>WNFL01384393.1_pt1 | contig 21274 bp, 28 predicted proteins | sample 5400361 | NCBI WGS metagenome assembly WNFL01 (sample SAMN13153351, study PRJNA577476) | soil metagenome | isolation source: 40 cm soil on Douglas fir-dominated hillslope | place: USA:California | collected 2013-09-17
AAGGGAAATACTCTATTTCAGCATGAATCACTCCCTTGGAAGTCTAATGTATATATTTAATGAACCGCGCCTGCTCTCTCAAAACTCTGAGTTTGCTACAGTCGATCTTGAAATCTCATTTTATCCTCGATTTTTGAATCCTATTTAATTCGCCTTCTAAAGTACTTCCATCTTCGCTCCTTAGGTTCCTCTTCTTCCGTGTAAAACGGTGTTGCAAATTCTTGCCAGTCTCTCTTTCTACCAACGGACAAAGAAGCATGGGTTTTGACTCCGCCCTCGGCATTCGAACCGTTCAAAACGTCGCTAGATTGTATATTTCCCTATAAACCCACTTCAGTCAGAGAGTTCTTATATTCGGTGTCTTCCAACGGCGCATTCATTCCGAGCGGTTCCCCATTCCGGCCGGGTTGTTAAATATCCTACCCTGTTCCAGATGGGGTGGGCACAGTATAGGACCTTGCTGCCTTACTGGACGACCCTCGAACCCTGGACCTTGACACGTACACTCTCCCAACCATGGACAGCATAGGAGAGTTCCCCACCATATCAAAAACGCCCTAGAAAGCCATCCAGGTTATACAGTTGTCGCTTTGTCGTTGGGGTTCTCCGAATATCGCTGTAACGCCAATCGGCTCAGTCATGGGATCCAATCCATGCTGAGGATCGCCCTTGGTCCAGGTTCCCACCTATGTATTGGAAATCCCCCTTCTGAGCTTCATCAGTGTCCGAAATCGGGGCTTGAGGTAAGCTTCCGTTCGTCTTCCATGCCCGTATGTCTCTTTATATGTTCACCGGGTGGCCGTGTCCACTGGCTAGCCGTTGTATTAGAGTTCCATCTTAATTGTTACGGTTTGATATTTCCCATCCAGGTCTATTCATTAATTCCCAACTCCTAGTTCATTCAGTCATCAAGATAAGCAGAATTCTGAGGTATTTATTACTCGTTTCTGTCGGGTCGGGGCAAGGTATGAGTTCGCCCCAAACCCTTACAAAACTACAAGACCACTCTTTGACCTGTCGTGAGCTTTGCCATCTCTCAGTAACATGGGCACGATAGAAGAAGTTTTCAGCCCTATCAGGAGTGTTTTGCAAGCTCACCCGGTGTATACGGTTGTTTGTATATCGCTGGGGTTCTCGGTATATCGCTGGAATGCCAATCGGGTTAGTGACATGACCCAGATATCTGTGCCGTCGGCTTGCCATGTTGAAGGGAGACCTTAGGTCAAAGTCCCCACCTATGGATCGGAGATCCCACTTCTTAGCTACATCAGCGCACTTCGCTTTCTTAAGTGCACAAACCAAATACGGTTACAAAAAGGTGAGGGTTCCAGCATTATACGTTCACCTCTGACACCTATTCTAGTACCCGATTTTTAAGATCCCAACTATCGATCGCTGGGTTGTGGTCGTGTCTGGACAATATACAGAGGAACTTCATCGGGCACCCGATGATGTTTTAAGCTTTCGTGAGGCTTTAAGAGATGTCAGTGTCCCACGCCGTAAGGTTCGGCGTACTCACCCGGGCATTATTCCAGCTTCTCAAAATGGACTACACTCTGGGAGAACCCATCGCAACGGATCCATGGCATGTCAAGACCATTCGCGGGTCGGTAAGTAAAGTGATTCAGTTTTTACGAGGAGGCGTGTTCCTTTAACCGTTCTTAGCTCGTCCGCAATTTGCCCAACATCCTGGGCAGTGTGCAAGAGGAGATTGAGCTGGCTTTCGAAAATGAGTTAGTACTCGAAGAGCACGGTGCGTTTCTTCGTTCGTACGTTTGACATATGAAACTGATATTCACCCAGAGTGGAAGGAGGTCAGATTCCCACCAGCAATCAGACGCATAATTTCTCAAGTGTCGAACAGAGTATTTGTTGGTCCCCCTCTCTGTATGATCCTGGTAGACCCGTGAGCGTTCTCTAACTATTATTACACAGGCCGGAATTCTGAGTGGCGGGACCTCAACGTAGACTACACGGTAGCAGCTGCGAAGTCGGCGCAGTTCATAAACCTATTCCCCAGATTTATTCAACCGTATGGAACTCGGAGCCCCCTTCCAAACCCAGCTAACCCAGCCTCCTAGTCTCATCGGCAAGTACCTTCTTACTCACGTCAAGGCTGCTCGGAGGAAGGCGGAACAATTCCTTGTTCCCATCATTGAAGAGAGGCACCAGTTACCCCTCGAAGAGCGCCCCAATGACATGTTAACGTGGCTTATGGAAGATGCTGTTGGGGAGGAAAAGCACCCTCGCAACCTCACACTACGCGTTCTCATGGTCAACTTCGCTGCGATCCATACTACCTCCAGAGTTAGTTATCCCCATCCAACCTTATCGCCGGCTCTCGTTTAACATTCCCGAGCAGTCCTTTATTTTTGCCCTATTCCAATTACTGGCTCAGTGAGTCACGCTCTGAAAACTATGCAGATTTCTCACGGTGTATACCAGTCCAGAATGTATTCAGCCTCTCCGGGAAGAAGTCGAGTCAATCGTCAAGGAACAAGGCTGGACGAAGGCGTCCATTTTCAATATGCGCAAGCTGGATAGCTTCCTCCGTGAGGCACAAAGGATTAGTGGTTTCTCCACAAGTGAGGATTGTCCGATTCATAGTAATCTTCTTGCCAACGTACCCTTCTAGTTGTGATGGCACGTAAGGCCATGAAGAATTTCACATTCTCGGACGGCACATTCATTCCCAAGGGTGCCAGTGTTGCCGCTATTGCTGGTCCTGTTGACATGGATGACGAGATTTACGAGGATCCGTTGACTTTTAAACCTTTTCGATTTTCCGAGGCACGTGAAGGAGCGAATAGCGCAAGGGAAGCGGTGAAGAACCAAATGGTCACAACCAGCCTTAACAATCTTCTCTTTGGTCATGGCAAGCATGCATGGTGAGTGCTTTTGGGGATAACTATCGAATAATACGACTGACTTCTTCGGCAGCCCTGGTCGATTCTTCGCAGTCAATGAACTTAAGTGTTTGATGGGATACGTCCTAATGAATTATGACGTCAAATGGCCAGACCGCGACTTCATGGAAGGGGGATATATTCCCCCCCTCAAGTTCCATGGTCTCTCCGCCAGCCCGGACGAGAACGCCACGATCATGTTTCGTAGGAGGATTCGGATTTGACCGGTTAATCAATTCGCTAATTATGATTGTGGCAAAGAAATATACTTTGGTTTCTTCAATTATCCACCGCGAAGAAATGATTAAAGGATGTCGCGTCGTAAGATGCTCGCATAGACGGCGTATTAAGTCACCCTTTGCTGAAGATGGGTATGTACGCTGGCGGCCGGGCATTGGCAATGATGCAGCCTGGTGAGCACGGTGCGGGCCAACTAGTCGCTATTATCTCCCATTTTTATTGGACAATTGTTTTCTCGATTGGACTCCTATATAAGTCACCATCTCGAAGGACGAGACAGACTCAGTTTGCTACCACACTGAGTCTGTAAGTCCTGTTCTCGCTATCTGACCAAGTACATAGTCTAATATCTATCATTCCATACCATAGGACTTCCATTTAGGTATCTCATAACATATTTCCGAGTTTGCTATATACCGCACTGAGTCTGACTGGCATTTAGCTTACCCTTAACCTGCAGTGCTTGCAGGACGATGAAGACTGCAGAATGCCGTTTCAATCCAATACCCACTGAATCGTGATCAGGATTCACTTGATATCTCATCCAGACTAGAAGCTTTGGGACCTCGCCCAGGAAATGAATACTTCACGGTTAAGGCAATATGCGCCCCCTGACTGGATGTCTGATGGTTTCAATGAGGCACTAAAGTGTGTGATCATCGCTATTCTCTGTCACCAGATACACCACTGGTCCCTAGCGCCCTTTCTATCGCCAAAGTATTAATATGCTGCTTCCGAATTTACCATAGCGATGCCTGTAGTACGCACGCCGAGCATTTGATCCACAGCCATAATCGAAAAGATGCCAAGTGCTATGAGTCATGTCCTGGTAGTTGAGCCCGATGGCACTGACCTGTACGAGGCTTGTTGTGGGAGTTTTGTACTGCCATGCGCGCTAACGGGCGTTATTTATGGGCATTGGGTGGGCAACCCACTGATTTGCGCGCGTCAACAATTAATATTAATATTCTGTGGAAGCAGACAAGATAGGAGGTGAACAAGACCAAAGAAAAGCAAGGAATATCGGTGCCCGCGTCCATAATGTTTGAAGGAGGAATATATGCATACAGTATCTGACCACTCACCTGGCTGCACTATATACACGGAGCAGCTCATGAACGCGGCACAAAAAATGCGCCGATCTCAGAATATTGATGATATAGATCCTCGATATATCTATCACATTCGTTGTGGGCAGCACAAGCGGTAGGTTTCCTACCTTCTGAGTGCCTCCGCCAGATAATATAATTTATAGAAAAAAGCGTCCATAGGCCGATATACATGTCCCCTATATTTTAAGTGGTGTAGGTGTGTGCGGCTCTAGTATATATAGCAATGTGTTCTTGGTCAACTGAACTGACCGCCTGATAGCGAAACCGAGACAGCCAATTGTTTGCATTGATTATATTGGCGCATAGCATCAATAGATTTATGTATTTACCTTGGATATTTCTTTCCTCCTGATTACATGCATTATATTGATGACCGGCAGGGTGGGTCATTTGCATCAAGCGCCCTGTAATCCATATATAAGTTGAAATATAGAGAGCCTTAACTGTATCACAGCCGCGGCTGGCACACAAAGGAAAATCGACGATGAGTGGGGAGATTCCGAATATTATCTACTTTACACGTACAGAAGCCTATAAATTACTGACGACTAAAGCGATCAAACCCGGATCCTTCTGCGAAACATGATCGTTGCATCCTCATTCGGGCCAGTGAAGACACCAAGGGGCTCACTAGGAGGGAAATACCCCCCTTCCAAGAAATCCCGATTTGACCACTTGATGTCGTAATTCAAGAGGATGTGTCCCATCAAACACTTGAGCTCATTGACGGCGAAAAATCGACCCGGGCTGTCAAAGAAGTCAGTCCAGTATTCTATCAGCGAATCCCACAAGAGCTCCGGGTACCCACCACGCATGCTTGCCGTGACCAAAGAGAAGATGTTGAGGGCTAGTTGTGATTATCTGGTTCTTGATTGCTTCCCTTGCGTCATCCGCTCCTTCGCGTGCCTCAGCAAATCGGAAGGGCTTGAAGGTCAACGGGTCGTCGTAAATATCCTCATCCACGTTTACTGGACCAGCAATGGCAGCAACATAGGTACCCTTAGGGATGAATGTGCCGTCTGAGAATGTGAAACCCTTCATGGCCTTGCGCTCCAACCCAACTGCAATCGTCAGTTTGCAGGAAGTTCACTGAAATATGAACGCTCCTCACTCGTGGAGAAACCGCCAAGCCTCTGTGCCTCACGGAGGAAACTATCTAGTTTGCGCATGTTGAATATTGATGCTTTGGTCCAGCCTTGTTCATTGACGATCGCCTCGACTTCTTCTCGGAGAGGCTGTATGCATTCCGGACTGGTATACATCGTGAGAACATTACATGGTTTCAGTAAATGACTTACTGAGCCAGCAGTTGGTATATAGCAAACAAGAAGGTCTTCCCCGAAAATTAACGCCAAGCCAGATATAAATTGAAAGAACCACTTACCATGGAGGTGGTATGGATCGCAGCAAAGTTAACTGCGAGAATGCGTACTGTGAGGTTAAAAGGATCCCTTTCCTCCCCGATAGCGTCTTCCATAAGCCAAGATAAAAGGTCGTTGGGACGTTCTTCGGAAGGCAGCTGGTATCTCTCTTCAATGATCGGGACAAGGTATTGCGCCGCTTTCCTTTGAGAATTCTTGACATGAGTAAGGCACATGCCGATGAGACTACGTGGATAGATTAGTAAGCATCGGGAGGAAGGCTGTGAATCAATACGGTTGAATAAAGCTTGGGAACATATTCATGAAGAGCGCCGTTGTGGCGGCCGTTGTCGTATAATCCACATTGAGGTCTCGCCACTCTGGATGCCGGCCTGTGGAATATCATTTAGCGTCAGTCCACGGGTGTGATTGGGATCGGAATCTTACAGAGAGGCGAACCAACGAAAGCTCTGTTCGAAACTCGAGAGACTATCCGCCTGATTGCTGGTGGGAATTTGACTTCCTTCCACTCTGAATGAATATCAGTACCAGCGTAAAGTATCCAAAGACACTCACCGTGCCCCTCGAGTGCCAACTCATCTTCGAAAGCGAGCCCAATCTCCTCATGTACACTGCCCAGGATGTTGGGCAGATTGCGGACAAGCTGAAAAGGTTGAGGGAACAGTCTCAGCGTAAAACTGGTTACTCATACCGATCCGCGAATGGTATTGACATGCCATGGATCCTTTGCGAGGGACTCTCCAAGAGTGTAGTCACTTTTGCTCGACTGAAACAGTGATTGGTTAAGTGAGCGAAAAGTTGGAATGCGAGAGACCTGCCTCTCTTGCAGCCTCAATAAAGCTTATAACATCTTCGGGTGCGCGATGGAGTTCCTCGATATACTTTCCGGATACGACGACAATCCAGCGATCGAGAGTTGGGATTTGAAAAATCGGGTACTGCAGTAGATATTAAGTTGGATCCCCGGATTCACAGATCTCTCACCTTTTTGTAAGCGTCGGCGAGAATTTCGTCCGTGCGCCTAAACAAGCGAACTGCGCTGATGAAACTCAGAAGGGGGATTTCTGATCCATAGGTGGGGACTTTGACCTAAGGGCAATCCTTAGTATAGTTTGATGATGGCACAGATTGTATAACCAACCCGATTGGCGTTCCAGCGATATAGGGAGAACCCCAGCGACAAGGCGACAACCGTATAAATAGGACGAGCTTCTAGTACTCTCTTGATAGGGATGGCAAACTCTCCTACCCTGTCCATAGTTGGTGGAGCTACGAGCGCTAAGATCTCCGGGGGCCGAGAGCAGTCTAGGTGAGATTGCAGAGCTGGACCTAAAGGACCGCATTATAAGGGTGCTTCCAACACTAACATTGCCGGAATAAACGCGTCGACCTCGGCGGAGGAATAGCCAAGAGCAGCGCTTGTGCTACCTCCAATGTACTCAAAAACGTACGTGGTCTTCGGCAAGCCTTTTCCTACCCAGGACCATCTGCACCGGCGGTGCAGCCGAGAGCAGCCAAGGGAAAGAGGTTTGCTTTGTTTCCCAACTCTTGCCCCCGATATTCTGGGCATACATCACACCGCCTGCCGGCTGAGGATGGGGATGTCTCACCATCATATCAGATGCAGGTGCAATCTCCCACCGCGCTCCGGCGGTGTTCGGCCTCACGGGCGAAGCATAGTGCTCCGCAGGACGAAGAGTCCAATCGTTAGCTAGGGTTAGATCTGGACTGTCAAATAGTTGTTGACAGTTGACATTCCTCCGAAGCTATTCGAGTACATTTGTATAATGTATAAGGCCTTCACCCACCTAATGACGAGGCCGCATGCCTATATGTAGCTCAATATTGTTTGGTGACATCGAGGGACAGGGACGCAATCTTGATGGCCGAACATGTTTGAAGAACGACGACTGGGATCTACCCGAATCCATTATATTGACGTTTGGGCGGTACGAATTAATGCCTAACAGCGAAGTCGAAGCTCCCCCTCGTCGATGGTTTAGCCAACCGAGCAAGGGGCAGACTCATTCACACGACAGCTGCAAAGCCGTCATAAGAGAGAGAGAAGTGCAAGTGCCCTGATACATAATGAAGTCTGGCAAAACAAACACATGCGGCAGCGGTACGATGCAGGAATGCGTAGTGCAATGCTAACTCAAGCCAATGGATCCGCAACAACCAACGAGTCACAGATGAAAGAAAAGGAATGGAGGAGAGAGAAAGCGTTCGTTGGTCGAGAACTGTCATAGAAGCAGGCATTGGTGGGGAGGAACATCGGGGATGATGACAAAAAACAGAAGGAACAGGCAAAACACTATCGAGACATTATAGACGGAAAGGGACGAGAAGAGAAGAGACCAGGGCCCACAGAGTGAACAGGAGAGTGAAGGATAGAATCGATCAGTCGGTGGTGGGACATTTTTCACGCCGATTTGGTTCTCGAACACAATAAATAGCCTTCCCATTCATTCTCTCGTATTGCGCCTTGAGAGAGGGTCCTCGCTCTTATCCAAGAGCCCATTCGTCAACCCCTGTCCCTTCACGGCCTTCGCGTCCGCATCGGGCACACGACCAGTCTCCTGCGGCGGAATCTCTTCTTCATCTTCGGATTGTTCACTGGGCGACAGAGGAGGGGGGGTCTCCGTACGTCCGTTGACCTTCACCCCACCAAGATTGGGCCGGCGACCAAAGTTCGCCAGCACCGACGGAGTCGGTACCAATGGGCTCCCAGTGGAGGATGAAAGCGGTCGTGTGGGTCCAGAGAGTCGGAAGAACTTGTTCGCAGGCTGCAGTGGTTCAGGCTCGTCGTCCTCGTTGGCCACATTGAGATTGATCATGCCTTGCCGTTCAGAGGGCGAAGGAAGACTAATCGTCGCACGGGGAAAACCGCCCGTGTCCTTTGTGCTCTCGTCTGTGCTGCCATTATCGAGTCGACGTGAAGACCCGGGGCCATTCGTGTGGCCGTCGTGTGCGTCCTCTTCGATTACATCCTCGAGTTCATCCAGCTGATCTCTGAGACTTTTGGTGACGTCGCGTGGTGTGTTGCTGCTCGCGCCACCGACTTTCAGTCGGTTGACGCCAAAGAGGCCTCCCTCGCCGGTATCTCCAACCTCTTCCTCGTCCTCATACTCATACTCATAGTCGTCGTCGTCGTTATCATCGAATGTGATGACCGTTGGTTCTCCATTTCGATTCGAAGCAGGGTGGAATGAAATGCCCCCACCACCAAGAACTCGTGCAAGGGCGCCGAACCCACCAGGGCCACGCAAAGTCAAACCTCCAGTACCGAAACCACCTCCATTGCTGCCTCGGAATGCAGCACGTTGCTGGGCTGCGACAATACGTCTCTCAGCGAAGATTTGAGGGTATTCCTTTGGAGTTTCATAACCGAGCTTCTGCTCCACGCGATCCGCGATCCAGTCATACCATTGGTCAAGGGTCCTATCATTGAGGATGGCCACCAAGATCATGGTCATGTTATCGCAGCCGATACCCACTCCAGTGTCAGCATCAGGTGCGCAACACTGTTGGATCGTAAACTCGCAAATCTCCTGAAGCGACTTCCTTTCCGCGAGTTGCCGCCGGACGATATCGATGGCTTGTTGAGAGGAGAGACAGTCCCAAATACCTGGACGGCAGAGTAAGATTCCTCTCTACAAAAATTTCCTAGTATCTGCGTACCATCACAGGCAAGAATTAGGAATTCCTCATCATCCGTTAGTACGTGCTGTAGAACTTCGGGGTCGGCGGTGACAATCTGCTTTTCCGGTTGCAGACTATGGTTCTTTTTGAACTCAAAGTCCCCAATCGCGCGCGAAAGGGCCAAGTTGCCTGGTGCATGGTGGGTGGTAAGCGCGCGAACGAGCTGTTATTATAATATCTCACCGTTGACGCGACCGTACTCCACGTACCCGCCAGCGGCGACAATTCGCTTCGTTTCCGCTGCCAAACATCATAAAAAAGAAGAAGAGCCAGCAAAGGCCCGGTATGCTCACCATCGTTGGTGGGTTTATGGTCATAGCTCATAGGCTTTGCAAAGCCCTTGCAACTTAAGACGGAACGGGAATCTCCAGCATTTGCCTGGAACACCAAATCAGAGTGGAACGCGTATTATGCCAGCATAGCGACCACTCACCACAAATAGCCGCCGATCGTGAGTCAATAAAGCAGCGACCGCCGTGCAACCCGAAGGGTCTTGAAAGAATGCCGGGTCTAAATAAAATATAAGTCAGGCAGGGCGAAGGGGAATTGCATTGCCGCATTACCGGCACGTAAATCTTCATCAGTGCCCAAAAACGCTTTCTTCAGGGCTTGTTCGTACTCCAATTCCCTGTATGCCTGTTCGCTGACGAGGCGTCTTGCAACGTGCTGTCCAGCGAATCTTGCCACAGAAGAGCCTGTCGATAAGAGAAATCAGGTTGGCAGTCTTGGGTTGATGCCAATGATCAATGGCGCACCACCGTGGCCATCAAAGACGGCGAAGAAGGCGTTCCCACTGCCTTCGTCGAGTTTGAGTAATGCCGTGTGTGCGTCCTCCATGTCTGTTTGTGAAGCCAAATATGTCAAGGGTGGTTCCGAACCCTCTCGCACAGCGAGCAGAGGAGGCCACATAGGAGGAAAGGACTCACTGACTCTCCAGCCTTGCATCTCAGATACAGACCAGGCAAACCGCTCGTCCTGGCCAGACTCTGAGTGTTTTTCGGTGACTAGGGTAGTCCGACAAGGGCATCAGCGGAGACGATGGAGATTAGGCCTACACTGGAGCTTACCGGGTTCAGAGAGTGTTTGACCCTTTGGATCGTCGTCAGCGGTGCCTACGACGGCGAAGGACCCCAGAAGCTGCGGGGTTGCTCACCATGGCAGCTGAGAGATCAAGGCAGTCTAGGAAATTGGGATATTATTTGTAGTTATCTCAATACTGCGACGATCGTAGTCGCCGTCGTGTGCGCTGTTAATGTCCCAGATCGCAGAGCAGTGGGGCGGTCCAAGTGGGGGCTTTGGAACCGCACACGAGCAGTCGGCAATAAGGAAAACCGCGATAGCTACTCGAACTCACTACAAATGATACTATCGATCACATAGCATGTCATTCCAGCCCATACGTCAGCTACTCAACCCCAAATTCGACGGCTACAAGCTCTCCCCAGTCTCCGAAGCAGATGCGGTGGCTAGCTTTCAACTTCCGGGATCAGGAATATCCCAGTCGACAGTCTCACCCCAGTCTCACTTGATCTTCCCTGAGGTTCAAAGCCGCATTCGACATAACCATTTGGCGGTTGCGCAGGACGAGAAATCTGTCTGCTATATTGACAAGGACGGTCAGGTCATCCTAATCACTCTGGATGAGGTGTGTTCATATCAGCAAGGAATATCAGGCCCCGCTCTGACCGTCAACCACTCTCCACGCCCCGCGCTTGCATTCTATTTTGTATTTGGTGCAAACTCTGACATGTCTTGGAGTCTGACAGGCCACTCTATCCCCAAGCTTCCACCCGATCTTCGATATTCCAAACGCCATCCAAGTCTGCGTTCAAGAATCGCAGGCTGCGGAATATCCGTCAGCAGTCTCACTGGCTCCAGATGTCTGGATCGTGTCCGATGGAACTGGGCGTATATACTTCCTCCGTACTACTGCGGATCCATCGAGCTCGAGTCAGTTAATCGCCACAGCGGAAATTACGGCGGATGATACCCTGATACCATTCCGGCTCCACTCAGCGAGTCTGGAAGGCCCCTCGATTCGTTTTTTGATCTCCCATCGTACTCCTGGTACACCTGTGATCGAATCCTCCAAAGCCAAGATCACTTTCGACCTTGCCGCTTACTCAATCCCTCTTCCAAACCCACAACCCACCACTACTCAGGTCACGCCTTTGCTACTATGGAAGAAGAGAGGCTCCGACATTCCATCATATGTTGCACTTCAAGAAAGCCTCTGGCTAGTGGCCACGAGTTCTCCCTATCGAGACATCGAGACTCCCGCGCCTGCGCCCACCCCGCTCGTCCTCTCCCCGTTAGATATCGCTCCCATCCCACGTGCAAATGAGAACCTTGACAACGATTCCGCTAAACCGCCCCCGCCCTATTCCTGGACGCAAACCTCCGACTCATTAACGGTCGTATTTCCCCTGCCCTCCAGTACACCAAAGTCCCATATCCACGTGAACATCAGCCCAAAGTACCTAACCGTGCTAATACAAAATGAGAACCCAGACGCCTCACTGGTCCCCCTTCCGCGCTTTGCAATGCGCGAGCTCTGGGGTACTGTCGATCGTAGTACCAGTCTCTGGACCTGGGATAAAGAAGGTGATCGCCCTTCGGCTCCAGATCAACCTCGCACTGTTGGTCTCCTCACCCTGCATTTAGAGAAAGCGCACGAGGGCACAAAATGGCCACACGTCTTCGCGCTCGCAGGGAGGGGTACGGAGGATGCTATTGAGGAGGTACCAGAGACAATCGACCCCTCCGAGATGTACAAGATTCGAGAAGCGCTCGAGAAGTACACTGCTGCTCTAAGCAGCGGTGATGACCCCAGTGGATTGGCGTTGGGCAGCGGGATGCCGAGTCTTGCACAAGGTGAAATGGACGAGAGTGTGGATGAGAGTGTTGGAAGGCATGCGGTGCATATGTGGTTTAGTGTCCTGGATGGGGTGGAAGTGCCTACGCCTTTCGTGGCAGGGGGTGAGGTCTTGGCGCTTCCTCTTCCTGTTGCCGGCGAGATAACGGAGAAGAGCGCGCTAGTAATGAGGAACACGATCGATGGGTTGCTCTATGAAACCCCGGTTCTCCCCGAGATCGATGGATGGACCCATATGGCCACATTTCCTGCACTCGCGTTCGTACTTGCCAGCAAGAGGGACACCAAGTTTGTCTTCCATGTAGGGAAGGATGCGGTGCTCGCTTTTGAAAGTGGCGGAAGAGAAGCAAGGCCAAACTTATATGTGTACCATGATGCAAAAGGGAAGAATACGGCAAAGCAGAGTCTGGTGAGAATTGGGAGTGGTGGACTGGGTGGTGGACTACTAGGGGTTGGAGGGCTGAAAGTCAATAGGAAAATCGTTCTCGTCTGCTTGCGGGAGCGCGAACTCGCCATCATACGAGGGATAGTTTAGTCCTACAAAATATTGCATGAACTTTGACGTGGATTCTGTGTTCCCCTCATCCTGAGCCATTCTTGTAGAGGGAAAATGTGGCCAACAGCTTAACCAGCAGGTAGAGGGATCATCAAGTCCAACACGACCCCCTGATTCCGCAACCTTCAATCATGGGATTTTATGCAGAATGTCTATAGTAAGAGCTTAGAAGTTTATTCAATTGAAGATTCGTTCATTCTTTCATTCTTTGCTTACCACGCCCCTGGTGGTTCACAAAGCAACTGATAACTCACGATTCTCAAAGCTGGCGGTCATACAACACGCGATATCAAGCACCAAGCACCGCTCACGGAGTAAGAAGCACCCTCACTCTCCTCTGTTACCATCCGGCTGCTCAACAGTCACCCCTACGGGTTTTCTCTGCCTCCTTTCACCTCGCGCGATGCCTGACACTTGTTCCATATATCTCCTAGACCCCCATAATCACGCAGACAAGATGCCGAACCAAACATTTTTATTCGTAGCGCCTCATGATCCTCTCGCTCCTCATGCTCCCAACTCTTCCCGCTTCCCTCCATTTGCTGGAACCCACCTCCCGCATGTGTCTACATCATTGTACTGAGTTTTTACATCCCTGGTCTTGTTTTCAATTCCATTCCTGTGCCCCGTATCGGCCATTCACTAGCTTCTCATACTCCTTTACGAGATCCAGACGAAGTACCACACGGTCACTTCCCAGTACGGTTCTAGGATATCGGTACGCGTTGGTACACCAGTCCCCGGTCCGAATCTCGTCCTTGGTTACCTTGCTCCCTGTCTTATTCTTCCCCTAAGCATTACTGGGGCCGGATAGCGATGCTGCCAGGAATAACTCCAGCGCCCATCATCTTTGCTTTCGCACCATCACACATATCAATCTAATTTACCCAAATTCGGCTCAGTCTACCACTACCATTTTCATACACTCACCTGCAACCTCAATCCTCTGTTGCTGTTTTCCCACCCACGTCAGACTGGTGCACAGTGCTGTCCCTTGAATGATTGGACGGATTGTTATAGAACCTCAGGGCTTGTCCAGGATGTCGATCTGTACCGAGTCGTTCCCACAAATCAGCAAGCCACCGCCGTGGGATATCAATATTACTGGCGTAATTTGGAGTTCCACTTGAGAGTCGATGCAGGCGAGGAGTGGGCTTTGTTCTTGTGGTCAACCCTGGGACTGCCCAGCTAATCACCTCACAGACGCAAGCCCAGTGGCTAGGTAAACAGGAACAACGTTCTTTGCGTCTACACTCGCGTTCGTACTTGCCTCGAAGACGGCCACCAGGTGTCTTCGACGCAGAGAAATATGCGGTACGCTCTTTGGAGATTGGAGGAATAGCCAGAAGTGATCTTTCCTCTCTGACTACCATGATGAACAGGGGAGCATGCGGCAGAGCAGAGCCCAGTGAGAGTTGGAAATGAGTGAGTTAGAGGCTGACAGTCATTGGTCTGATCGCTTGCGGCATTACCGGAATGATGGGAGAGTCGGAGTCGCGGGCTTAGTATGCCTGCTCCGGATCCTCGCTTGCTTGTAATTCCCCTTAATATGTGACCCCAATGTCCCCCATTACCACTTCGCCTCTGCTAGGACCGGTCTCCATGTTTCATCCCTCTCTTGTTTCGGACCTAACTCTCGGACTATATATATATAGCCGTGTAGACACGGCTAAAGGTTCGAGGGTCGACTTGATTTGACCTCAGTTACGGCTCCGCCTCTGACATCCTAAGTCCTTAATCTCCTGACTCCGGCTAGCTAGCTGTTGTGTGGCGATTCTGTGTTGTGATTCCTCACTCATTCATTGGTCCCGTGCTGTCTACACTAGCCCCTGCGCGACCCCGAAAACTCGGCCGCTCTTGCGCTCGCCGCTGTTAAACTCCTCCAAGAGCACAACGACTGGACGTCGGAGTCTGATCCAGATTCTCGGAGTTTTGTAGGAGTCATCCGGACGACTTTGTTCAATATCAATGCGAGAGCGAACCAGCCATCATATGAGGGATAATTACATAATTTAGTCTTGTAGAATAGTGTACGAACGTAGGATGTGATACTATTATTCTAACTCCAATCCTCCCTCCTCAACTTCCGCAAACTTGGACGTGACCAACAATGCCTCCCACCCCACGCGAACGATTCAATGCCAAGGCACGACGGTCCGTGGCCGGAGGAAGCTCTCACAAGAAGAAGAAAGTCAAGACACTACGGAAGGATGAGGGTGAAGATCAGGAACCCGCCGATGCGAACGCAGAAATTTTGGTGGAGAAAACCAAAGACGAGAGAGAGCAGCGCAGGAGGGAACTTTTGAGGCAAGAGGTGTGCTTGGTTACTCGGTTACTCTACAGGTGCATGGAAGGGGGCGATAAGGTCTAACCGGGTGCCTCGTGCGGTAGTTATTATCTGCGCAAGGAAAGCCGTCGAAAAAGAAGCAGAAGAGGTTGGAAAACTATATCGTAAGTCCCTCCTTGGCAAGGCTGTTTCATTGTGCCTGAATTGATCCTTTCTAGGAAAAAAAACTCAGGCAAGAAGAACGAGTCGAGATCCTCAAACGCTTGGTGTAAGCTTCTGACATCCACTACGAAAGGGACCTCTCTAATTGTCACCCTGTCGTCTTAGCCAAACTCAAGCGGAACTTCCCTCAACCGCAATCCTCCAATCCTCCGCGACACTTGGCTCAGGGCGCACTCGAACTGCAAAGGAACGAGCAGCCCAAGAGGAAGACATAGCCGTGCGCAAGGCACTTGATGCGCGTACTGGGAAGAACCCCCGTCAGAGGATCCGACATGTCCAGCACGATTCGGATGACGAGAGTGAGGAGGATGTGGAGATGGGCGATGTTGGCCCTCCCAAGGCAAGAGGGAAGGACAGGAATAGCCCAATCGTTGTTTACGATATGGATATGGGGGATGACGTCGTCGAAACGAAACCAGAACGGACGACCGCTCAACCAGCTACTGCCATAACATTCGGGAGTGCCCTAAGGCGCAACCACGACAGATCCGTTGCTATGCCTGTGATGGTCAAGCGGCAACCCAAAGCATCTAAGATAACAAGGAGGGTCAGTTATTTCCCGTTCAATTCCAGCTCAAGGACAACTGACCTCGCTCACAGGAGGCTTTGCGATTATGGAAACCGACCGAGCTGCAGGCGAAAAGGGAGGAAGCCTCATCCGACTTTGATAGTTCCGACTCTGCAGGCGACACCGATTCACGAGAGGGCGACACCGACCAATGGAAGAGCGAGGGGGATAAGGAAGCGATCGGGGAGGGAGGAACTCCAGACCTAGGGACAGACCCAGATACCCAAGAACACCTCAAACCTTCACCAGTCACGGGCAAACGCATTTTCAAGGAGTGGGCCAAAGAGCAGATTAATGCGACTCTCAGACCAGCAACCAATGCTGAAGGGGAAACCACAATAACGCACATAGAGGCCGTTACTGCCTTCCAAACCACTCTCGGTCCCGCCGCCAAGCGTCGAAAGGTTGACAAACCCCAAAAGCCAGGGGCCATTCACGGACCGATGGGCGAGAAACTTAAGATACCAGATACCGAATTTGCCCGGGGAATATTGAAGGAGAGAGGTAGCGGGGTCGGAGTGAAGAAGTATGTTGCTGTGAACCGGACAGATGAGGTTCGCGAGGCAAGGATGATGTTGCCCATTATGGCAGAAGAGCAGAATATTGTCGAGACAGTACTGCTGCACCCAGTAACTCTGGTTTGCGGAGAGACTGGGAGCGGTAAGACGACCCAGATCCCCCAGTTCTTATATGAGACCGGCTATGGGTCTCATGGTAGTCGTACGTATTTATCCTAAAAATTATTTCGTGTGCATGGTCTTACTCAATGTGGACAGATAACCCTGGCATGATTGGTATCACCCAACCTCGTAGAGTTGCGGCGGTTTCTATGGCTGCCCGTGTAGGGCAGGAATTGTCACTCCCAACATCAAAAGTCTCATATCAAATCCGATACGATGCAACCACTGCGCCCACGACGTCCATCAAGTTCATGACTGACGGTGTTCTTTTGCGAGAAATGGCAACCGATTTTCTTCTCAGCAAGTATTCTGTCATCATCGTCGACGAAGCTCATGAACGCAGTCTCAATACTGATATCCTTATTGGGACTCTCAGTCGCGTGATTAAGGTCCGAGAAAAGCTATGGCTTGAAGGAAAACCCGAAGTTAAAGTATGTTTATTCGGTTTTGCAGGTACACGTTGACAATTTATCCGTAGCCTCTACGCCTGGTCATCATGTCAGCAACTCTGCGGATATCTGACTTCGCGGAAAACCAAACTTTGTTTGATGTCCCTCCACCTATCATCGAGATACCAGCTCGACAACACCTTGTCACTGTTCACTTCAACCGGAAGACACATCCCGATTACATCGACCAAGCAATTCGCAAGACCATTAAGATTCACTCGCGGCTCCCTCCTGGAGGTATCCTCGTTTTCCTCACCGGCCAAAATGAGATCACCGGGGTGTGCAAACGGCTAGAAATACGGTTCGGGAGGAAGGTCATCGAGGAGAAGCGTAGAATGAGGCAAGCCGTGGCTGATGCGATGGTAAAGAAGCCTAGAGTCTTTCCAGAGGATGATTTGCAAGACATAAAGCCCAAGCATGTCGGTGGACGTGAGCGTAGGTCCACTTTAGCCTTGAAGTGATTTCGCTCACCTGTACGCAGGGGATGTTGAAGTTGAGGAGATCGATCTCGGTGTACAAGGCGATTTAGCGGTAGACGTGGATGGCTCTGTAGCTGAGGAGGATCCTGAAGGTCTCGATTCCGACACTGAAGATGAAGAGCGGACCAACAAGGAACTTGGAATAGATCTCGATGATGTCGTGGGTGGGGCCCTTCGTGCTCTGGTTCGTCATTTGTGTTAACCCTTATTACAGTACCGATGCATATCGTCCCCCTCTACTCTCTGCTTTCCAGTGAGAAACAAATGAGGGTCTTCAAGCCACCTCCTGAAGGCTGTCGGCTTGTCGTCGTGGCGACGAACGTTGCAGAAACCTCTCTGACTATTCCTGGAATTCGATATGTTGTAGATTGTGGGAGGGCGAAAGAGGTATGAAAAATCCTTATGCGTATATTCGCTCTCTAACTCCCGTGTAGCGCAGATATGACCCACACAGTAGTATTCAATCATTTCAGGTGTCGTGGATTTCTAAGGCATCCGCTGCCCAGCGAGCGGGACGCGCGGGACGAACTGGGCCTGGCCATTGTTACCGCCTCTATTCCTCGGCCCTCTACGAGAACCATTTTGATGAATTTTCAAGACCGGAGATTCTTCGAGCACCCGTTGAAGGCATCATCCTTCAAATGAAGAGCATGCATATCGATGCTGTTGTCAACTTTCCTTTCCCTACACCTCCGGACAGAGCCGCTTTAAAGAAGGCCGAGGCGAACTTGACGAATCTAGGCGCAATCGAACCAGGAGCGGTGGGTGGGAAGATAACTGAGCTCGGAAGAAGCATGGCTCTATTCCCCGTCAACCCAAGGTTCGGAAAAATGCTTGCTACAGGTATGCAACATGGGTGTATGCCTTATGTCATTGCTCTGGTATCAGCATTGTCCGTTGGCGATCCTTTTTTGCATGAAGAAGTGCTGGACCAGGAAGGAAATAACGATGAAGAGGACGGTCTCGGAGACTTGGAGCTTAGCGCAGAAGTTGTGCACATTAAGAGCGAGGAAATACGAGCAAAAGAAATACGAAAGGCAAAGCGACAAGCCTTTTTCAGATCGCAGCAGGTATGTGATGCTCTTTCACTCAATGGAGCCTTCCCTCACCTGCCCTTTTTAGGCATTGGCTGGTCTGGGGGATACTCAGAGTGATGCGCTCCGCCTTTTAGCGGTAGTCGGAGCATACGAATATGCTGGCGGTGGAATAGGTTTTTGTGAGAAACACTTCTTACGGCAAAAGGTAGTTCATATTAATGGAGTAACACTTCCACTGATCGACGTCTCCAGGCTATGGAGGAAATTCATAAACTCCGGGCTCAAATCTCTGCCATCGCACAAACTAACTTTCCCAGCATAGATGTGGGGTTCAACCCAAAGATACCACCTCCTAAAACCAATCAGCTTAAAGCCCTTCGACAACTGATCGCCGCCAGCTTCATCGATCAAGTGGCCGTTAGAAAAGACCTGGTGCAGCTGTCCGATGGCAACGGCAGCAAGTATGCCTCCTGTCGTGGGATTGCATATCGGGCGAATGGTGTGATCGAGGATGTATTTATCCACCCTTCTTCGGTGCTCTTCCACAAGGCACCGCCAGATTACATCGTATTCCAAGAGGTAATCCGCGGCACCAAAGTCTGGATCAAGAGTAGGTTCATACCTTTCGTATTTAGAGTTCGACTGACGACCAACTAAAGCTGTCACTGTCATAAATCCTGCCTGGATAGCTCCTCTTGGCAATGCGTTGTGTACATTCTCCAAGCCGATCCCTGTACCACTCTCTATGAAGGACGCCAAACCAGGAGAAGTGCTCGTGGTCCCTAAGTATGGACCAGGCTGGGAGTTACCACCTATCCGCAAGATGAAGGCATAGATGGAGACGCTTTCGGTTGCTTCAATCTGTATTCCTATTCACATTTTGATGCACCGTAATGGCGGCTTTGCAACTTTGGATCCATTCACCTGGTGTATTCGAAATGAAATGATCAGGCGTAGATACAACTGTATACCTCGAAATGGTAGCAACGCCAACCAGATGAGCCCACGCGCTCTCTATGTGGTTGAGTACGGGGGCGGAGCCCGTGAGTTCGAGGACATGATCAAACGGGCAGGTCGAAATGCGAGTTCTCGTTGGACGAGTGACAAATGTAAGCGCAAGAGAAGACGAGTCCTCAAAACCAAGCTATTCGCGAGTTGGAGGATAGAATCGAATGCTCAAAGCTGGAAACCACCATATTCTTTGTCTTCCAAAATTTCCTTATTTGGTGCATCAAGATCACTTTTCCAACATCGCATTAGCACCGTCTGATCGCATTACGTTGTAGAGCCATATCTTCGGGACTTACTCGAAGTCCGATTGTGTTCTCAGTTCACACTCAGTTCTTAGATAGATAACAACAAGGTGGTTTTCGTACGGCTATTACGTATTCTCACACGCCTCAGTTAGCTATAGTCACTCGGATTGTCCGGTCCTACAATTCTGTATATAGATCCAGCCGTTGAAATTTCCGCGATTCCGATAATACGACGTGAATAATCGTGTTTGTTGGGGCCGCTGCAAACGCGTAAGTATACAGAGCACAGGAATCAAGACCTTATAAACCTGAGACCCTACCATGGGAAACCCAAGGAAAGACGCGACCCTGTAACAATCGTGGCGCTGTGCATCCCAAATTGCGAAACCAGCGTCTATATTTTCTATAGTAAAGAGTAGGGCACGAATACTCTCAAAGTCCCTAGGTTGCTTATCTTCACCTTGCCGCTTTTGCTACTGTCGAGCGTTCTGCAAACACCCACAGCTAGTAAATATGGGCGAGAGAACTGACGGACTCGCTCACTTCATGCTCCCCTGTCGATAACGCTCTCGCCTCCGGTGTGGAGAACGCGGAGCGGTGCGTCTCTGTATACTCACTGAAGTAACACACTGACCTTCGTCCTATAGTTCACTATTTGGCGTCTCTGGAAGCACTTCCCTTGTTAAGCGACCCACCCAGCTCATGCCTCGTTCAATAATGATGGGAGAAACTTCAATAACCAAACAAAGTAACACTACGTGCACAGAGTTCAATGGAAAGAAAGGCTAGGAAGGTGAACTTGTTGGACGAGCACGATCGACCTAACGCAGGAAGAGAGCGGAGGAAACAACCGTGTGGTATATATGGATGAACATAGTACGCTATATATATATGAAGGACCAAACAATAAACACCCACAGGAAAAACCCAAATAACAAACGGAACGAGGGATGAGTCAATCCAAATAACAAACGGAACGTGGGATGAGTCAAATACAACTCAACAGAACTTTTGAGAATTTGGGTCCATGAGGTTCCATAGGCAATGTGGTCAAAGTCAAAAGAGACGGATCGATTATGAGATGTGAGGGGGATCATCAAAAGGGCAGGTGAATGCACGCTTGAACGACACTCATGGGGCACCCAGTATAGTAAACCACCCTCTGAGTCCCTGACCCAACCGTCCTTGTTGGGCTTTGCAAAAAGTTCAGGATGGACCGGGCTACAAGAGGAAGGTCGGATGGAAGCAGATGGAAATGCGTCCCACACATGGGTAGTGTTGTAGCCAGACCCAGGAACGATGTGCTGCCCGTCCGAAGAGTAAGCAATAGATTGGACCGAGTGGGTGTGCCCCTCGAGAGGCCTGCCGGCTGCAGTACTAGCCTCAGCATCCCAGATTCGAATGGTGTGGTCGTCGGATCCGGAGATGATGTGGCGCCCATCGGGAGAGTAAGCAACGGACGTCACCGAGTCAGTGTGCCCCTCGAGAGGATCGCCGATTGCGGCACCAGTCTTGGCATCCCA
>WNFL01077104.1_pt1 | contig 21270 bp, 29 predicted proteins | sample 5400361 | NCBI WGS metagenome assembly WNFL01 (sample SAMN13153351, study PRJNA577476) | soil metagenome | isolation source: 40 cm soil on Douglas fir-dominated hillslope | place: USA:California | collected 2013-09-17
TATCGATCAACAGTTCAGTGATCGATGGGAGCAAGTTACAGTTGATGATGTACTAAGTCGAATTAAGCCTTGGCCTAAGCACGTGTGCATAACCGGTGGTGAACCTCTGACACAGCGTTCGTCTGAGATGAGAGCGCTTGCCGAAAATCTGACTAGCAACCACTACGATATTGACCTTTTTACTAACGGTAGTAGACCATTGCCTGAGTGGACAGGCATATCGTATGTCACAACTATCATGGACTGGAAGCTTGACGGTTCAGGCGAAGGCGGAAACGACATTGAACAACGCCTAGCCAACCTGAAGCTGCTCTCGCCTTGGGATGCAGTCAAGTTTGTAGTCAAAAACGAGCATGACCTAGATCAGGCTAGGCATGTGTACGCTCTACACAATATTGACAAGATGCCTCTAGATGTTTACGTCGGAGCTGTATGGGGTGCCATCAAAGATGACGAAATCATCAACTTCCTAAAGCACTACCAGCTAGACTGGTCTCTTAATTGTCAAGTTCATAAATATGTCTGGGATCCCAATCGCATCGGAGTATAATAATGGAAGAGCTTAAGGCACTGCTTACCAAGAACGGTTGTGACTTCGAAGCACTAAGTGATATTAAAGCAGAATACGGAGTAACCTTACCTAGCGGCGATCGAATTGTCATTACCATCGAGGAGATCGACTAGTGCCTGAGTACGACTACGCTGAACGACTTCTTAGTAACTGCGTCAAAGACGTCGACTGGGACAGTCCTCATCTGAAGGCGACTCCTGCACGGTTTGCCAAGATGCTCAGGCAGCTTACGACTCCTGACGACTTTGAATTCACAACGTTCCCCAACGAACGTGGTGTAGACGAAATGGTAGTTGTTCAAGATATTCCGTTCTACACTCTGTGTGCCCATCATGTAATCCCTTTCTTTGGCGTAGCTCACATCGGCTACGTACCAATAGACAGAATTGCTGGGCTATCCAAGTTCGCAAGAACCGTACAGCACTTTTGTAAAGGCCTTAACGTTCAGGAAGAGCTCACGCAAATCATTGCCAACTTCCTTCAGGAGCAACTCGACCCTGTGGGAGTAGCAGTAGTGATGCGCGCAGAGCATTTGTGTATGACGATGAGAGGTGCACAAGTACCGGGTACACTAACCACAACAAACTCTTTGAAGGGCTGCTTTAGAGATCCAGCAGAGCAAGCCCGTGCGGAGTTTATGTCAACGATTGGACTACGCTAATGGTACACATCGAGGCAACAGATAACGATGGCAACATAATTGGTTCATGGGATCGTAACTACGCAGGTGACCTAATAGAACCTACTCAACTACGACATCTTCAAGACCAATGTCAAGACGATTCCGAACGTTGGTTTCCTAGTACAACAAATAATCTTGCCTTCATAACACTTGCACTGTGCGGTGAAGTAGGTGAACTTGCAAATGAAGTTAAAAAGGTACTCCGAGGCAGTCAGGATATTAACGATCCGGAAGTACGAAGTAAGGTAGTTGAAGAAGCTGCAGACGTCTTCACCTATTTAGTCAACTTCTTTAATGCAATGAAAGCTGACATGGGCGCTGCTTATGATCTCAAGAGGGAGAAAAATTGTGATAGATGGGGCTATCCCGCAGCTGAGTGTGGAGCGCCTAGCGGAGATGATGGCGGAGTTCGAAGTACTGAGGGAACGTCAGTGGAATAAAGGTGCAGAAGAATATGGACCAGATGCTTTCGTAGGTCTGACAAACGATCAGATGCTTGACATGTATCTAGAAGAGCTTGCTGACATTGCTAACTATGCAATGATGACTTCGATTCGCCTACGTCTTTGGAAGGAGAAAGTTGAAAGTAGCTCTGATAAGTCCATTCAGCCTGATGCACGAGATGCCCAATACGAGTTTCCACCTAGTTCTGGCACATTTGTTAGGACACAAGACATACCGGGATTTCTACCGAACGGTGCAGGGCTACAAGATTCTTGATAATGGTGCAGCAGAAGGTGATCTTGTCGCTGCAGAAGAACTGATCACGCTGGCAGCTGAGATCGGTGCAAACGAGATAATTGTCCCAGACGTACTTGGAGATGAACTCGAAACGATTTGGAAAGCAAGAGAGTTCAAGGCTATTGCTGAAGCACATCCTGAGTTTAAGTACATTGGTGTTATTCAAGGCACAAACTACAAAACTCTGAGTCAATGCTTGATGTTCATGGAATCAATGAAGTACATGTCGATTTATGCATTGCCGAGAATCATGTGCAAAGATGATCAGTACGCACGTGCTACCTTTGCTGCAGGTCACTACAAGAGTCACCCATCAGTAAAGTACCACTGTCTTGGATCTAGCTACTGGTGTGAAGAGACAAAGGTCCTGGCGAACCTTCCAATGGTCCGTTCAATGGATACAGCTATGCCAATCAAGATGGGCATCAGAGGTCAACGTATCGAGTCTGATAGTTCTTACAACGTCGAGACTCATGACCTTTCCTATTTTGAGTGGCAGAGTAAGCATGGGCTTATTTTGAAAGAGTTTCAAGGAGGTGCTATAGATGGAAACATCAGAACCTTCTTGGAGTGGGCTCAAGCGCCATCCGTTAGCTGATTGTGAATCATGCCCCCTTAACCAGCCAGATTGTGTTTTTGTGCCTAGTGAGGGACCAGATCAGGCTGATCTAGTTTGTGTTGGAGAGGCACCAGGCGTTCAGGAAGCCCGAGCAGGTAAGCCATGGACTGGCCCGTCAGGAAAGCTACTCAAAATCGTTCTGAAGAATCATGACATAGATCCACAGGGGGTGTTCTTTACCAATGCCTGCCTCTGTCGTCCGCCCAACAACGCAACTCCCCCGGCCGCTGCGGTCAAGTGCTGCAGTAGCCGCCTTCAATCTGAGGTCAATGAGCATAGGCCAAGTGTCATGGTTTTGCTTGGAAACACGGCAGCTCAATCGATCCTACACACTAAAGATGGAATTACCAAACTCCGAGTTGGATCAGGACGAACTAGCCCAGCTTTTGAGGGCGTGCGCATCATACCGACCGTTCACCCTGCAGCGTGTCTTCGACAAGGAGACATGTTCCCATCGTTGGTTACTGATATTGGAAAGATAAAGCAGGACGTATCAGTAGCATGGGAAACGCCTACGTTCAAAGTGTTCGACAATATCGTTGAGGCGGATCGAGTTATAGATGAACTAACACAATCACGATACGTCGACATTGTCGTTGATATCGAAGTAGGAGTCGAAAAGGACGAATTTGATCACCCAGATCGTTACGACATGTTATGTATTGGCATATCGTACGCTCCTGGCAAAGCTATCGTCATTGGTGAGAATGCCTGTCAGGATAAAGGCATACGTGAAAGGCTTCGTAGGCTCTTCAACAAGAAGCGTCTGATTGCTCATAACGGCAAGTTTGACATTCCAGGACTAAGAGCGTTCTGTGGAACAGATGCAGTCCTCTGGTTCGATACAATGCTTGCATCGTATGCCCTAGATGAACGTCCTGGAACACACTCGCTAGGCTACTGCGGAACAGAGTTCATTGGATGCCCGGACTGGAAACACGAGATCGATAGATACCATAAGAAGGGCGAATCTTATGCGGTTATACCCCGTGCCGTCTTGTATCAGTACAATGCCTGGGACGCTGCTGTCACTTACCTTCTCTTCGAGTATTTCACCGCCGAACTTCAACGCCAAAATCTCCGGGGCTTACATGACTTCTTGGTGGACGCTTCCAACGAACTGATGTATGCAGAAACTGAAGGTGTACTAGTTGATCAAGAGTACAACGACTTCCTCACCGAACACTATCTTGAAGAACTCAATCAAGTCGAAGCCAAGCTATGGGAAGTTACTGAGCTTCCCGGATTCAATCCACGCTCGCCAAAACAGGTAAAGGAATATTTACATTCCAAAGGTCTTATGGTTGCAGATACCCAAGCAGACACACTTGAGGCTCTGCGTCTAAAGGGTAACCTACCCGAGTTCTTGTCTGCAATGATGTTGCAACGGAAGGGACAGAAACTCTATGGCACGTATGTCAAAGGAATTCGGAAGCGTCTGTATCAGGGTAGAGTACACCCGACGTTCCTTCTCCATGGCACTGTATCTGGGCGCCTCTCATGTCGTAATCCAAATCTCCAAAACATCCCCCGAGACTCGGTCATCCGTAAGCAGTTTGTTGCCGCTCCCGGGTCTGTGTTCCTGCAAGGAGACTACGGACAAGCTGAGCTTCGCGTTATGGCTACGCTTTCGCAAGACGCTTATCTTCGAGAGGTTTTTACAGATCCAACGCGAGACCTGTTTGACGAAGTCGGTAACGTCCTCTATGGAAGCAGAGCCATTGGCCACAAGGAACTTCGCATCAGGACTAAGGCGTATGTTTACGGACTAAGTTATGGACGAGAGGAGTACTCCATTGCAGCAGAGTTTAATCTTACAGTCAGAGAAGCTCGACAGGGAATGGCAGCGTTTCTGGGACTCATCCCAGAACTTAATGCCTGGCGAACAGAACTGCAGCGATCCGTTGTCGAGGACCAAGAGGACCTTATCACTACGTTTGGTAGGCACAGACGATTCTGGCTTATCACAAACGAGAACAGGACCGACGTTGTTAAAGAAGCGCTCAGTTTTTATCCTCAGTCGACAGCATCTGACATCTGCCTGCGAGCCGTGGGATCCATCCGACGTGGTCTTGGGACTCGTGGCGCTATACGAATCCCCGTTCACGACTCTATCCTGGTGGAAGCGTCTGAAGAAGATGCTGACGACGTAGCTCAGTTTATGAAAGAGAAAATGGAAAAGTCTGCAGCTGAGTGGACAGACTTCGTACCATTTCCTGTTGATATCGAACGAGGTAAGAACTGGGGTGAACTTTCAAAATGATTAACTTCATAATTAAGGACCGCCAAGAAGGCAAGACAACCGAAATGCTGAAGTGGGTTCGCCAAGATGCGCTCCATGTACTTGTGGTGCACAGTGCTGGTGAAGTGGACAGACTTATCAGACAAGAAGGTCTACACAAGACTCAAGTTGTCTCAGTCGAACAAGTTAAGAATGGAATTCTGCGTGGAAAGAAAGGCATAACTCTAGGTCTTGACAACTTAGACATTTTACTTCAACACTTCTTCGGAGGCGTTCATGAGATTCAGATCGTAGCAGCAACAGGTATTGCGATTGATGGAGTTATGGAGAAGGGGTGAAAGAGCATCGCTGGATATATCAACCTATGATCCCTGTCAAGGCACAGAAGAATGAAGATAACCATATCTTCCTTAAGCTTGCCGAAGACGATGTGTTGAGATATCCAGGTGCTGTTTGGTGCTATGATTGTGAGCAGCAACTATCTGAAGCCTTTGGTCAAGAATGTGAAGGGTTCCTAGGAATACCAAACAACAAGGACTTGACAATGTCAGACGAGTCATGGGAGAAGATATGAGCGGACGATCGAAAGTAGGTGACACGAGATGGAGTCCAAACGGTTATCATTATACCAGAATCGAATCCGGCTGGGAACTTACCCACAGGGTGATGATGTCGCAGAAGCTCGGCAGACCCTTAGCAGACAACGAGCGCGTTACCTTCGGGGACAACGACCGCACAAACCTAAGCATTGACAACCTAGTATTGAAGGTAACAAAAGAAGGCAGTATCAAACGACGCATTGCTAGGCTAGAAGCAAAGCGAGACGAAATCGAGGCAGAGATCAAAAGCCTCAAGCGCGATCTCGTAGCTAGCTCATCCTGCGAGACTTAGTGCGAGACCTTCTAGACTCGCGTTAGACTGATTGATTATAGCGAGCAAGCCTACTCTACGGTAGCGATGGTGAGCTTGTTAGACTCGCATATAGACAAAGGTGAACCTATGAGTGAAAGGTACGATCTTCCTCTACCTAAGTCAGGTCTTATCATAGCTCTAGACCCTGGCGGAACAACTGGCATCGCTATGAAGAGACACGCAGATGAGACAGACTTCAAGCTTTTGCAACTAGGGCCTGACGAGCACCACACTGCCCTGTGGAAGCTACTAGCAACCGAGAACCCTGACGTAGTCGTATGTGAACGATTTGATAGTATGCCTCTTCAAGACTTTGCAGTCAACCTAGCTGCAAGGGAGTACATTGGCGTTGCTAAGCTATATTGCCAGTCGACTCACAAGCCTTTTGTATCACAACAAAGATCAGCTGCCAAAGGCCTCTGGACTGATGCTAAGATCAAGTCCATCAACCTCTGGCAGCCTGGGCAGAAACACTCTATGGATGCTTTAAGACATCTTTTGTACTACATTACGGTTGCACAGAAGGACCAGCGTTGGGTGCGGGCGCTACGGCGGTTGGAGCCTTAGGGCTAAGTGCTGCTTCCAAACGTTGCTTAAGCAGAACAGCCTGCTCGACTGCCATGACAGCAGCTTCCATCGGATCAGTAACTTGAATAGGAGTAGTTCCTGCGACAACAGGGATCACACCTGCACCCTCGAGAAGATTCTGGACGAAGGTAATGAAAACTACAACTGCTGCAACTACTCCTCCTACTTTGGCAGTATCAGCAGCTGATAGGTTGAAAGCTGCAGCTGCCGCTGGCACAGCGGCAGCTAGCGCCAGAACTCCTTGAATGAATGTTCTAGTTGTGCGACTCGCAGTCTTGCTTGTCACAGCCCCTCCTTAGTGGTTAGTTATTGCTGACGGTGGGCAGACCTTGTTGACTTGGTCTGCAACATTAGGGATCTTCTTCAGATCTTTTACAATACCAGAAATGATAGTTGGATTTCGTCCAGCTTCAATAAGGTTTGCAACATCCTTATCAAACCTCTCAGCAGTATCTGCAGACACTTGTCGAGCGCATTCTGTTCTTGCTGCTGTCCTACTTTGAATCTTAAGGCTATGGCGTAGACTACTAACAGATTCATACGTCGAGATAGATCCTCCAATGGCTACAATAGCCAAAACACTAATGAGGATGCTAAGCAGGATTAGGTGGCGCGACTGGAACATCCCAGACCTCCGAGGGTACTTCGATGTTGTGCTGTTGTAAAGTTCGTATGACCAGGTTCAGCCGCCGCGTACACTGCGCATGATCCGCCTTTATCAAAAAATTGTCGTCCTTTAGACTTTTGATTGTGGTATCACGCTCTCTAGTCAATTGTGTGTTGGTACGAAAAAGTTGAACTAGTAAGGCGCCTACAGCTATAAGAAGTCCTACAGCTGCACTAGTCCCTACGATTGGCGTATAATCCACAACTTGCCTTTGGTTAGGTCATAGCGGAGTTGGCGAGGGGCTACTCTCATTCCAACTCCGCTATGACGATCTAGGACGATGGCTTGTTAGTCGGAATTGCTACATCACCGAAAGGGAGTGACGCAGCAAAGAATGCAGCAAATGCTCCTGCCTCCCATCGGAGTGTGTACGGACCGTTAATAACGTTGATCGCTATACAAAGCATCACAGCTACTGCAAATGCAACCAAGAGCAACTTAATCATGTTCAGCTCCTACCTTGGATGTGCGAGCGCACCGTCACGACGAATGGCTGCGTACTTTATTCCGTCTTCTACCAACTGTAGGAAGCCAGGTCCGTCTTTCTGAAACGATCCGTAGAACTGTGCGTTACCAAAGCTGTAGAGCCCACCGTCAAACATCAAGATCCAGTATCCACCTTCGTCTGGCGTGAGCATCATGCTGACCGCATGATTCTTTCCCATCTCCAGCGGAGCCGGAGTAGGTTTAAGTCCAGGATACGATCCAAAGAAAGGCGCACCGGCGCCATAAGCAAGAACTCCACCATCTCGCTGCAAGATGTATCGACCGAGCCTCTTGGTAACGCAAGCGTCACATTGGTCTGTTGACTTCATGTTATCTGTTCCTCCCGTGTGAATAACTCCGCCTATGATCTCAACAACACGACTAGTCAGAAGAGTCCACGGGAAGTTTGGTCCTGGATCCCAGTGATCAAGAATAACGCCGTCCCTGACTCCATCTGCCTTGAAGGCGTTAGTGACATCTATATGTCCACAGATCCCTTTAACCCCTGGTGTATGAACTTCAGGAACAGAGAGCCTTCTAGGCTCCAATCCGTACTTCTGACAATCAAGAGCAAGGCCGAAGGCAAGTAGTTCCATCTCGCCTCTGCTGTAGACGTCTAACCACTGCGCTTCCGTCTGATCTGCCTGCCCGACCAAACAATGATGCTTACCTCTTGCGTTCATGTAGGAGGCGCCCCACACGACTAGATTGTCTGCTGCAACAACCAGTGGCATCTTGTCGTCGTACACAACGTGGTATCCGGCCTTGATGCTGTCGAGGTAGCTCTTTAGGTCGAACGCCCCACCTTCTGTCTCCGGTCCTACGTTGACATGTACGACCGCTTTCTCGATCGGTTCTGTTCTTTGTTCTGTATGCATAGCCCCTCCTTATGGCGTATTAGTTGATGGCCCAATATCTTCGACGCTAAACAATGGAGTACTGTAGGTAAGCGAACCTGTTCCACTTGCACGCCGACCTTGAGCCTTAACAGTTACCGTTCCAGTACTATAGGTTCTTACCCATTCTAAACTGATCCCAGCATTAGCTGAGGTATTTGCAGTACAACGTCCAAGAGGACCAAAACTGCCTCCACCATCGGCTAGGGTCATTTCAGCTATGTCACCACTAACACTACTGGTGACAGTATGTGCTGCAGCCTTTATACAATAGCAACGATTTGCTATCGCAGAGAAGGTTACAGTCATACCTGTTAAGTCCTGACCAGCAGTAACTCCTGAAATAGCTGAAGGTTCAACAAACCCACCAGGCACTATGCCCCATGGAGCATTCCATGGACCAAGCCACTCAGTTCGAAGCATTGAGCCTAGTACAACTGTTGCACCTTCTTTTTGCAAAACCCATACTACTTCGCCTATACCAGGAAGCCATCCAGTAACAGACATAGCAGACACTGGAGTAGTTGCGCCAGCTAAGAGTACAGTGCATGTTCCCGTAGGCAAGTCTATCGCAATTACAAGACCTTGCTTAACTGCAGGAGGGGCATCGGAGTACTTTTGAGGCGGCTTTATAGCCTTAGCCAGCCTCCTACCCTTTGCCTTGTCCATCATAGATTACGCTTTCGAGTGATAGCTTGACTACCCCTAGTAGCTACGAGAGGATGCGAAACCTGATCCAGTTGTAAGTTGTCATCAAGTTTCGAAAGCGCTCGAGTTACCTTTACCAAGTCGCCTACTTGCAATGCCGGGTTAGGCAGGAACCACGTTTGCACTTCTTCAAATCTGCCTAGGTTCTCTCCCAAGTAATGCTGTGCTGCTTGTGTTGCTTGAGCATCTGAAACGATACTCGAATCACTTATATGATTAGTTACAACACCATAAGGACCAAAAACATATGTAGGTGAGTTAGGATCGTCATCAAAAGCTTCGCCTCTAGGAATAGCGCTTCTGTTATCAGCTGATTGACCTGTTACAATCCACCAGTTAGCAAGAGTGTCTGTTCTTTTCAAAAGTCGATTGATAGCTGTAAGCTGTCCCTTACCTAAAGTTCCGTCTCCTTCTTCTAGTGTCCAATCAGGTGTTACACCTGCATAAGACCTTAGAGGCTTTAGAAGCAAGGTCCCATCTACATCAAAGTACACGTCACATCCACAAGCATGACCAAGCCTCAGAAAAGTCTGCCAAGGATCATCGCCGATATTACAAACAATTTGAGCTGACGCCATAGCATCAGTAGGACTCAAGTTAGTTGGAAAGTCCAATCCAATAAAGGCCAAGATGCCTACGATAGCATCCGTAACAAGAGTGCTACTACCTATAGTGTAGGTGTCCCTAAACTTAGCTCGCCCTACAGCTACAGATCTATCCATACCACTTATCTGAAGAGTTAAGGTATCTCCAGAATCAATAACTTCGCATGTTTCAATTCCAAATGTTCCTAGCAATACCCACTCAGTTGTACCATCAGGAAACTCGATTCCACTGAAAGCCTGAAACTCGTTTCCAAAGGGTGCAAGTAGTGATTTTGCGTCAACAGGAGTAATGCTTCCATCGCTATCTGTAGCAGTAACAGTAGCTTGCCTACGTACACTCTGATCGTAGTCTTCTGTAACTTGCCCTTCAACAATCAAGGGCAAGGTAATCACTTTACCGCCCACAAATATGTCAATACGGGTGACGCTTATATGAGAGGCCTGCAAAGCTTGTTTGAACCTATCGCTAATAGGATACATTAGACTGGAGGCCTCATTACCTCAGTAGCACTAAGGTCAACTTCCTGGAACTCTTGATTAGTATTCTTAAGGTGCCTAGTACGCTTGTCGAGAGCAATGTACCACTGGAGTCCTGAATCAGATTGAATCAGCAACGGCCGATTATTCTTTCGCAACTTTTCAAAGGCGGCGAAGTCTGCAGCAAACATTAGCGACTTGAAACTAAGCAAGTCAGACTTCCATGTATCTGTAATGACTACATAATCAGGACGGCCTAAAACATCCAGACGACTCTGTGTCACTTGACCATCTGCGTCGAAACCTCCTCCTTCGGCTGCTTCAACAAAGAAAGTCGCATTCAGTGTAGAGTCAAACAGATCTTTAAGCCACCAGTCACCTGAGCCACTTTGTACTACAGCAACACTTGTACTCCATGCAGTAAAGATCGATCCATCCATAGATACGTTGCGCATGCGATAGGTACGAGTCTTAGTTATAGGCGTCTCAAAGTCACTAATAGTAGACTGGAGATCGCCTATATCCACCAAGCCAAACATAGCACCGCGTACATCAGCCCAAGTGACGCCAGCGTCATCGCTGTACTGAATCTCAACGTAAAGAGGCATACACGGACTATCGTCTGTAAGAAGCGTAAACCCTTGCGTTAGTGTCGCATCATCGATAAGGAACCCGTCAGCTAGAACAGCATTTTCCAACACAACTCTTAGCCGGACACCAACAGCTCCAGCTGGTGCAGTTGCAGATACGTAAACTTGGGTCCACGTCGTAACAGCTAAAGTAACCGTCGCCCCATCACTACTACTTATGACGTTTCCTAGAATGTCAACCCAGTCAGCAGAGATATGGTAATCTCGAATCTGAGCACTTCTTATCCATATGGATGCCGTGTAAAGCCTTCCCACTGTGATAAGTGCAGTAGGCGCCATAATAGAAGCAATCGGCCCTATGGGAGGAATAATGACATTACCTCCGCGACCTACAAACACCTGCAGACTCTGAGCGCCGCTGTGAAAGAAGCTACTTGTAACAATACAATAGCAGTTGTCGTCAGCAACCCAATCAGAGTTATTGTTGAACGCATTCTCAAAGCCTGCAGTATCAAAATCAAGTATATTGCCAAAAACTCTACCGCCAGGAGTAAACGCAGCAGAAGGTGCGCCTAGGAAGATAGAGTCAGCGAATCCTATTTCAGCATTTACAGCAGATTGTACTTCAACCACAACAGCTGCCCATACCGCATTAGCAGGCGCTGTTGCAGTTACAGTAAGACCTACCCAAGCACCATTGCCTACAGAACCTGTACCTCCAAAGCTAGTAGACAAAAGTGCGCCTGCACTATCATACCAACGAATGCCAACTCGACATGTTCTAGATGCAGCAAAGTTAGAACCTCTCAACGAAGCAAGTGCCTCATAACTAACTCCGACAGTAACAGGAATACCTGCCTTGCCTTCGTTAGTACACGCAGTCATCGTTGCCGACGCTGTAGCCGTCAAAGCCAAAGAGTACTGACCATTCAGAGCTTGTACGGAACTACGTGCAACAGTACAACTAGCTAACGCCTTCCAACCTACAATCGAACTCGAAATTGTAGATTGATTTAGAGTCAGCAAGTTTGCAAGTGTTGTACAAGTCAAATCGATCCGTGGGCCTGACGAACCTACGACAGCCGCCCCTGCTGCAGTAGGTGCAGCGGGTACTGCAAACAGAGTTACGAAAGCTTTCCCTACCCAACCAGATGCACGTTGTGCATTATCAAAAGCTAGAACATAAACATAGTACGATCCGTTGTTAGGGATATCTACAGTAGGCACCGCAGCAAATAGATAGTCGGTTCCCGATGTTATGAACCCTCCGAGATTCGGATCGTTCGTGCCTGAATCCCACAGGGGCACTGACACATCTGGGTTGAAGTCGGGATCGCTTACAACAACTGCATCGAACACCTTGAAGTAGTACGTAACTGGAGGAGCACCCCCTGTGGGAGTGAACTTCGCTGCAAGTACAGGCCTTGGCCCACCTACAGAAGTAGCTTCGGGATCTGTTGCAACCAGAGTAGGGATTGCTGCTGTAGCAGTAACAGTTGTATCGGTACTATAAGATGATGGGGTACCTTGACTGTCCTTTACAGCAACGGACCACAAGTATGTAGTACCAGTTGTCCACGAGGCAGCAGGAAAAGTCACCCACGTGTGTTGCCTGGTATTATAGACTTCTGTTCCTTGCCAACTAACTGTACCTGCATTCCACCATTGATATGCGCCAGCACCTACTTTGCGTCGCAGAGCATAAGCGCTTTGATAGTCACCAAGATCGTCGTCACTGACGCTCCATGCGAATGTAGGTGTGCCTGCAAGGTAGTAATTGTATTGGTCATATGGTGCTACGTTCTGGGCTACAGGTACTGAGTCTCCACTTGGCAAAGCTAGTGTAATAGCCATGCCGCTTTGGACAGGTGAATTCAAAACAAACGATGCGCCAGGTACAGCAACAGGTGCCGCTGCTAAAACGTCTTCCAACGTTAGGAGAGCGCCAACTGAAGAGTTGGCATCATAACGCATTATCTCTCTGGTGTATCCGCCTAGCGTAGCAACAACATTTGCGCCAGGAGCAATACCTAGGAAGGCGCCAATTCGAACAATCTGTGAATTGATCGCAGACGAAAACCCGCCAGGCGAAGTTACAGATCGAGTGTTTGAAAAGCCAGGCCTAACGTACGTACCAAGCAAAGTAGCGAGTCCAGCGCCTCCAGAGTAGGCGGCTACAAAACCCTCTATTACGGATGTACCGTAAGGAGAGTTGAAAGTCCAAGTCCAGTTACTAGGTTCGCTAGAGGCTACTTTGACGTAGACACACAATTGCTTACCGAACGTATCTGCTACGCGCCCACGAAAGACCCATCCAGTAGGAGGAGATATACCAAAAACTAACCCTCCTGTGTAAATAGCAGCAATGAGTGTATCATTGTCGACTACGCCTGCAGGCTTATTGATGGTGAGAGACGAAACTCGTGATGGAGCAACATGACCCGCCGTAGTGGATGATCTAAAGGCAATTGTCATGCTGACTCCAAGAGCCTGGTAACTTCAGTCATCATCTCGTCCTGCATCGCTTGCACCTTCGGCATTGTCACAGAATCAATATTGCCGTGTACGATAAGTTGGAATGCGCCTGGATGTATGTTTATGGATCTTGCCGTAGTAGGCATACGTGCAGAAGTACCGTCGAAAAGTCCACTCTGATTTAGCAAGGCCATCGAACGCATCTTATCATTCAAAGGCAGCACTGCATAGCAAGTGCGCCACTTGAAGGGAAGTTTACAAACATTCCCCGAGCACCCCCTGGCAAGTGCGAAAGTATGGCCTTAGCCGATGCTGCTCCTGGTATAGAACCTACTGAAGCGTCGAGAAGCTTGAGTCCAGCACCTCCACCAGGGATCTTACTCTTGATAGCATCTGCAATGGCACTACCAGTCGAAAGGATACCGTTTACCAAACCCTTTATGAGCTGCACTCCTATGTTCCAAAGGATCTTACTAACATCTCCAATAGCACTTACTATTAGGCCGGGAAGCTTCTTGATGAACTTTTCAATAGATCCCCAGACATGTATGATGCCCTTGAGCAGACTTCGTAGGATATCCAGGCCCTTGTGGAATAGCAGAAGTGTTACATCTCCAAGTGCCTGCAGAATCTTACCAGGCACAGTTTGTACAAAACGCTTCACAAGGTCAAAGCCATTAGTAAAGGCAGAATAAATACTGTCCCAAGCAGCTTTCAGAATGGTAAAGATAAGTTGCCAAACACCTGAGAAGACGTCCTTGATACCTTGCCAAACTTTACCCCATCTAAGAGCAATGATGCCGGTAGCAATTTCGATAATACCTTTGATAATCTTCAAAGCAGCTTCAACAACACCCTTAATGAGATTCCAAGTAATTTTGAAGGCTTGCTCTATGAACTTTAGAACCGGAGGGAAAACTGCTCTCAAGAATGTCATTCCAATATCGACAATGCTCTTGATCTCTTGCCAAGCAACATCGAAGATAGTTTTGATTACTTCCCAGCCAACTTGGAAGAAGGCTCCTATGACACTCATTCCTATTTGGACTATAGGTACAATCACATCCCATAGGTACTGGATTACCCTAATTATGATCTGAACTTCTCCAGTAATGATTGTACTGTAAGTGCGCCAAACTGTTCTAATGATCGGTACCAGAATACTCCAAAGACCCTTCCAGATAGAGATGGCGTGACCAGTCCATTGGGTAATTCGATCCATGATAGCCTTGAACAAACCGCCAAAGGCTTGTATCACTGGCCATACATGATCCATGAACCAGCCGCCGAAGAGGGCAGCTTGATGTCCTACGAATTCGGCAGCTACAGCAACTGGATGACCAATATACTGCATGAAGTACTTACCAATAGTTTGAGCTATGCTACCTATCTGGCCTGCAGTTCGTTTTACAAAATCAACTACAGAACCCCAGGCAGATATGGTAGTACTTACAAACACTTTGTACGCTTGTGGAATCTGCTTAGTGAAGAAGTTAGCCAATGCAGTTAACGTAGGGTGCAAATAGTTGTTCCATACGTTAATGGCTGTCTTCTTAATCCAGTCCCAAGCTACACTTGCTGCTGCAGCAAGTTGCTTATGGAACGTGATAGCCAGAACAATGGCTATGCCTATAGCAATGATTGCTCCAATGACTGCTGCAATAGCGAAACTTATAAAGAGGAGTGCTGTACTAAAGGTTAAACCCATAAGCATTAGAGAGCCAACTATGACCAAGAACGTCCCCGCAAGCACCATCAGTGCCCCAACAAATACCATAATAGTAGCAGTTATTGCAATGAATTTAACAATCAGTTTTTGTGTTGCTGGACTAAGTCTATTCCACCAGTCGAGGATCTTGGATAGTATTTCCATCAGTCTCAGCTTAGCTGGAATAAGTTGCTCGCCAATCTGCACCTTCAACACATGGTACTTATTGGCCAACAACTGAGCCTTGTTAGCAGATTCATTCATCATAGTGTTGAAGGCCTTACTGGTAGAACCAGTAGCAGCCTTCCCCATTGCATCAACTAGACTTCGAAGTTGATCTGTATTCTTGATAGCAGGATCCAAGAACCTACGAGCCTGAATTGTTCCTCCTGCACCCTTAAACAGTTCATAGATAGCCTTTGCACGATCAGGTCCTGTCAACTTGCTGAGCTTGTCATGCAACTGCTGAATAATATCAATCATCGGACGGAACTCACCCTTAGCGTCCTTGACTGAAATCCCTAAAGCTGTCATCTTACGAACAGCTACAGGGTTCGAAAGAGCATCAAGGGCACGGGCTGCAGACGATGACGCCATAGCTGCGCTCAAGCCATTCCTGGTCAGGAAGGCGAGCATACCACCTAGAGTCTGAACTGTCTGTCCAGCACGAGCTGCAGACGGAATTGCTCTACCAATGGTAGTAGCAAACTCGCTATAAGTGCCAACGCCTTTTCGTACCAGTTGGAACTGAACGTCCAAAACGTTGTTCAGATCTGATATTGGTAGGTGAAAAGCGTTAAGGATAGCAATAGTTGCTCTACCTGCAACTTGGATATCTACATTCCCGGCTACTGCAGCTTTTGCAAAGCCTGTTAGTAAAGCTTTCGCCTGAGGAAGATTGACATCAATAGATGAAAAGATGTCATAGAAAGCTTTTTGAACAGAATCAAAGGCTACCGGAAACTGTTGAGCTACTTGCAAACCTACATCTCTCACTTGCTGCAAACTAACTTTTGTACTATCTACCTGCGTGAGAGTTAAGGCTGCTTCTTTATTATAAGCCATTGCAGCATCGGTAGCGCCGTTAAGCCACTTTAACGCCAAAGCGCCGACGCCGCCAATGACGACGCCGCCTGTACCCATTGTAGCAAGTTGACCGCCAGTAATTCCACCCTTTTGACCTAGCTCGCCAACCGTCTTGCCTAAGCCTTCAACAATCCGACTAGCCTGGTCCCGTGCTCGCAGAACCATCAAGATTTCGCGAGTGCCAAGTGCCACAGGAGTTCCTATTTTTGAGGGTGATCCTTATTGTACCGTTCTTGCTGAGCTACCATAACCATACCCATAGCGCTAACCCAATACGGATCCTGGTCTAATAGTCCTCCCGCCTTAGGCAAAGATTGAAAGGCTTGACAAAGTCCTACTACGTCCAGGATTCGACTAACTTCCGCATCCGGTATAGCATCAAGTACAACTGTAGCACGGATGCGGCCATTTAGTTTCCCGAACTCACATCCTCAGGCAGTTGGTTCAACTTGTCAATGAGCGAAGCAATTTCGCCGCCGACTTTAGGATCAAGTCGACGAATATCCTGAGCATTACCAAGGTTCAGCAGGTTACCATCAGCATCCTCGAGATTGTGTTCTCCAATACAGTGTTGGAACTCAAAGATCTGAACAGCGCCTTGAGCCATCTCAATAGTAGCTTCAGCTGACTGCATCTTCTTATCAGCACTCATTGCCATCTTACCGGCCATGTCAACTCTATCAAGCATTTCGCCATACGACAGAGGTCGAAGAGTCACAAACCCTTCAGGACATGACTTAAGATCATAACGAGTGAAGTTAACTGTATCTGCAACTGCCTTCGGCATCTGTAGCCCCTTCTGTTACTTAGGTGATATTTTCATCCGTCTTTACTGTAATTGCGTACGCTTCACTAGTACCAGTGTCGTATGTACCCCTATACTTAACCTGAGCCTTGATCAGTTCAGCAGTACCAGGGAGATCGACTTGGTACGTATCTGCAATTGCTGCAGGGACAAGGAAGTCAATTTCTTTAGTACCGTTAACTGCTTTGACTGTAATACCCTGAGCAGTCAGAGCTTTGAAAGCTGTGTAGTCTGTCTTACTTTGGAAATCACGTGTAACATCCAATTCAACTGTACGATCACCAAACGATGCGAATGCAGGTCCGCGACCGGTGTTCCGGTAACGATAGTTCTGAACACCAGCGTTGTCGATCGACAGCGTAAACGCATCGCAATCGAAGACTTGAGTCGCCGTCGGGATCTCAAAGTCGTATTGGCCTGCACCAAACGGAACTGAAGTCGGCCACGTAGGCGTAGGCGTAGTCTGATCAGATTCGTCCGAGCCCATAATGGTGAAAGTGACCTGCAGCAACCCGTTAACGATGGTGTACACCATCTTAGTAACAATACAGTTCGTGTAGCCAAACGTAACACCATTGCGAACGATTGTGATCGACAACGTCCGCCCTGTGGGAGGCGTAGCAACGTGCGTCGGAGTAGCTACATAAGTGTAGATAGTTGAAACAGGGCCTGTCTTTACGATCGACATACGTCCTGCGTACAGGAAGTAAGGCACACAGTCGTGCAATGCTTCCATAACAATATCGCCATCGAATGCACCATCACCCGCTACTGCGCCAATAGGATCTGACTTACCTGAGATCGTGCGACGCCAAACTGTCGTTTGCTTCCATGCCAACGTCTCACTAAGGATTGGTAGATACTTTGTAGGCGCAGCGTAAGTACCAGGCGTCGTCTCAAAGGCGATACCTACAATACCAGCAGCGCCGATTCCAACTGCCATGGTTTACTCCTGTGTCGTAATCTGCGGATCTTGCGGAGCATCCACAGGGGGTAGTGGTGCATCGGGCGGCTGTTCTATAGGTACAAGAACAGCATTGACATTACCGAACACTAGCTCGGGTACTGTCAAGACAGTCTCTGGAAGGAAACCTGCTTCAACAGCTTGACGAACTTTAGCATCGTCAACGTCTGTCGAAGTACCGTTCTTGAAGAGACCAAGACCAGGTACTTCGGTTTCGGCCCCTTCGAACAGGTTGGGAAGATGAACAGTGATTCTCATGTCACACTCCTAAAAGCGTTTTACTGATACCTTCCCAAGTCATTCTAGTGACTGCGAGAAGTGAGCCTCGGGCCGCTTGACCTGATTCGACTTTAGTTACAAATCCTTGAATGACAAGTCCGTTGAGTTGCAAGTTCTTATGAAGTAGCTGTTCTATGTCAGCCACCATCTTGTCTGCATCTCTACGGTTCTTCTGTACGTCTTCTAGCTGACCATGAAAGACCATGATGAAGAGGTGAAAGCTGTTTTCTACACTTCCTCCTGCACCTGCTCCGGACAACGCGCGATCTAGCGTTACAGGTTCCACTGCTACGGCGGGCTGCTTCGGATAGAGCGCCTGGTCTCCGTACCAAGTGTCAGATATGCCTAACTCATTTTTGTATTGTGTAATCAGATCAAAGACGCCTTCAGCTACTTCATACAGGTAGCCTGAGTTGCTCATACCGGCATAAACCCATGAGCTGCAAGACGTTCTCTAATCCAGACTACAAAAATCTCTTCAATCTTCGGTTGATCTTCCTCTTGAATTAAGGCAAAGGGCCGTCCGGGCAAGAAGGCAGTGTTGCCTACTCCGCCAAAGATGTCTTCGCTATCAGCAATCTGGTGAATTGGCCCGTACTGAGCAGATGATGGGAAGTCAGCGCCCATGACGGCAGTATCTCTGGTCAGCTGCCACCTAGCAAAGGCTGTTGCTGCTCTGCGCATCTTGCCTGTGCGGACAAGAATAGGTCCCGGAGAGAACCCGTCTCTAGCTCTGTTAGCAATGGTGCCCGCAGCTAGCTCTGTCCAAGCAGGACGACCACCAGATTCGAAGTTCTTATTGATAGATGGAATAACCACGTTTTTGATAGCACGAGTCATTGGCTCTCTGTAGGAACGGATATTCGCGCCGAGCGTAACGAACTGTCCTACAATGATAACAGGAGCAGGACTCAAAGTGACATCTACACCAAGTCCCGAAGCCTGTCCTGACTTGACTCCTGCGAAAGGCTTGCCGAGTGCCATTAGAATCTCGTTCCCATACGGAACTTGATATCTTCCGAAAACTCGTTGAAGCCTACCTGAATGCCTCGAGCATCAAACTGTTGTGTTGACCCTGTAGTATCATTAGGCCACGCTGTTGCTGAGGTGATATCTGAAGCGCGCGGAGTTGCTCCGACCACTTCAATAGAACCTGTCAAGATCGCTTGGATTGTTTGCTCTGCGAGTGTCTCAAGCCAAGTAGCAAAAGGATTGTCTACTTCTACTACCTCGGCATACGATACTCTATACGTCCATGCAGCAAGCAGCATGCACATGATCGTCTGAATCAAAGCAGGTGTGTTAGAAGCATCAGTCCACGTAGAAGTGTCATACAGAGTACCGACACGGCCGAACACTAAGTTAGTGGCTACAGAGTCCTTATCGACATCGACAACGTCGATAGTCAACTTGGTACTCTGTAGCCACGCTTGGATGCCAGGCGCCGTAACGTGCGCCATAAATTATTCCGTCGGCTGTGCTGCAGCCTGCTCAGCTGCATCGTGTTCGGCTTGAGCTGCTGCCTCTTCCTCAGCCGTTGCTGCAGCCTGCTCCTGAGTGAAATCAGAATCTGTTTCAGGAATCTCAACGCCTTCAGTACCGTCGAGCTCCAAGGCACCGGTCTCCGCTAGAGATGCCAGGACCTCTGGCGGAAGACCGGTAACCTCGTCGCCGGCAGCGAAGAAGGCGCCATCGTGCTTGATATCAGTAAGTGCCTTGACCATGTAGCCCTCCTACTTAAACATCACCTGGATGAGAGCATTCGTGAGAGCTGCTCCCGTTCCAGCGTGAGTGAAGTTGACAGCAAGTACCTTACCCGCAGCAAGCTTATAACCTGACGTAGCAGACAAGCTGATAGCATCGTAAGCAGTCAAAGCCGTTGCCGAAGTATCAACTGCAGTGCTTGCTGCAGTTGTACCAGTACCATCAGTACCCTTGTCCCTGAGCTGAGCAATACGATAGTTCGTACCATCTGCAGCTACAGTTACCTGGTTGATAATCCATACTGCTGCGATGTACATATCGAAGTCGGCATAGAACAACGGTATCTCAAGATCAGTACCAGCGGCTAGTGAGGCAATCATACGAGCTTGAACTTTAGTCGCACTACCTGCGCGACTAAAGGTTCTAGCAAATGTCTTATTGATGATCGTCATCAGGCCTCCTAGGCAACTGCCGCTTTAATAATGTAGCCGGCAATTGCTTTAGAGCTGGAATCCTGTGCAACAAGCTTCAACTGGTAACGACGCTGCACACGGATAAGGTCAGCCTTACGATCGTTGTCGAACCAACGATCGACCACCTGAACCTGTCCGCCAGGGTAGTTCCAAACGAACTCGTACATGAAGGCAGGGATCTTCAATCCAGCACGTGCAGGCACGTATGCCATTAGCACGTCCTTGCCCCAGAGGTAACCGAGCGTCGCTGTCTGACCAGGGTTAGCTGAGTTGTAGCCAACACCAGGAACGATCACGTTTGCAATACCAAGTACTGCAGCAATGATCTCAGACGTAAGGATACCCCGTTCCGAGTACTTGATGCGCTCGATGAAGTCGGGGTGGTCCTCAAGGATAGACATAACCTGGTAAGGAATGATCGCAGTGTTCGGCTCCATGAACATGCCTGCGTGGATCTTCCGAACACCAGTCCGCCAATCTGCAACAGGATCCGAGTTCACATAGTCCGACCACTGTGAAGTGCCAGACAATGTGACGGAATACCCAGAACCGAAGTTGGCGGTCGTTGTAACCAAGTTCTTGATAGCAAGTTCACGTCCGAGCATAAGCTGCTCGGTGATGAGTCCAGTACCATCAGAATCCGGTGCCAATGGGTTGTCGGCGTTCTCACGCTCTTCAGGAGTAACTGCAATCTTCAGTGCATGCTCTTGACAGAAGTACGTATCAAGAGACAACGTAAGGCCAGGCACCTCAGTAGCCGGCGTTGCAGGAGCCCGAAGGTCTCCGCCAGCAGGAAGGCCCCATGCCTCACGTCCAAAGATGTAGTACTTGTCAGATTGCTTTTTGACGTTAACAGTAGGAGCAAGTTGATCTCCTACAAACTGGTTGTTAGGCCACGCTACGGAGATGTCAGTGAGGACGACATCAATGTGGACGTTGCCACCACCACGCGGGTCGTATACACTCATGACGTCACCTCCTCGAGTTTGTCG
>WNFL01263372.1_pt1 | contig 21268 bp, 22 predicted proteins | sample 5400361 | NCBI WGS metagenome assembly WNFL01 (sample SAMN13153351, study PRJNA577476) | soil metagenome | isolation source: 40 cm soil on Douglas fir-dominated hillslope | place: USA:California | collected 2013-09-17
GTATAATGTGCATAATAATAATAACAATGTATTGAAATTTATCCGAAAAGTACATCAATTGTATACAAGGCGTACGGCCCAATTGGTGGCAGGTGGCCCAGTCACCGGTGAACTACTGTAGAGGAACATATAAAGGATCGTAATTCGTAATGGTGTACAGTATCATTGACATAATATTGTCCAAGTTCCATCAATATCGGGCAGACATCTATATTATCTACTGGCCTAGATCAGCAAGACAATTTCCAGGGATTCAGGGATTCCCGATGGCGGATCCGATTTGTTATCAATATACGCCGCCTTACTAACCACCTACCTCCTCACACTGGGATTTGGGGTCGAGAACGATGTCGTGAGGGCTTTGGCGAGTACATATTATCCAGTCCCTTGCCTTTCGCCATGCGACAGGCCTATGCCTGCGTCGCTGTGGGAAACCTCCAGCTTGAAGGCATAACGATCATCCACCACTTTCTAATCGATTTCATTCTTTGGCGCGGAGTCTGCTCGGCGATGGAAAGAGCGCGGACGGCTGTCTTGTCAATTCTGTCGTCGACGCTCTGTTTGAGTAGAAGTCTGCGCCTGACGCCTGACACAAGGTTCAGGAAGGTGACAAGTCAAAGACTTCGGCCAATTTCCGTAACGCCCCAAAAACAAAACCTTTTTATGTACAAAGCCTGTTTCCTGCCTTTTCCATCGCACTATGGAGGCCGTGATCCAGGCTCTTCAGACTAATGCGCTTACTTTGACGACCATACACCGTAACCGTCTTCCTAGCTTTCCTGGTTTCCCTCGTTGCGCCCCACACTTCCCGAGCACTTGGTTCCTCCCTGGTTATCCAGACGAAAGTAGAATTGACTTCGTAGCCTTGACTTTTCAATTCATCTTCCCATCGTTTCCACTGCGATGAGTAGAAGTTGTCTTCAGAATTCTTGTGACTCTCGGAAATCGTCACTTCGATTAAACGGACGTGTGGTTCCAGGGCCGAGCGATCCAGCTGTACTACGGCGGCATCGATATTGGGGAAGTTGAAGTTGGACGGAACATAGAACTGCCTGTTTGTTTCGGTAACAATCAGGCTTGCCAAGGGTGGGATGTCGCCAAAGCATGCACTCTCCAACGGGGCGTCGAGTCCTTGGTCAACTATTCTCAAGGCACCGCGTTGAATCGCAGCGAAACACATGTGTTCGACCAGATACCCTAGTACGACAACGTTTGGTGACAGCGAAATTGCATCATACCAGATATCGATGGGGAAGGTTGGCTGTTCGTTGAGACGACGGTAAATGCCCATGAGAGTCTGGGAGGCTACTCCACAAGTCGAGTGGCTGATGTTCTTGCCATCGAAGAAGAAATACCTCATGTCGTAAAGGTCCTTGCGGGCAATAAGAGGTTGTTCTAGGAGTAGTGCTTCTATGACCTGTAGGCACCTGTGATGAAATTAAACCAGGCGTGCGTATTTTTGAAAGACAACTCACAGCACACGGACGGCTTCTTGGGTTAGCATGGTTCGAAAGAAGGTCGTGATACGCGTCTTCAATAGGTTTATCTCGGATTCCAAAAATTCGACTTCGTCGAATTCTTCCATTTTGAGCAGAGGCCGAAGGAGAAGAGGGATGTGACCAGTGGTACTTTTGATGAATATTCGGTTTTCTTCGGAAAGCTCGGGTAATGAGGCGGCGTAGTGAGAGAATAACACTGAGCTTCCACCTGGGGAACATGAGACGAGGTAATCGAAGAGGAGAGGTGAGTACATACCTCGTTCAGTCCTTTGTAGGATTCAACAGTATTGATACTAGACTGTCTTTCATTGCGTTCACGATCTGACTGTTCATTCGCGGAGGCGCTGAAAATGTATTTTTGAAACGCCCACAAATTGTCAATGGCATCGAAAGCGTTGGCCCGCTAATCCATCTGGGTCCAAGGAATTACGTTGGTCAACAATAATGTAAATGGTGCGGTCGGCTCGTTGCTTGATGAATTGAACGAGATCAGCCATGGAAACCGCGCGGGAAATCCATCGCACATATCAGGTGCATCATAAATGCGAATAAATGGCTTTCCGAATGACACCTGGAGGATCTCTGAGAAGTGCAAGGCAATCGGGAATGAATACCACTCACTCCCCATCCCGGATGAGACGGCAAACAGAGAGAGGAAGAGTCCAAATTGAATTAACCACCTGCCACTCAAAGGAGCGGCAACCAAGACGTATGGTACTCGACAGCGCTACCTGGGTCTGTTGTGCATAAAGGTAACAATTGCACCCCCGACGCAAACAAATAGCATTACCCGTTTCGATATGTGAGTCGCACAACCGCATGTTGAAGTTCACGCCGCCTTTTTCGTGGGCGTCGAAGCTACAGTAGCTGAAGTTTGGTGTGGGGTTGGAGAAAGAGAAAGAGCAAACTGTGAGGGTACGATCAAAGGTATTAGTATTTTTTGGGTTGATGGTACAGTAATATCCATAATCCAAAATGTGGTGAATGTGGCCTTGGAAGACCTCGAGATAAGGACGAAGAATCGAGGATCCCGTATAACCATTATTAGAAGAGCTGACAAACATCGTACAGCACTGTAGTACTTGCAGAGAGCCGTCTGCGGATCTGGAGGCACCACGTCAGGTAGGGACTGAAAATAAACGTGCACGAGAAAGTACCTTACGTACATGTTACCTGTACGCGCCTGAAGATACGCGCCGCTTCGTTCTTCGCTTCTCGTTCGCCTTTGCCCAAGTTGCTTCTCCTTCTCACTCACGGCTCCTGATATATGTGTGCGACCTGCAGTGCTTCTGCACTGTTGCTGATGTGTTTTTCTGACGGTGACGATATGCCGCGGACTATTGTATTCCGTTATCGGTGTATATAATCGATCATGACTTCTAGCTGCGAACATAGAAGGAGTTATAGGCCAATTTCCCTTCCCTCTCGTATATGGAGCAGTTCGATTTTCGTTTGGAACGTTGCACAGCAACTTTGGATGCAAATCGTAACTTGGAGGCCTTGAAGAGTGGACGAATACAAAACTGCATGCCAATTTGAGTACAACACTCAAGGCGTCCATCTTGAGTTATATAGCTTTCAAGTCAACCCCGGTGTCAATGTGCACCCCGTTCGTCTCCCTACCCACAACCTCCTCTTCACGGTGCAACGTGTCCTCCCACCCTTCCTCAAACAACTCACGCTCGTCCCCTCTGAGTGGGTCGGCAACAAGAGCGCCAACCTTGGCCCGGCCTTTCTTCTCCAACTCCCCGCGCCACGCACCAACCGCCTTGCCCACGCGAGAAGGCGCATATGTCCGCGCAAGTAGAGCCGCCTCACTCGCACGTTCCGTATCAACGAGCAAGTCCACGGCGCTCCGCGCGTCTCCCGTCTGCCAACTCGCCGCGAAGGCGATATTATTCAGCCCCTTGCCCTTCGCCAGACGACCGACCCCCTTGACAGCGTTTGCGTCGCCCATCGCGAGACCAAGCAGGAAAAGCGCACCAACATCTCCAGCGTGCTCATACGCCCGCTTCGCTGTGGCGAACTTCCAGCTTGACAGCGCACGATCGCCCACTGCTTTCCACTTCACTTCATTCTCTGGCGCGGGAGTCTGTTCGGCGATGGAAAGTGCGATATCCAGCGCGTCGAGGGAGAGGGCAAGGTCGAACCGGTGGTCAGGATCGGTGGAGATTTCGAGGGCGAGTTGTTTCAAGTCTACGTTCAAGATGGCTCAAAATGATTCCTCGATGATTGTAGAAAGTGGTTTACCTTGCGCCTCCAGGAATCGTGCGACCTTGTTCTTGTGCTTCGCTGGGATCTCCGCCAGGAGCTCGCTTGCGGCGTCCATATCTCCACGCAGGACAGCTGTTTGGTATTCTACTACTGCCAGAGAGAGACCGTAGGCGTACACGTTGACATCCTTGTCGACGAGATAGATTTTGTTGTGAGCCGGAATGTAACCAAGCAGATATATTGGGCTGTGGGGAATTAGGAAAGGCTGATATTACATAGGGTTGTGTGACTCACGTATCGAAATGGGTAATGGTATTTGTTTGCGCGCCGACGAGGTAGTTCAGTCGGTTGACAGAATTGGTATAGATGAAGCAGTCGCCTGCCCATCTGGCAGTCTTGACACTATGGGAAGCAGATCAGTGAGTCATTCCAATGAGTATACAGAGACGCACCTTTCCGACACTTCTGCGATGACCTCGAAGGCAGCTTCGACGCCTTCGTCACCAATCTCCACACCAGAGGTGAGCGCGGCATTGTATGCTTCGCGGTCAAACCGAAGGACATAGAACGAGTCCTCTGAGACAATAGCAACGAGGGTGCCAGTGCCGGACCAGTAAATCTGTGGGATCCGTCAGTACAAGGTGCCATGGAAATGAGATAAAACTTACATTGGTAGCCTCGACGTCAACCCTCCGAACAATGTCCCCCGTCTCCCAGACCACCATGAACTCCTTCAATGCCAAATGCACCAACGCCCTTTGGTGCGCCGTCCTTCTTTTCTCTAAAGTTCCGATACACCTTGATTTTCAGCTTGCCTTCCTGCACGGCATACGTATTGGAATCGTCACCCCAGGCGAAACTGTTCCCAGGTCCAAATGCCTTGTTCCTCCACGCGAGAGAAGTATAGATGATATACTCTCCATCTCCGACGACAGTGACGAACCGCCCATTGGGGGAATGTACGATGGCATTGGCGTATATTTCCGTTGACCCAAGTTCGCGCGGTGGCAGCGGAATGCGTGCGCCTTCGGGAGTCTCGTCCTCCGCGGCAGTTTGAAGAGTGGATGTGAGCACCTCGCTACCGCGGGTGTAAACGAGTTTGCCAGAGGGGTCCATGGAGTATGACGGCTCGTCCCGGCCGAGCTTGAGGACGACGACACCATCGTCGAACCCGACTGCCACCTCGCTCGTCTCCCGGTGCAGTACCACGCACCACGCGCGTTCGAGCGCGTAGTTGAGTGTGTTCTCCAAGCGGTATGTATTCGCATGCCAGATCTTGACTGTCCCGTCCTCGGAACCGGAGACTATGATCGGTAAGGTTGGATGGTACACGGCGAAGGAGACGTTAGATGTGTGTCCCTCCAGGGTTTGGATGCAGCTTTTCGAAAGGTAATCCCAGATTTTGATTGTTTTGTCGTCGCCAGTCGTAATCATGTATGGCTTGTCGTTGCCGTAGTAGTACTCGACGAAGTTCACGCCGCCTTTCTCGTGGGCGTCGAAGCTGAAGTTTGGTGTGGGGTTGGAGATCGACCACACCTTGACGGTGCGGTCGAGGCAGGCGGTAGCAAAAGTATTAGTGTCTTTTGGGTTGATGGAAATATTCATAATGTAGTGGGTGTGGCCTTGGAAGACCTGGAGGGCGGTCAAAATCTGTCTAGGCGAAACCTGGTGCAGAAACGACGAAACAACGATCCGGTACAAAGAATGAAGCCCATTAGAATACCTGTGCGGCCACTTCGTCCATAGTACAAAGAACATCCCATGAGGATGAAGCCCTACGGCCGTCGAATCTTTGTGAACGGTATTGAGATGTTGAGAGTCATGATGGCCGCATCAGTCCCAATAATCGTCATATAGAGTACCATGTAAAGAAACCTGATTAACATGGTGCGTTCCCACCCCGAGGGGTCAAAATTCTGCTTAAAGAGGCTCGATCGGGGTTGAGGAGAGTAGCAACCATGGACCATCATAATAGCCACATGTTAAAGGACTCACGTTTGCGCATTTCCAGCTCTTGTCCCAGTCCCAGGATTTGATCGTCATGTCGTCGCTTCCGGTGAAGACGAGGGGAAGCGTAGGATGCACGGCTAGGCACCGAATATAGTCTGGATGCGCCTCAAACGCCGCGACCTTGTCGTGTGTGTTGTAGTTGAATACTCTAAGCTGGAAATCGTCTGACCCAGTAACGAACCAGTTCTTGCGGGGGATGAAGCGGACGCATCGAACGGGCACCTGAGAGACTTCAAAGGTCTTTGCTATTGCGCCCGTTTGGTGGTTGTATATGTTTACTGAGCCATTGTATAGTCCAGTGATGAGCCAGGGCTCGGTGGGGTGGAAGTCGACGCTCTTGACGCGGTCACTCCGCGAGAAAAGTCTGCGCTAGTAGAGCACAATATCAGCACGTTGTCAGTGGCAGCGACAAGGTACGCGTACGTTGATTTCCAAAAGCATGGAAGTCGAGGACGTGGTCAAAACCGTGGTTCACCTTTGTCTCCCACCTCGATGCTGCTCGTACCTTGGTTTTGGTTGTGATATACAAGTTGCTCATCGTAAGAGCGTAGATTTGGTGTATATTAGGTGTCTAGTACTCCTCCGTTTCCCTTGATCAACTTTTGTGGTGGAAATTAACTGATTATATTAAATGATACGCAGATATTGATGAAACTTGGACAATACACCATTACAAGTTACAATCCTTTATGTGCCCCTCTCTACAATCAGGAGCTTCAGGAGGACTTATTGGGCCGATATCTACAGTATCTACTTGCCTAAATTAGCAAGACAATTTCCAGGGACGAAGGACGAATGCGCCAAGGAAACTTGCCGTCTGGCTACGGTCCGGAGTGATCATCTGTACCATGAGCGACGGGAGTTAAATAGGGGATATCCACTCAAAGGTTTGCTGATTAAATGAGCCGTTATAGGAGGTGAGGCACTGCAGTGGAATGTAAGTAGCCGCAAAACACTGATCATCATTCACAGGATTTAACACCCATATTTAATACTACATGCCATAAGTAATACAATCCAGGCCTTTTGGCCTGAATCGCCTTGCTTGAATTTTGGGAATTTACAGTGGTGTCCAGGCTCCCATAGGAATTCAAGTGATTGGCTCCAGTCAGCTGGACTGATTGGATTACCATTGGTCTGGCCGTCGTATGCCGGCGTCGCCTCTGGCTGTGTGTTTGCACCCAGCTACGCTCGACTCAGGAGGACCCCTTGGCGTGAAGCAATGTCACAACAACGGCCTGAGCGGATCCACTTAGTTTCGACTTCAAAGTCTCTCAGGTCACCGGACACTAGTGGAATAATCTCATCATGTGCGTGTAAATCCTCCCCGATCCGGTCATAACTTGTCGCTAGGGTCCCAACCGACTCACTACTGGTAGGAGTAGCGTTGTATTTCCTGTGGAAGTCTGGCTCTTGATCCTAGGAAGCCTGCCGCTACGCGATCTCTACGTAGCATCCAAAACCTTTTACAATAATTTCACCACACACATGAGGGTATACCTGAACCAGACAGACCGAAGGAAATCCCGCCTTGTTCATAGATGTCTTCTCTTTCGTTCACCCGGTCACATTGCTACTGGTTTATCTAACGACAGTCGTTACAGTCGCCAGCCTCACCGCAACAGAAATGAATTGTGTATATCCTCGTTGTGTGCTGTTATAGCTTCATTTTGGCTATCTTGCACCATGCCCGGCACCTGAATTTTTATTTACATATGTAAATCTTGGGCTGCTCTATTTACTAGCTCGATCGCAGGTACTGTCGCGTGTTAGATCTAGTACTCCAGTCCACCAATCAACTACTCATGAAGTGTGGGCAATATCGCGTCAGCTATATATGCCGTCTTGCAACCGATTATGTTTCTGGCGACGCATACGAGTTCAGAGTCTGAGGAGCGCGAATTGCTGTATAGTTTGGAAGGCTCTACTAGTATATAAACGATAAAATGGCAACTACTACATGTTACATACACTACCACGACCACGACCACGACCACGACCACGACCACGACCACGACCACGACCATCCACAGACCGTACTCTAGTCAGGTTGATGCGTGGCACCCCGCACTTGCCAGCATCAGAGAGTAGAGGCACCTTTTATGACCATCCCCACAACCACAGTGATGAACACTGCCTCAGGTATTACGTATCCGCCTTCTCACACGGGGCGTGGTCTCATAGCATGATGAGGCAGCTATAGAGGATCTCAAGCTTCAAGCGAGCGCCTTGGGCTACTAGGATACGGTCACGGCGCACGGCGACAGTGAATGTCAAAACGCATTCATGACTCGCGGAACCTGACGACGAGCTGGAGAAAGCAAAACGGCTGGACCCAGAGAAACTCTGAGTCGCCATGTGTGGCGACATGTACCACATTCATTAGTGACTCTGAATTTCGCTGGGCCCAGCCCTTCCACTTTCTCGTGTCTCCATCTTCGGAGAATGTGGGAAGGTCCAACGTCGGTTGTGCTTTGTTCTGCTCGACTTGGACTTGAACTTGACCACTCCTTTTTTGCGCTGGCATATTTGGTGCGTCTTGTAGCTTTTGGAGAGTACACATAATATAGCTGATTATGGATTGTGTGTAGTTTTTAGAAAGGAGAAAATAGTAGTTGAAATGGCATTTTTTGGACTCCGACGCTGGCCAGTTCCGGTATGTATCCATCTAGTCTGTTTCGTTGCGTTGCGTTGCGTCTGTTGCTGATTTTACAATGATTTCTAGGTTGCACGTCCGCTGTGGCCGTTCGGCGTGGCAGCAGGGATTGCGTTGTTGGGTGTTATGAAGATTCAAAATATGGCTGTTGCATGTCAGTAAACTCCGTCCTCCGTCTCCGTTTGAGAAGACGTGATGGCTGATATACCGCTACACTACACTACAGCTGAGACGCATGCTAGCGACCCACGGAACCCATACGCGGGGCAGATTGCTAAGGAGAAGGCGGCTAGTCACTAGTAGTAGTACTTTGTTACCATTGCCGTTGCCGTCGCAGTTGCAGTTGCAGTTGCAGTTGCAGTTTGCAGTTTGCAGTTTGCAGTTTGCCGTTGTCCAACGTTGTTCATCGGGTCCGCTGCTGGAATAGATGGATTTTGATCAAGTGCAAGTACAAGTACAAGTGTATTAGAATCATGATGTGACCCTATGCTCCTCGCTCGTCCCGTTCCGTCACTGCCTCTGCCTCGCCTCCCGACTTTTGGCCTCTTCCACATTCCACCGAAGGACTTTACCCAACAGCAGCAGCCACGCCAGCATATAAGCATAGCATAGCATAACATAGCATACCATACCATACCATACCATAACATACCACATATCACAAACTCTCTGTATTATCTTGGTCCTCCTTTTCCCCGTCTTCCCCGTCTTTCCCGTCGCCGTCGTCGTCGTCGTCCGCGGCAGCAATGAGTGGGCAGCGCGACCCCACGGAAATGCAAGAGCTTACTGGGCTTGTCTCGACCAGCAACAACACGTCCATTTATCCCACAGACGACTCGATTCTCTCCCTCCTCCACGCTCGCTTCCGTCATGACCAGCCCTACACTCGTCTCGCTCCATCGTCCTCGACTATTGTCATCGTCAACCCATTCAAGTTTTTGCGCAACCTCGACGACGACTCCCAACGCGAGTACAAGGCACGCTCCCGCTCCTACGACACCACCGACGACCGAGCCAAACCCCCGCTGCAGCCCCATCCATACCAGTTTGCCGCTAATATCTACTCGTTCATGCGCCGTAGAAATCAATCTCAGGCCGTTATTTTTCAGTGAGTACAACTTCCCCGACCACTTGCTTGCAATTCCCCAACGGAACGGCACGGGTCTCGATCAAATCCATCGTTCGACCGTCTGACCGTTTGGGGTGTCTCTCCTATGCGAAGGCCCGAGAGCACTGCCAAAGGCCTAGCTGCTTCTTTGACATACGCACGTCACGGCTACAGCTACGGCTACGGCCACAGTACGGCTACGACTCCATACTCCATACATACGCCGAGTCTCTCTAGAATCGTACCATCTCTCCCTTCTCGTCGTCATTATCATCGTCGTCGTCGTCGATATCATGCCCGTCTCGGTACCAGTACCAGTGCCCCACCCTCGTGGCTCGGTTCTTTTAGGAAGCTCTGTGGTTAACGATTCTATGATTTTACAGAGGGATAACTGGTTCGGGCAAATCCTTCGCGAAGCACCTCATCATCAACCAACTTATCAACCTCTCCACTTCTCCAACCAAGCCCTCCAAAGTCGCTCGTCAAGTCCGCGCCCTTCAGGTCCTCCTCCATTCATTCGGCTACGCCAAATCTTCTGCCACCTCTTCCGCCTCAAAACATACTTCCTACCTCGAGCTTCATTTTACACAGTCGACAGGTCGTCTCGCCGGCGCCAAGGTCCTTACTTTCGCTCTCGACAAGTCGCGCATCCTTGCCCGCCTCCGTCATGAAGAACGAACCTTTCACGTTTTCTACCAGCTCCTCGCTGGCGCTGGGATCGAAGAACGTGAATCGCTAGGGCTGGAGGATGCCTCAGAGTACTCTCTGCTTGCTGCCAGTGGTACCTTCCGCCTCCCAGGCGGGTCAAATGGCATGCATGGCCTCTTTGGATCAGACGACGCGGTCGCCTATGAGGAGCTCAAGGACGCGTTTAGAGCCCTTGGATTCAAACCCAAGTCCGTCAAATGCCATTTGGGCGTTCCTCATCGCCATCCTCACCCTTGCCAACGTCAAATTTTTGGATGGCTGGTCAGACGGGAAGCACGCAGGAGGGCTCAGGAAGGAAGAAGAGGACGGGAATGCAGTTGTAGCGAACCCTCAAACGCTGGAAAAGGCGGCAAGAATGCTGGGTGTTGACCCAAGTGAGCTGGAGAGCGCCCTTACTAGACGTACAGATTACGCACGCAAGGAGATCGTGACTATCGTCCTCGACGCCAAGGCTGCAGAACAGCAACGGGACCGTATTTGCGCTGATCTGTACGCAGTTTTGTTTGCTTTCATCGTCGAGTGCGCGAATCGCAAGACCATGCCTACGGCACTAGAGGGGCAAGTCGATGGTGCAGGAACCGACCAAATCGTCTTTCTTGATCAACCCGGGTACCAGACGCGCGCGCCCATGGGTGGAGGCAGTGTTTCAAGCGTCGCCGGTGGACAGGGCCCACTCGTTGCTGGAGCATTGGGCCAGAACGGGTTTGGCGAGTTTCTTTCCAACTACCAAGACGAGCTCGTACACTCGTTTACTCTACGCCAGGCGTTCGAAGATGGCGTTGGGAGGAATGGCCGAATGGCACTAGATGGAGTTCCGGCTGTGTGGGGTTGCTCCGTGGAGGTGTCGTGGATGGCAACGAAGTCCTCTCGAGGAAGCCAGGAGGGTTGATTGGAATGATGGGTAAAGCAGCGCGAGATCTTCGACATGGCAAAGTTCTTTCCGGGCCCGCACTTGACGATGAACTCACCCGCGAGCTAGGGAACGCTTTCAGCGCGTCCCCTTCCTTCGTTCAAAACCCTCAGCAAGGCTTTGGTAATCCCTTCATGGATGCCTCCGCCAGCAGCAAACACATGTTTGGCATCAATCATTGGGCCGGAAACGTCTCGTACGACTCTAAAGACTTTGTTGAGAGGGATTGCGACCGCATGGAAGCGGTCCTCGTGCGGATGTTGCGACGCAGCGACGATCCGTTCGTCAGCAAACTCTTCTCTGGTCCTGGCCTGTGCACGGAGACTCACGCTAAGGACAAGAGCATCGTCGTTCGCGCCCAAGTGTCGGTACGACCGCTCCGTGAGCCAACTTCGTTTGGCGCCGCTCCCGAAGAGATAGGCGACGCATTGGAGAAAGACAAAGCGTACGCAATTACGACGCAAGTTGACTCGATTCTAGCTGGCCTCCTCGCACGTCTTGAGCGTTCCAACGTGGAGGTGTGGACAGTGGCTTGCATCCGACCCAACGACTCTGGGAGTCCCAACTCTTTCGACAAACGGCGCGTTCGGCACCAAGTTCGTGCTCTTGGGCTCGTTGATCTTGTTGTCAAGCGTGCGGTAGAGTGGGCCGGAGACTGGAGCATCCCCGAGTTCTTTGACATGATCGGCCATGTCAGTTCGAGAAACTCCACTGATGACGTGCGTGAATGGGCAAGAGAAGTTGGGTGGGGCGAAGGAGTGGACTACGCCCTGGGAAAGGAACGCATATGGGTCACCTGGGAGTGCTGGAAGGACATTGAGGATCGAGCTCATGCGGCCGAAGGGCCCGCTCCCGCTCATGAGGAGGAATACGAGGAGTCATCGTACCCGGACGACGCCGACGCAACGACGACTGAGGGCTGGGGACATCGCACTATGCCCACGCCGCTCGCGTTTGGAGAGACTGGAGACGCACTCTACCATATCGGCGGTCAACCCACGACGCCGGGCTACGGTTTGAAGCTCGTGCCACCAGTAGATCAACGTGGCAGATCGATGGTCAGCGGGCAGGGGGACTATTGGGATGGAGGCGGCGGCGACTCGTCCCCTACAACCCCTCGCCCACAAGAGGGGACCGTGCCCGGTGCGCCTAATGGGACGGGTTATGTAAGTCTCGGCAGTGCCACCAACCTCAACAAAGGTCCCCAGAAGCCAGTGGAAGTGGTGCCTACAACTGCAACTCGTCGCTGGTGGGTCCGTTTCGTGTGGTTGTGCACGTGGTGGATCCCATCGTTCTTGCTTTCCTGGATTGGCAAGATGAAGCGTTCCGACGTACGAATGGCCTGGCGCGAAAAGGTCACAATTTGCTTCCTAATTTTCACCCTATGCGGAATGGTGATTTTTTACGTTATCTTCTTCGGCAAGCTCATCTGCCCGGAATTCAACAAAGCTTGGTCGCTGGACGAGTTGAAAGCACACACCGCGGATAATGATTTCTGGGTCGCCGTGCAAGGCAAAGCTTACGATATTACCTCGTTCTGGAAGGGTGACCACGGTACGACCCAGGCTCCCGTTACACAAGACGTCATGAAGGATCTCGCCGGGAAGGACATCAGTGTCTACTTCCCGCCGCCGATTGGAGTGGGCTGCGCGGGGCTGGGTACGAACAACCGCATGCAGATGCGTTATGCCAATGCGACTAGTGCCCCTGCATTCCCGCAAGCTGTTCATTGGTCAAGCGAACTCGCAGTCTGGACTGGAACAGAACTCTCGCGCGACGACTGGTACAACTCTATCTTTCTCAAGAAGATGAATGAATTTTATAAAGGCCCGGTCGTGTGGGATAGCCAGCAGATTTCCGCGGCTGTGAACGATGACAAGAGGTAAGTCCTTACCTGATGACTCCGCACCCTTTGGCAAGTACTGACCCCCGTGCACAGAGTTTTGGCAATTTACAATAACAATATATATGACCTCTCGGACTACCTCCAGACCCTCTCTGACAATAACGGCGGCTCAGGGTATAGCTATCTCGATGGTGACATTGTCGCACTTTTCAAGCAGCAGCCCGGTCAGGATATTACCAAGTCCGTAGACCAGGTGTACGCGAGCATGGACACAAATAAAGCATCAGCCACAAAAATATGTCTGGACAATATGTTCTACATCGGCCAGACGGACTTCCGGAAGGGCGCACGATGCCAAATCCCCAACTACCTCCTCCTCGCTTTCTCCGCCCTCATTGCACTAACTATTGTGGCTAAGTGTAAGTATCTTAGTTTATCGCGTGCGTGATATTCAGCACTGACACCTTCGTCCATCCCAGTCCTTGCTGCCCTCCAGCTGACGAGCAAGCGAACACCCGAACTCCTAGACAAGTTCGTCATCTGCCAAGTACCTTGTTACACGGAAGGAGAGGAGTCACTCAGGCGTACAATTGACTCCCTTGCCGCTCTCAAATACGATGACAAACGCAAGTTATTATTCCTCATCTGCGACGGCAACATTGTTGGTAGTGGAAATGATCGTCCCACACCACGGATCGCTCTCGACATTCTAGGCGTTGATCCTTCTCTCGACCCGGAGCCTCTGATGTTCCGGAGCGTCGCTGAGGGCAGTAAACAGTTGAATTACGGCAAGGTCTACTCCGGACTCTATGAATTTGAAGGTCATGTCGTTCCGTAAGTGTCCATGTGCTTCTACTCTACTGCAGCGACTGGCCTAATGCCTAATGCAGATATATGGTAGTTGTCAAAGTCGGCCGACCCAGTGAACGCCAGCGGCCGGGCAACCGAGGCAAGCGTGACTCTCAGATCCTGCTTCTCCATTACCTCAACCGAGTCCACTTCGACGCCCCGATGTATCCCCTCGAGCTCGAAATTTACCACCAAATGCGCAACGTCATCGGAATTGACCCCGCCTTCTACGAGTACATCTTCATGGTGGACGCAGATACGGTACACGTCTATTTCATCTCTTCTATGAGTACCTACTGACCTATGGGATTCTCAGACCGTCACCTCTGAATCGCTCAATCGTTTGGTCGCTGTCACCTCGGATGACGCGCAGGTTATCGCGGTCTGCGGAGAAACAAAGTTGGATAATGAGGAAGGCTCCTGGTGGACGATGATTCAGGTACGCGCTCCTGGTATTGACAATTTGATTGCATTCAGGTCCCGCTGATCACCTCACCCAGGTTTACGAGTACTACATTTCGCATCATCTCGCGAAGGCATTCGAGTCCCTATTCGGTTCTGTGACCTGTTTGCCCGGCTGCTTCAGCATGTACCGCATCCGTACCGCCGACAAGGGTCGCCCGCTTATTATTTCCAACCGGATCATCGAAGAATACTCCGAATGTAACGTTGATACCCTTCACAAGAAGAACTTGCTCTCCCTCGGCGAGGATCGATATCTTACGACACTCATGATGAAGCACTTCCCAACATTCAAAATGAAGTTCACGCCAGACGCCGTCGCCCATACAGTCGCACCTGATCGCTGGAGTATTCTGCTGTCACAGCGCCGTCGATGGATTAATAGCACCATCCATAACCTGTGCGAGCTCGTCACCCTCAGCGAACTCTGCGGTTTCTGCTGCTTCTCGATGCGCTTCATCGTATTCTTCGACCTGTTGGGCACTCTGGTGCGTATTGACACCGGTTTAAGAATGAGGCCACTGGCTAACTTGTCGTAACCTCAGATTCTTCCCGCTACAGCAGTCTATGTATGTCCTCTGTCACTCTCTCCTATCCCACTCTAATATTCGGATCCACCAGCTTGTCTACCTCATCGTCGCTGTATCCACTCAGAAGGCGCCACTCCCGCTCATCGCAATTGTTATGCTGTCAGCCGTTTATGGTCTGCAAGCTATCATTTTCCTTCTCAAGCGAGAGTTCATGCTCATTGGCTGGATGGTGCTCTACCTCATCGCGTAAGTACCTAAGTACCGGGTCACCTACCCGGATGACTCATACCATTGGTTGCAGGTACCCAGTCTACAGCTTCTTCCTCCCGTTGTACTCTTTCTGGTGTATGGACGACTTTAGCTGGGGTAATACGCGCATTGTGGTCGGAGAAGGAAAGGACAAGAAGGTCATTGTCCAAGACGACGAAGGATTCGACGAGTCCATGATCCCGCTCAAGAAGTTCAGCGGTATGTACTACCCCACTCGCAACAAGGACGAATCTGACTGACTGTTATTAGAATACGAAGCAGAAGCCCTTGAAGGGTACGAGAAGGTGTCACATCCCGGCTCGCGCGCCCCGTCTCCGTCTCGTCCCGAGAGCCGCGCCCACTCCAGAGCACCTCTACCGCCACCATCGGGAATGGATGGCGATTACTTCCGCGACACGAACCTTACCTACAACAATTCATCCAACCCGAACCTTCGACTCCCGCATAACCAACGCTCTGCGAGCGGGCACTCCCATCCGGCCGGAAGCGTTTACGGTGGGCTCCCGCAATTGCCCCAGATCCCTTTCGGTGCCGGATCCGTCACCGGTTCAGACCACGGAGGCCACATGGCCACAGGTATGGGTTTCGGTATGCCGATGGTAGGGATGCCCGCGCAAAGTGCATACGCGGGAAGCCTGTATGGAGGGGTTCCTGGACCAAACTTCATGCCCGGCGTTCCAAGGAATAGCGTGGCTACCAACCTGAACATGTTTGGCGGCGGCGGCGGGCTCATGCAACCACCCTCTATGGCCGAACTCCACCAGCGCCCTATGTCAACCTTTTCTCTCGCTACTACCGTGAATCCGTTTGCTAGTACGCCTAGCCAGAGCACGGATCCTACTGATGAGGAGCTCCTTCAAGTCCTTCGGATCTACCTCAGCACACAAGACCTCATGACTGTCACTAAAAAGTGCGTAGAAGCGGAGCCTATTACTATGACATTTCGACTGACAGTTACTGACTGACTAATGTAGGACCGCTCGAGAGGCTGTTATGGCTCGTTTCCCGAAGGCTGACCTGAGTTCAAGAAAAGAGTTCCTCAACCAATCTATTGACCAAGTCTTGTCTGGGTCATAGAACAGACGTTTAGTAGGACTTGGATGACGCATTAGACTTTTCGGCTTATCCAGACTCGTTCTCTCGTTCTCTCGCCTGTGGACACCTATCATAGTTACGGACATATGACCCTGCCTGGTTTGGTTACCCAATATCTTAGCCTGTACACCAGAGACTATCCTCGTTCCGTTTCTGGTTATTTGGCCGTTGACCGCTGATCGCTGATCGCTGATCGCTGATCGCTGGTTTCTCATACTGGTCAACCATGTCTTGTTTTGTTGGTTTTTGAGTCCCGCATATATCTCCTTCCTTGTTCTTTTTTCTTTTTCTTTCTTGCAATCCAGAACTGATGCCGTGTTTGGCAACCAAACATTCCCACGATCATAAACCAAACCCTTTCCTTTTCCTTTTCCTTTTCCTTATATCGACATCGACATCGACGAGAGCGGAAGACGACATCGAAAACGTTGAAAACGTTGAAGTAGTCTACAACAAAAAAAGTGAGTGTGGGCGGTTGAGGACGGCGATTGATGAGCACGGTACTCGGTACTCGATACTGACGGTGAATATCCTGGGTAGGATGTCTGACGCTGGAGATGACGTTCAAACCGACGCTGCTGTTCAGCAAGAGGTTGTTGCTGAGCCTCCAAAGGGTAAAATGAGTGTAGAAGACGCGCTTCAGGTTCGTCGATCTCATCCTCCTCCATGTTGCCCGTATGTGGCTGACGACCTACTCATATAGCAAGTGATTAAGAACGCCCTGCAGCACGATGGTCTCGCTCGTGGTCTTCGCGAGTGTGCAAAGGCCCTCGACAAAAACCAGGCCTACTTATGCGTTCTTGTCGAAACGTGCTCAGAGGCCGAGTACATCAAACTCATCGAGGCCCTCTGCGCCGATCACAACATTAATCTCATCAAGGTCGCAGATGCAAAGCTCCTCGGTGTGTACCCAATCTCACTGTCACTGTCGCCTTGCCGCTCATAACTTCCTCCGTCCCTCACCTATAGGATCTTGGGCTGGCCTCTGCAAGATCGACAAGGAGGGTAATGCTCGGAAAATCGTTGGCTGCACGTGCGTCGTGGTAAAGGACTATGGCGTCGACTCCGAGGGGATGCACGTCCTCCTCGATTACTTTAGGACCCGTGCTTAAGTCCGTCTGTATGTCTCCTCCAACTATCATTGAAACCCCTCCTACCATCCACTCTCGAACCTACCCCCCTCTCTCTCTCTGAGTCCCCCCTACGGGATGACACCAGGGCCTCCCTCTACTGAATATTAGTTGAGGATAATCCCCTATCCGGAATCATTATATCTATGTCTGATTCTCTTCGTCCATTTTCCCTTCGGCTTCTACCCTGCTGAGCTGAATGCTGACGTACTCCTTCCTCTAGACATGGCTTGTCTTGCTCCCATCTTGTTAACTTGTAGTCATTGAATGAGACGAGAGCTCTACACTCACCCTCAATTCTTTCCTCTTGTGAGGTTCTGATTTATGGGGAAAAACTGCAATCGAACCCGTGGTGCTCATTATAATATTGTTGGCAACTTGAAACGCACGGCATATGGAGGGCAAATCGTATTCATTATTAAACCCATTATACTATCACTATATTCCTGCAACCTCAACGATTCGAAAGTGTATCAACATTAACATTAGCATTAACTGTGCTATAAATGGATCTATCGGTCGAAAATTTCGACGTGCTAAACTCTTGGAGCACCCCTGTCGGAGTGTCGGGGTCGGGGTCGGGGTCGGAGTTGAAGGTGGTAGTCGTGGTTAAATACTCAATATAATAATACGCAGACCACGAACGAGGGCGCCTCTGAGGCTCAGTCTCATGACTTCCTCTGCTTGAGTCCAGCTAGACTTACTTTCAGAATATATGTACAGTAGTCGAGGTAGTAGCCGCCACCCCGCCGGAAGTTTGGGCTATATTAAAGCCAGTCAGGGTTCATTAGATAATTCCAACTAGTGCGTTCCCGCCAGTACAGCGCGATGAGTCCCACGGAGTCCTAGTCCCATTATATTCCCAGTCCTCGTCCCACTTGGCTTCCGCCCCACACTGTTCAATCTCAATGACCCAAGAGCCAGCCGTGGAGAGAGCTCCAGTGGAAGTATGGGAGCAGGTAATCTTCTGGGCGTTGTATGACGACCTAATCTTCAACTATTCCAACCCGCTTCATCTCCTTCACTCTGTCCGCTATCACCATGACTTTCGCATTACGCGGTACCAACGACTTGAATCAAACCGAATAATATTGCGCATGGTGTGCACGAGTTGGAGTGAGATTGCCCTATCCACGCTCCGGATCTATGTCCACCGCAGGCGCAAACTCGGAGGTACTCCCCCAGCGACGTACAAGCTACATTACATAGACTATTCCACGCAGAGTACCGACCTCGTCACTCTCATAAATCTACTTTCCTCCCCTGCTGCAAGCCGAATCACGACTCTTTCCGTTTCCATTTGCGACAGACGCTTCATCTCCTCCCAGGTTCCACAGATGGTACACTCTGCTTCCATTCTGAACAACACCCTTCGCTCACTCTCCCTCCACTTTTTATACCGCCCTACTGAACTATGGTTCTCCCTCCCCGAAATTGCCCGACTGTTCCCCCAGCTCGTCTCCTTGTCTATATATGACAGTGCCGTGTATGAAGGTTCCACGACTGAGTGGAGCATGCCGCATCTCGAGGTGTTCGACTACAATTCGTACTCTCCCTTTCCTTTTCATCCACCTACCTCCAACTGGCACCTCCCATCTCTTAAACACCTAGCTATAGTCTTCCTTACGTTGAGTGCGGCACCCGGCATTGGAGCCACTATGTCTTTCATCCAAGTTGTCGGCCCTTCGCTTGAGTCATTGGCGTTAGGCTCAGTAGGGTTCAAGGTTCACGTCCCTGAGACGTGTTGGCCAAGACTGGAGAGTCTTAGGATGCTGGTAGTGAACGAAAATGTTGAAGGGTTGCAGCATCTGACCGTCCCACCAAGATTGGAGGTCATATTCTGTGCTGCGGGAACTGTCGACCTCCTCCCGAAGCCCTTGATTGACCGGGTATTGAACACTGAGAGGGGTCGAAAGAACAAGATCACCATTAAAATGGCGTACACATTCACGGAGGTACTCCAGCATATTCCTGCTAAAGGGTTACTTCAAGCAAGTGCATATGGCGACTGGCCCTGGTTTCTAGAACAGAAGGACACCAGTAGGATCGTAATGCTGGCAAAGACCTGGGGCGCGGCCGGGGTTAGGGTAGAAGGGATAGACGGTTTGACACATGAAGAGACGACTGAACATACCCGATGTAGGGATAACGTCGATAATCGACAAACGAAATGGTACTAGTACTCATTACGGTAGCACGATATATCAAAGTGTGGATCAGGATCAAGGGTGTCTGTACAAAATAGTATTTGGGTAAATTAAGTCATTGCTTCTCGACCCTGTTTACGAGCGAAAGGAAAGCCAGGTTACATCGGCCTTTTGATACATCATTTGGTATTTGATCTATCCATAACATGACTCATAGCAGAACTCACCCCTAATTCCTGATCTGATGGGGCAATGTGTCTCACAGTTGATCCACGTCCGGCCCAATTTCTCAGTTGAGTGATTGACGTGCCACCGATAAATAGGGATTTCTGAGCTGCTTGGCATACTAGTACCTGGCCAAACACGTGCGAATTTTGCTAAGGCATTCTGTGCACTCAGTCGTGATTTTGGATGTGAAAGTAGGTTCGAAGAATGCGAGCAGCAGGTTGGTGCGATAAACGCGAATGGCAGGTTGGTGCGATGAATGCAAACAGCAGGGTGCAATGAATGCGAACGACAGGAACCGCGACAGACGCGAACGAACAGCGGGAACTGCGACGGATGCGGACGAACAGCAGGAACCGCGACGGGCGCGGACAAATGGCGACCTTTATTCACCACACGGTGGCAGCGGACTAGCAGCGAGGCATACATGATAAATAAAACCAATTTTAACATAAACTGCATCTAGCAATATTTTATAGCATACGACTTGGACCTAACCACGCCTAACTCATGTCCGGCGATGCTTTGGCCTTCATTACGAGTGCGCTTCCCCCATCGAAGAACATCGCGGTTTCCTTGAAATCGCCCGGAAGCGCTGTCTCTATATTTCTAATTAGTAAGCACGTTTTTACACAATAAATTCAGTCGTTAAATGAAGATGTGAGCAGAATCAAGGAGTATTATTTACGCTTGAGGTTGAACCTCCCAGCCTCCAATCCGCGGGCACAGGCTTGGCATCCCGATCCACGACAAAGATCACGAATCAATTGGGCAATGGAAGCAATCACATGCGTGATAACGTCATTAGTTCAGCCTGGAACCAGCCTGAAAGCGGTTCGCTGACGTGATAACATCTCAGAAGCTAGTACACACCATTAACCTCAATTCGCTGAGTCACCCTAGACCTTTTACGCGAACTAGCACTACTATTCCATCAAGAACGTCGTCTAATACTCATTCTCAATGGGGTATTGTTCGAGCACCGTTTATAAAGACGAAGTGCAACACTAGTCAGTGGAGCGGGCAGGATGTAACCGAAGGACGAGTAGTGGAGGTGTGGGCTCATGCCTGGAATGAGGATAGACCTAAGAATTCCGTAGGTATTGCCATATTTGCTGGGTGGATATGATATACAACCTTTGATGCAAATCAGAATTGATAACCCGGTCATACATTCAATAGAGAGCCATCTTTTCTCTGCTCTGGGTTCACCTGCTCCAAACTCAAACCCAACCCAAAGCTCTGGTGGCCTAAAGGTTGCGCGTATTAGGCACCATCTAAGCCGCACATCTCTGGTTATCAGGGAGGAGATATCTCGGTGGTGGTATCTAACCAGTCGGCCAAGCGATCTTAATGTATTGAACAACTATTCCGCGCGACCCTATTTGCAGCGTGCAGCGTGCAATATGGAGGAGTCCAGACACCACCCCTTGAGCTAAAAGTGGCAACGGAAACCTGGCGGCGCGAGGCTCTTCTGCCTTCGCAGTTCATTGTTTCATTCGAAAAAAAAAACACTTGAACCTAATCAACCGCTCGTCTTGTTTGGGGTTGGCAGGTCCGTTGACAGTCTTGACAGTTCCGATGGGGCAGCTGACCCGGGTGCGTGACG
>WNFL01295724.1_pt1 | contig 21258 bp, 21 predicted proteins | sample 5400361 | NCBI WGS metagenome assembly WNFL01 (sample SAMN13153351, study PRJNA577476) | soil metagenome | isolation source: 40 cm soil on Douglas fir-dominated hillslope | place: USA:California | collected 2013-09-17
GCCAGAACTGAAAAGACCGGTGCGAATGAGTTTTGAAATCGCATTGGATAAAATGACGCCGCCCGAACGAAAGGCGGGTACATTCCATGCTACCAATGATGGATTACGGGACCCAATCGCGCTACTTCTTGTGGAAGATCTTGGCGATGATATCGGGACCGAATTCCCGCAGCAGGTTGGAAAGCGCATCGGTGGACAGTTGCAGGCCCAGCCGCTCCGCGTTATCGCCAAGCGTGCGCTGGCCGGGGTAATAGAGATTGCCGATCGCCGCCGAGCCCGCGTTGCCGATCACCTCGGAGAAGTTAAAGAAGAGCTTTCCGCGATCGTTCTTGGTGACCAATATCCGGGTCAGGGAGTAGCCAAACCGACGCCAGCCGCTGGCGCGTTGCTTGCCGAGCCGGAAATAGCGCGGGTCCTGATGGAACAGCGAAGGCATGACCGACTCGGTAAGGAGGACGCTGGTGACCTGATCGGCGAGCGCGGCGCCATAGCGGCGGCCGAATCCCTCCGCTCCCTGGCCGTAGCGCGGGTGCGAATTGGTGAGCTGCCCCACACCCGCGAGCACACCGGCTATGACGAAGACCGGATAATCCGTCGAGTCTTTGAGCCCGATGTAGAATTTTCGCCGCACGGTGATGGGAGTGTAGACGTCGGTTTCCTGCGTCATGCGGTTGTTGGGCAGCACGCCCAGTACCCGATCGGGCGCCTTGGCAGGGTCGGCTTGCGTCGCCGCGGGCTGGGATTGGCCGGCCGGTTGCGCCTGCGGATCGGCCGCCGGGGCCAGTGGATCGGAGGATGGCTCTTGGGCGAGGGCGGCTACACTTAAGAACAACAGCGCCAGCGTCGCGGAAACCGGTGCGAATATAGATTGGGATCGCATGGGGTGAGTTGACGCCACCTGAGGAACCGGTGGGTACGTCCCATGCTAGCAGCCGCAGAATCAGAACGCAGGCGGCTCCCCGGACGTGCGAAGGGAAATTAGCGACAAAGGGCGCGCTCACGGCATTAGTTGGGATGGTAATTTGGGGCATGGACCCCAACCGAAGGAACCTACTCTGCGCCGCGGCGGCACTCTTGGCCCCGCAGTTTGCGCAAGCGGCCGACGCGCCGGCCAGCAAGACCGTGTTCGAGCACGCGTTGCCCAAAGTGTCGTTGGAAGGCTGGAACCTGACGGTAGTGGAAGTGTCGTACCCGCCGGGCAGCGCCTCGCCCAGCCACCGGCATTCGGGCGTCACGGTGGCGTACGTGCTGGAGGGCGAAGTGCGCTCGAAGGTCGGGGATCAGCCGGAGAAGACGTATCGGGTGGGCGAGATGTTCTTCGAAAATCCGAACGAACTGCACGCGGTGTCGCGCAACGCGAGCGAAACTAAACCGGCGCGGCTGCTGGCGCTGCTGTTCGCAGAAGCGGGCAAGCCGATTACGACGCGGGCGTGAAATAGAGAGCGGGCGGCGTCTTCAAGAAACGAAATGGGCAGGCGAAACCGCCTGCCCACTTGTTACCGCTTCCTCTGGTCGCGGCTCGGAATGAGTTACACGGACTTGGGCACGACGTATGGCGCGCGATACTTGCGCGTCAGAAGCTCGTTGGCTTCCTTGTCGCCGGTGCAGGTCATGGTCTTGGCGTCAAAGTGCAGGGTGCGGCCCACACGATATGAAATGTTGGCCAGGTGCACTAGCACCGTAGAGGCGGCACCCTCCTCGATCTCCGCGTTCAGCGTTTCGCGCTTGCGGGTGCGCACGGCGTCGATGAAATTGGCGAAGTGGTTGTCGCCATGCGTCGCTGCAGGGCCTTCCTTCTGATCTTTGCCGAGGAACGTGTAGTACTTGTTGTAATTGTCGATGACCAGGTACCCGAGCGATCCGTAGAACAGGTTGCCGATGGTATTCGGATCGGGACCACGCGGCGCCCGGGCGGGGGCGGGTCCGTCGCCATCGGCCGGAGGAGCAGCGGCGGCGGTTGCGGGTGCACCGGGGCGCGGCGGGCGATTCTGGGTGATGCCCGCCTCATGGTTCGAGATCCAGTGGCGCACCTCGAACTCCATCATCTGGTGCTTGCCGTTGGTGTTGAACTCGAACGCGCAGTTCAGAGTGTTGGGCGTTTCCTGATCGTCGTCGAACATGAAGTGTCCGCCGATCGCGCTGACCTTGGTGGGGTATTTCACGCCCAGGCCCCAGCGCGCGATGTCCATCTCGTGGATGCCCTGGTTACCCAGATCGCCGTTGCCGGTGTCCCAGAACCAGTGCCACTTGTAGTGGAATCGGTTCTGCGTGAATTTGTGCACCGGCGACGGGCCGGTCCACAGGTCGTAGTCGACTCCAGCGGGCACTGGCTCGGGTTTCGCGCGGCCGATTGTGTCGCGCCACTTGAAGCACAACGCTCGCGCCATGTAGACGTCGCCAATGAGGCCCTCGCGCATCTTCTGCACGCCTTCCTGCAGCGCCGATGACGAGCGGCTTTGGCTGCCCATCTGCACCAGGCGGTTGTACTTGCGGGCGGCAGCGACAATCTGCTGCGAGCCCCAGATGGTCTGCAGTGTGTGCCAGTGATTCGGCGTGGCGATCGAAATGGCGTCGATCGACTTATCGTCCAGGATCCGGCGCATGTCCTTGAAGGTCGCCGGCGCTTTGATGGGGGTACCCTTCGCGCCACGCTCCTCGATCTTCTTCAGGTAGTTCGCGATGTGGGCGTCGTCGACATCACAGATCGCGGCTAGTTCTACATTGGGCTGCGATGTCCAGGCGTTCACATGGCTCGATCCACGTCCGCCGCAGCCGATGACGGCGACGCGAACGCGGTCGCTGGGGCTGCCGAAAATGGATTTAGAAGCGGCCAGGGCCGCGGTACTCATCAGAAAATGGCGTCGGTTCATCGGGGACCTCGTGGAGAAGGATATCACTTCTGTCGCCATGCGACAGTTAGCGCTAAGGCGAGACTTTAGGGCCCCAGGTTACGCGGGCCGCGTCCGGATGTGACGCGCTACTTGATTGCGATGACGACCTGATTGGTGCTGGTCACCGTTCCGTCGGCACTCTGGACCTGCAGCGGAACATTGTCGCCGGTGGACACGTTCTGCGGCATCGTGAAGTTGATCTGATAAACGCCGGGGAAGCCGGGCGCGGCGCCCGCGAAGTCCACGTGGGCCGTGATCCCGCCCACCAGAACCGTCGGCACCACGGCGTTATGCAGCGTAGTTAGATCCACTGCCCCCTCTTTGAGGGGCGGGGTTAACGCTCCAAGTCCCGCGGCATAGAAGAAACACGGCGTCCCACGTGGGATGGGCGCGGTCGGATACCCAATGTTCGCGGACACGGGCGCGGCGATTTTCGCAACACCGTCAGCAGGATCCGCGAAGATCAGCACGCCGTAACCTGCGCCTGCGGGAATACTGAAAACACCCGGAGCGGATGGGATGATCGACACCGGTTTCGGAGCAGACGGTACGCCGTTCACGGTGACCACTACGTTGACGGTTCCACTGGTCTGCCCACTGGGCAGCACGTCGAAGGGGATCTGCGCGTTGAGCTGCGAAAGCCCACCGGGAATCACGTTACGCATGGCGGCCAGCTTGCCTCCGAAGGAAACGCTGACCCCGCCCAGCGAGGTCGAAAAGGGCACGCTATCGGCTGCGGCGAGAGTGGTTGCCAGATTCGTCCCGAAGATCGAGACTAACGATCCGACGGCGACCGCCGAACCAAGTCCATTGGGATCCTTCGCAAAACTAGCGCCATTCAGTACGCCCCCATCGACCACCGCTGGCGTCTGGGCGGTGGCGATCAAGGTGGCAAAAACTATTAGTATGAAAAGACTGCGGAGTTTCATATCAGATGGGGGCCCCTAGCACCCTAATGATAGGACGTGCGGGAGGGAGTGGGCAATAGTTTTAATTAGCAACTTTGGTGCAGGAGACGGGTTTCGACAATCAGCGTTTGCTTCATGCACAGCGCACCAGGAACGCGGGACGCTTACGCCTGACGGTGCTAGCGTTTCCGCGCCTCGTGCGCATTTCTTGTTAGCGCCGCTCCAACAGAATTAGCGTCTGGGAGACCTCGGCATCTTTGCCGCCATCGCATTCGACCGCCCGGCGCGCCTCCAGAATGGCTTCGTTTTGCAATCCCGCGCGGGCCAGCACCTGGGCTAGCAGCCAGTGTGATTTGAACCAGTTAGGGGCAGCGTAAACGGCGTCGCGAAGGCAGCGTTCGACCATCAGAGCATTGTTTTCAATAGCATAGAAGGCGGCAAGGTTCACGAGCGCGTTCTGACGATCCTCCGCCGTGTCGGGAGCAAGGAGGGCGGCTTGTCGAGCGAAGAGCCAGCCACGTAGGCGATCGCCAGGATCAGGCAGCGCTTGGGATTTGGCGAGCATGCCGCGGGAGAAATAGAGATCGGCGGTCGAGCCCCAGGTCGCGGCGCGTTGCTGGAGCAAGGCGGCGGAGTTGAAGTCGCCGCGATCGACGGCGCGGCGAGCGGTGGCGAGGAGGGCGTCGCCGGTGGCGAGATAGATCGCGAACGCGGTGAAGAGGAGGGCGAGCGCGGCGCTCAAGAAGCGGGACAAGGATGTCCCGCGCGGACCGGGAGGTCCGCCCCACATTCCGGGAGGTCCGCCCCACATTCCGGGAGGTCTGCCCCGCATTCCGGGAGGTCCGCCCCACGTTGGAATCAGCAGGGCGAGGCATAGGACGAAAAAGAGTTCGGTTGCGATGGTGAAAGAGGTGAACTGCTGGCTGACCAGCATCGCGATGAACGCGCCGCCGATTGGGCCACGGGCGAGCGAGAGACCGAGCAGCGCCATCGCGATCAACGGAAGCAAGCCGAGTAGACCTTTGGACAGGAGTGCATCGAGGAAGATGTTGTGGGGCGACTCGTGATAGAAATCCGGATAAGCTGCGGCGAGCGCGATGGATTGGTGGCGCGGAAATTCGCGCGCGAAGGTTTCAGGGCCAAAGCCGACCAGCAAGTGTTCACGCGACATACGCAGCGAATCGAGCCATAGCAAAGGCCGGGCGCCGCCAAAGCGATCCTCGGTGGACCAGTGGACGCGGGCGCGCAGCTTCGCTCCGGCGGGGGAGATGTAGAGCACGGCGAGAATCGCCACGAATCCGACGGTGGCTGCGGCGAATCGCCAATTGGCCTTGCGTCCGCGGATCGCGATAAATAGCGTGCCAACGAGCAGGCCGAGTAACGCCGCGCGGGTGCCGCTGAGGACCAGAGCCAGCGACGAAATTCCCGAAATCGCGAGTCCTGCGGTCTTCCAGGCGCGAGAGGATTCGCTGAGCGCGAGTGCGCCGGCCGCGAAAATCGCAAAGAGGAGAAACGTTCCGAAATAGTCGGCATGACCCAGGGTCGAGGGCGGCCGCACGATCTGGAACGCGCCTTCGCCCACGTGATAGAGCGCGGGGTCGATCAGCGGATCGACGCCAAAGTATTGGAGAATGCCGTAGAGCGCGACCGGAAGGGCCCCTATTACCGTGATCCGCAAGACGGGCTCCCGGGGAACAGCGACGAAGGCGAGTCCAAGGAGCAGTACTGCAGCTTCGGCGATCACGCCGCTGCGCCGCCAGGAACCGCCGAGCCAGGAGAGTTGGGGGTGGGTGGAGAACAGCGCCGCGAGAATCGTGGTCAGGATTTGGATGTAGACGATATAAGAAAATGCCGAAACTTTGGGGGCTGGCGAAACCGCCTGCCCCACCTTACCGGCAGGCGACAAGATCGCGTGTCCCACCTTACCGGCAGACGAAACCGCCTGCCCCACCTTACGGGCAGGTGGAACGGCCTGCCCCAGCTTGACCAATGCGGCAGCGGCGCCGAGCAAGACTACCACCACTTTTGGAATTACGTCCCAGGAAAAAGACCAGCCGGGCAGGATGAGAATCGCCACGGCCGCCGCCACGAGGGGCAGCAAATTGGGCATATACGTTAAACTACCGCACAAGGTCTGTGTGCCAGAGTCGTTGGACGGCAATCAGTATTTCCAATACCTATTGCGCCGGTGGGGATTCATCGTAGCGGTGTGCGCGATCGCGTGCGTGCTGGCATTGTTGGTCAGCCTGCTGCTGCCGAAACGCTACACCGCTACGGCGAGTCTGCTGATCGATCCTCCGGCGGGCAACGACCCGCGCACGGCCATCGCGGTCAGCCCGGTCTATTTGGAATCCCTGAAAAGTTATGAGGTTTTGGCGGAAAGCGATACGCTGGTGACGCGCGCGCTGGACAAGTTTCACCTGCGGGATCCGCAATCGCCCGAAGCGCTGGAGACCATCAAGCGACGCATTCTGAAAGTCAGCAAGCCGCGCGACACGAAGATTCTTCAGATCTCGGTGACGCTGGCGGATCCGCGCCAGGCGCAGGCGTTGGCGCAGTACTTGGCCGAGGAAACGGTGAACCTAAGCCGCAACGCGAATCGCGACAGCGATCAGGATCTTCTCGCCGAGGCGCAGAAGCAGGCGGATGATGCGGGAGCCAAGCTGGAGCAGGCCCAGACCGCGCTCGGCGAGTTGAATATTCGCGAGCCGATCGAGCCGCTGCGCGCGGCGCTGCAAGCGCTGACCGATCTGCAGGCACGGGTGCGCCAGGATTTATCAGAGACGGCGGCGCAGGCGGCGGAATTGGGCAGCATTGCGTCCGATCCGCGCCTGACCGGCGCGAGGGCCCGGGCGGAGGCGCTGGCAAAACAGGACGCGGAGTTGACGCGGCAGATCGAGGCGAAGGCGGTGCAGGTATCGCGGCGATCGGCTCGCGACGACGAAGCTCGGCAGAAATTGCGGGTGGCGCAAACCAACTATGACGCCGCCAACACGCGGCTTCGCGAGGTTCGCAACAACTCGGGTTTGCGCGGCGAGCGATTGCGGGTGGTCGAGCCGGGGGTGGTGCCGGAGCGGCCCAGTTCGCCCAACCTGCCGCTGAATCTCGCGCTGGCGTTCGCGGTCGGGTTGGTGGGCGCGCTGGTGTACCTCACCTTGACCCTGCGGCCGAACGCGTCATGACGGCGGGAACAATTTCTGCCGGCCGGAATTGGCTTCCGGCCTTGGCTGTTGCGGGCTATGCGGCCGCGGTCGCGGTGGCGCGCGGTACAGCACAATGGGTGCTGGCGGCCCCTCTCGCAATCGCACCAATCGCCTGGTGGCTGATCGTTTCGCCCACCGCGTGGGTCTCGCTGTTCTTCGTGGTGGTGACGCTGGCGCCTCCGATCGCGGCCGGCGTGGGCGATTCGGGCGTGCATCCTTCAATGATCGTCGCTGCCGCAGGGGTGGCGATCGGCGCACTGCGATTGCGCGAGTGGCGATTTCCATTGAGCGCCGAGGGGCGCGCGTTGGTGCTGTTCGCCGCCGTCTTGCTGCTGAGTCTCGCGCCGGCGGCGTTTTTTTCGGGACCCGAGATCGCACTGCAAAGCCTCGCGCGCGCGGGATTGTTCTGTATCTCGGTGTACGTATTTCTGTACGTCGCGGCGGGGCCGGGCCGCGAAGCGGTGGTTCCACTACGGCTGGTGTACGGAGTGGCGCTGATGGCGGCGGCGTTCGCGTGTCTCGATTTTTACTACCAGTTCCCTGCGCCGGCGGGATTCGAGCAGCAGTTCGTGTGGCTCGAAACGGGCGTGTACCGGCGCGCGCAGGGATTGTTTTACGAAGCCACCGAGCTGGGAAGTTTCTGCACGTTTTTCCTGGTGATGACGGCGGTCGGGCTGGTACATCGCGTCGGAAATCGGATGGTGTTGATCGCCGGAGGAGCGCTATTCGCGGCGGCTCTGATCTTTTCTTACTCGCGATCGGCGGTGTTGAGTTTGCTGATCGCGCTGGCGGCGCTGATAACGCTGGAGCGCGCGCGGCCGGTGGTGCGAAGGTTAATCGCGTGGCTGTCGGGGGCGCTGGCTGCTGGTGCGGTGCTCGCGTATCAGCTCTTCCCTGCGTTCTTCGATTTGTACCTGCTGCGCTGGTGGAACTCGGCCGCGGCGGCTTTGCTTTTGGGCGATGAACACGCGCTGGGCAATCGCGTGGAGGCCTGGCGGATTTTACTGCGCTTTTTGGGCGAGCATCCGTGGCACGCGCTGATCGGCGTAGGTTATAAGACACTACCGTATTCGGATTACATCGGCGAGCCGGTGATCGCCGACAACATGTACCTGAGCATGCTGGTGGAAACGGGCGTGATCGGCCTGGCGGCGCTGCTGCTGCTGAATTTCACGATCCTGCGAGCGGGCTATCGCGCGGCGCGCAGCGGAGAGTTGCAGCGATCGTTCTACGGCGCGTGGATTTTCTGTTTCTGGTGCGGCGAGACGGTGCAGATGCTGTCCGGCGATCTGCTCACCTATTGGCGGGTGCTGCCGCTGTTTTTCTGGGTGCTCTCTATGGCTGTTAAGACGGGGGCTGTTAAAACGGCGCCCGTTCGCAAATGAGGATTCTCTTTCTCGAGCAGTTCAGCGAGCCGGGAGGTGGGCAGCGCTGCATGCTGGACCTGCTTCCCGAAGTTCGTGTGCGCGGCTGGCAGGCAATGGTCGCGGCGCCGGGCGACGGAGGATTGTTCGAGCTGGCGCGGCGCGAGGGCGCGGAGACGGCGCGGATCGAGCTGGGCCCGTATGGCAGCCACCGCAAATCGACACGCGATGTGTTCCGGTACACGCGGGACTCGCTGCGGCTTTCCAGTTGGATCGATTCGCAGACCGCCGACGTTATTTATGTAAGCGGACCGCGTCCTCTGGTTGCGGCGGCGCGGGGGGGTGTTTCACGCGCAGAGTCTGCTGGTGAAGAAGTATGCTGCGCGATTGGCGCGCTGGGCGATCCGGAAGTCGGGGGCGACTGTGATCGCCGACAGCCGATACATCGCCGGGCCGATCGAAAAAGCGGCAGCGAGCAAACTGCACGTGGTCTATAACGGCGTACCCGAGATTCCGTTTCGGGCGCACGAGTTCGGGCGCGACGGCGCGTGGCGAATCGGGCTGATTGGGCGAATCGCGCCGGAAAAGGGGCAGACCGATTTTTTGCGTGCGGCGGAGCGGGTGCTGCACACGTTGCCGGGCGCGAAATTCGTGATCTGCGGGGCACCGCTGTTTTCGCCGCCGTCGTACTTGGAGGAAGTGAATAGCTTGGCGGCAACTTTGCCGTGCGAATTGATGGGGTGGCGTGACGACGTGGGCGCGGTGCTCGACGGATTGGATCTGCTGGTGGTGCCGTCGGATCACTTGGAGGCGACCACGCGCGTGATTTTGGAGGCGTATTCGGCGGGCGTGCCGGTGGTCGCATACGCGAACGGCGGGATTCCCGAGGTGGTCGAAGACGGCGTAACCGGATTCCTGGTGCGCGCGTGCACGCCTGAGGCGCTGGCGTCGAAAATCGTGGAGGTTTCCGCGGTGGATCTGGCAAAGATCGCGCGGGCGGGACGCGCAGCGTGGGAGCGAACGTACAACGTGGAGCGCTACCGCAAGGAGATGCTCGATATTATCGGCCGAGCCGCCACTTGAGGCCGTCCCAAAGCGTCGGAACCAGCACACGCGCGTGATGGGCCGCGCGGTGTGCGACGAACGCGGCCTGGCGCATGTTCTTCCGCACGCGGCGTGCGAAAGTGAGGCGATCGTCGGGTACGAAGATCGCATCGACCTGACCGGGCGGCGAGAGCGGAGCTAATCTTCGCCACAAGATGGTCCTGCGGTCAGCACGCGATTCGCAGAGCGCTAGATGCAGCCACAGCTCACGCTTGTTCGCGCGGAACATTCCTTCGATGGGCGAGAAGGCGTGGCGATCGAGCCAGCGGAGCGCGTCTGGAGGCAGCGCGGCGATTTCGGCGGCCGCGGCAGGTGCGAGCGTGCACCCGAACCATTGCTCCGCAAGTCGGAACACGACGGATTCCAGGCACCGGAGCGATGGGTGGTGTAAATCGCTCCAGCGTTGCCAGAAGGAATCGTCACGATGAGTGTGGAGGAATCGCGCCAGTTCCCACACGTGAAACGCGCGTACATTGCCGCGTAACAGATGGCGTGTCAGATGCAGTGCCGCGTAACCCAGACGATCCGCGAGATCGAGCTGGCAGGCGACAAGATCGCCTGCCCCACGCTGCCGGCGGGTCCAGAAAGCGTCGAGGCCAGCGGGGCGTAGACAGAGGCTAGCCTCGTCCCAAAACTGGAAGTGAATTTCGACGCCGACGGGCATTTCCGGATCGAAATAATCGCCCGACCATTCGTACCCGGTTTTACGAACCATGGCAGGCAGATGATCGACGTCCTTCCATCCGGGGACGGGTTCGTAACCTAGCTTCAGCAGCGCGTCGCGGGCGTGGCCGCAGCCGGCGCGAGGGACATACAGGTCGAGGTCGTACTGGACTCGCAGGCGGAGATCGTCGGTGAAATCGGGGACGTGAGTCGCGCCTTTTAGGAGGACGTGCTCGAAAAGCGGGGCTAATTCCCGATAGGCTTCGGCTACTCTGTCGTTCCGCGCGGCATTCCGGGAAAACGCGCCGTCAACGCGCGCACGGGCCTCGGGCGGCAGGTCGAGCCGCGAGAGCAGCGGCGTGAGGGAGGCGCGGTCGGCGAAATCAAGGGCGTCATTCCAATCAAAAGGCGCAACCGGCCAACTCGAGGGTGCGGGCGTGGCGGGATGGTCGAAACGAAGCGCCGCTAGAACCGCCCGCGCGTTATCGACTGACGACATCGACAGCAGCCTCGAGGTCGGAATATTCGAGCGCCTGAACGCGCACTCCTGCGAGCAGCGTACCGAACGCCTCGCGTTGCGCAAAGATCACTTCGCGATCCCACCTGTAGAAAAACTGATCAACCCAAGCTCTAACGATTTTCGGGTCGAGCCGCGAAATCTTCGCGGGCGATTTTGAATCACGGCGGAGGAAAATAATCCGGTCAATGGGCGCGGTGGCGGCGGTGGTCAGATCGGGCCGCGACTTGGTGGCGACGCGGAGCATGTTCTGTCCGTTGCCACGCATCGTGACCGGCTGACCGGCCAGCTCGGGAAATAATTTCGGCGCGTCGGGGCGCAGGCGGATCCAAAAAGGATTACCGACGACTACGCGTTCGGCGGCGCGGTTGCGGATGAGATAACTGGCGTCGTCACTGACGTAGGTCCAGCCTTGGCTCGAGCCGCGGCGCGCGCAGGCGTAAGCGAGCGAAGTTTTCCCGGCTTGTGAATCGCCACATAAAAGAATGCCGCGACCGTTAAGAGCGACGCAGGATGCGTGTATCGGCGCGAGGTGCAAGGCAGTGATGGTTTGCAACGCCATCGGATCCAGGAAATGGTAAAGCAGCCAGGAGGAATCGCGGGCGACGCGCGGAGTGATGATGGCGCGCACCACGCCCGCGTGCGTATCGCCCCAGGCGTGATTATTCGCGTCCGCAGTCCATTTCGGCAAGTCGTGGGCGGGCGAAAAAACTACCGGCGGAGGGATCTCGCCGGTCTCGTCGGACGAAACGTCGAAACGCAGGCTGACGGGCGCGACGTTAAGAATTCGCTTCCAATGTTCCCATTCCACACGCGCGGTATCCAACACAGAGGAGCAGTTTGCGGCGATGCGCACAGGTACGCCGAGCGGGTAAAACGTGGCTTGTAGAAGGGTCGACAGCGCGTTGTAACGACGATTCTATCACGCGCATCCAAAGGTACATAGGTTGTATACAAAAGCACCAGCCGCATTTCAAATGTTCTAAAACCCGCATCCATCGTTCCAAGAGCTTCAGAGTATACTGAGGGCGAACAGTGGCCGGGGATGCCGCAAGGGGTCAGCAAGTTGCATAGAAGGTCCAAGAAAGTCGTTTTTTTCTTCCCTGCTTTTTCGAGCACCGAAGCGACCGCGCCGCTGGGAATTCTGGCCGTATCGACGCCTTTATTGCGCGCCGGATATCAGGTGTGCCTGATTGATTCCACCATCACGCCGAATTTCAAAAAGCGCGTGATCGAAGAACTGGACGATGCGCTGTGCCTGTGCGTTTCGCTGGTCACGGGTCCCATGATCCGCGAGCTGGTGGAGATCGCAAAGGAGACCAAGCGGACGTATCCGGAGATGCCAGTGGTGCTGGGCGGCTGGCACCCGTCGCTGCTTCCGGATCAGACTTTGGCGGCCGAATATGTCGACGTCGTCGTGAAGGGGCAAGGCGAGGACGCGCTGCTCGAGATCGTCCAACGGATCGAGGCGCGCGAATCGTTTGAGGGAATCGAGGGCGCGGGGTATAAGGTCGACGGTCAACTGGTTTTCAACAAGCCGCGCGCGCTGAAGCCGTTGGTCGAAATGCCGCCCAAGGCTTATCATCTGGCGGATTTCGACGCATACTCGAAATTGTGCGGGCGGCGCTGGACCAATTACACGTCGAGTCTGGCGTGTCCATACAACTGTTCCTACTGCACCAACGCGGGCGTGTATGGGCGCAAGTGGAATGCGCTGCCAGCGGAGCAGGCGTCATCTGAAATGGCGGACCTAGCGGAGCGATACCGGCTTAGCCTGCTGTGGGTGATCGACGATAATTTTCTGGTCGACACCGAGCGCGCGTTTCAGATTTGCGAGGGCTTGGTCCGGCGCAATACGAAATTTGAATGGTGCATTCAGGCGTCGACCAATCTGGTGACGCGCTATTCAGTGGATGAGCTGAAGCTGATGCGCCGCGCCGGGCTATCGCAAATGCAAATGGGCGCGGACAGCGGATCGCCGCGCGTGATGCACCTGATGAATAAAGATTTTCAAAAGGTCGAGACGATTTATCAGGCGGCGGAGAAATTGAAAGCGTCGGGAATCCGGCCGTCATTCAACATGATTTTCGGGTATCCGGGCGAGACGGAAGCGGATCTGCGCATGTCGGTCGCACTGGTGATGGATATTTGCCGCAAGTATCCGGGGGCGGAGGTGTGGACCAATATTTTCACGCCTTATCCTGGCGCGCCGATCATGGAGCGCGCGTTCGAGCTGGGCATTGATGTTCCGAAATCGCTGGAAGGCTGGTCCGATTTTTTCCCGCGTTATACGGTGCTGCCGTGGATGAAGGGCAAGCGGCATCGCGAAGTACAGACCATGCGCGAGTATCTGCGGATGGCGTTCAATCGCGTGCCGGTTTCGCAGATGAGCAAGGGCTGGATGAATCGCCTGGCACATTCGGTCCTCAGCGCGCCCGCGCGCTGGCGGCTGGATCATCACTTTTACAAATTGCCGGTCGAGATCGGGCTGAAGAATCTGGTAAACCAGGTGATTTCGCCGCCCAAACCAAAGGTGGATCCGGATCCGCTGACGTCGGAGGCGGTGACCTGTTGAGGCGAGGACGTGTCTGAAATCCTGCTGACGCACTCCAATCATCTGTACTCGGACCGCAAGCAGGTCGCGAAGATGCAGCCGTATCCGCCGCTGCAGACGCTGATCGCGGCGGCGCACCTGCGCGAGCGCGGATTCTCAGTGGCGGTTGCAGATATCACGCTATCGGATTCGCCGGAGGGAGCGTTTCGCGCGGCGCTGCAAGCGCATCGGCCGAAGTTGGTCGCGGTGGTGGAGGATAGTTTCAACTTTCTCACCAAGATGTGCACCACGGTGAATCGCGAGTTGGCGTTTCGCATGGCGGCGGCAGCTGCGGAAGCCGGTGTGCCGGCGGTGGCAAATGGATCGGATGCGAGCGACCGTCCACGAGCGTATTTGGATGCTGGATTTGCGGCCGTGATTACGGGCGAGGTGGAGCAGAAGTTGGTGGATGCTGCCGGGTTTTATGTGCGCGGGGAAACCGAGCGCACGGGGCCGCGCACGCCGATCGAGGATCTCGACACGCTGCCGGACGCCGCGTGGGACCTGATCGATTCGTCGACGTATCGCGCGGCGTGGAAGAAGGCCCACGGACGATTTTCGCTGAACCTGGTTTCGAGTCGCGGCTGCCCGTTCCGCTGCAACTGGTGCGCGAAACCGGTGTTCGGGTCGAACTATCGATTCCGGTCGCCGGAGCGGGTCGCGAAGGAAATGCTGCGGCTGAAAATGGAGCTGGGCGCGGAGCACATCTGGTTTGCAGACGATATTTTCGCGCTGTCGCCGCACTGGACTTACGAGTTCGCGGATGCGGTGGATCGGCTGGATGCCTCAGTGCCGTTCAAGATGCAATCGCGTTGCGACCTGATGACACGCGAGACGGTCGGCGCGCTGCGCAGAGCGGGATGCGTCGAAGTGTGGATGGGTGCGGAATCGGGCGCGCAACACATTCTGGATGCCATGGACAAGGGCACCCGCGTCGAGCATATTTACGAGGCTCGTGAGAATCTTCGCCGGCACGGAATCCGAGCGGGATTTTTCCTCCAGTTCGGGTATCCGGGCGAAACCTGGGATGACATTCAGAGCACGGTGCGCATGGTTCGCGAAACCGAACCGGACGATATCGGAGTTTCCGTTTCGTACCCGCTGCCGGGGACGAAATTTCATGAGCGCGTCGCCGCGCAACTGGGCGACAAAGTCAATTGGCACGACAGCGGCGATCTGGACATGATGTTTCACGGCGCCTACTCGAGCGATTTTTATCGGGAGCTGGCGGAAGCGCTGCACGAAGAAGTTCGCGGCGGCGTGCCCCGCTGGGATCGGGTAGAGGCGCTGGAGCGAACCTCGGCAATGCCCGCCCTATCCTTCTAGGAAGCCCATGGACCTGCTGCTGACGCACGGCTACTTTCTGGCCGAGGATCCTAAGGAGCGCGAGATCATGAAGCCCTACGCGCCGCTGGGGCTGCTGTACCTGTCGTCGCACTTGCGTTCGCGCGGATTCGATGTGGAAATTTACGATTCCACGTTCGGGTCGTTCGCGGATCTGTCGCGATTGATCGAGACAGAGCGTCCGCCGGTGGTGGGCGTATACGGGAATTTGATGACGCGCGCAAATGTCTTGCGCATCGTCGCTGCGGCGCGTGCTGCGGGGTGTCGCGTGGTGCTGGGCGGGCCGGAGCCAGCGAACTACGCAGACGAATACCTGGCGGCAGGCGCGGACGCGATCGTCAGCGGCGAGGGAGAAGTTTCGCTGGAAGCCCTGCTGCGAGTTTTTGGCATGTCGCGGGCATTCGCGGCGTCGAGCGATTTGAGCACCGTGCCGGGAATTCAGTATCGCGCCGCCGATGGATCGGTCGCGCGCACGGAAGCCGCGCCGCTGATTCCGAATCTCGACGCCCAGCCCTGGCCGGATCGCGAGCGCGTTGATATTCCGCGTTACCTGGCTGCGTGGCGTGCGCGGCACGGCAAAGGGTCGGTATCGGTGATCACGGCGCGCGGCTGTCCGTATCATTGCCGCTGGTGTAGTCACGCAACTTATGGGAAAACGCATCGACGCAGGTCGCCCGCATCCGTGGCGGAAGAAGTCGCATGGATCGTGGAACGTTATCAGCCGGAAATGTTGTGGTTCGCCGACGACGTATTCACCATTCATCCGGGCTGGTTATTCAGTTACGCCGCGGAAATGCGCCGGCGGGGGCTGCGGATTCCCTTCGAGTGCATCACGCGCGCGGACCGCGTAAATCCGCGCGTCGCAGAGACGATGGCGGAGCTGGGTTGTTTCCGCGTGTGGATCGGATCGGAGAGCGGGTCGCAGAAGATTCTGGACGCGATGCAGCGCGGCGTGCGGGCGGAGCAGGTCCGCAAGGCGGTGGGGTTGCTGCGCGGGCAGGGGATTGAAACCGGCATGTTCCTGATGTGGGGCTACGAGGGAGAAGAAGTTTCCGACATCGAGGCCACTGTCGATCACGTGAAGTCGTGCCGGCCCGACGTGTTCCTCACTACCGTTTCGTATCCGATCAAAGGCACGCCGTATTACGACCAGGTCGCGGCGAAGCTGGTGACAATCGGCGAGTGGGCTAAGTCGACCGATCGCGAGGTGCGCATAGCCGGGCGACATTCGCGACGCTTTTATCATTTTGCCGATCAGCTTCTGAAGAGCGAGTTCGCGGGGCTGGCAGCGGAATCGGCCGCGGCGCGGCGCGGTCTGCACGAATCCCTGCACGAGGTGGAGGCGTGATGCCGGCCACCGAACGGCAGCGTTTCGTCGAGGACTACTTGCGGATCCGGCGCGCGGAAGGGCGCGGGTCGGATGATCCCGAGTATTACTGGGAGCTGCCGTATCGCGATCTGACGGGCCGGCTCGCGGCGCAGTGGCAGATGCGTGGCCGGACCTATCGATATTTCGAGCAGCGCGTACTGACAGCGCTGGAGCGCGAAGCGCGGCGACCATTAGACCTGCTCGATCTGGGGGCGGGCACGGGATGGATGTGTTACCGCCTGGCGCTACGCGGTCATCGGCCGGTGGCAGTGGATCTACTCAATGACGATCGCGACGGGCTGGGCGCGGCGCGGCATTTTTTCGTAAAGCTGCCGGGTGGGTTTCCGCGCATGCAGGCGGAGTTCGACCAGCTTCCTTTTTCGGGCTCGCGATTCGATGTCGTGATCTATAACGCGTCCCTTCACTACTCCGCAGATTATTCGAAGACACTCGGGGAGGCGCGCCGAGTATTGCGACCGGGCGGGCGGATCGTGGTGCTGGATTCGCCGGTCTACCAGTTGCGCGAGCACGGAGAGACGATGCGCCGGGAGAAACACGCGCAGTTTCTTGAACAGTACGGAACCGAGTCCGATCACGTCGGCAGCATCGAGTATCTCGACATCCCAACGCTCGGTGCGATTGCGCACGAGCTCAACATGACCTGGCGGATTCATCGGCCGTGGTATGGCTTGGCTTGGCACTTGCGCCCGTGGAAGGCGCGGTTGAAAGGCACGCGTCCACCATCGCGATTTTGGATTCTGGAAGGGAAACTCTGCGCGTGATTCTCTTTTTCAATCCACGCGCGACGCGACCGAAGAATCGCCGCTACCCGCTTTCGATCCTGGCGATCGCAGCGATGGTCGAAGGCAAAGAAGACTATGCGATCGTCGACGGCAACGTGGAGGACGATCCGCGCATCGCGATCGAGCGGAGCATGCAGGAGGGGCCTGCGCGAGTGTTCGCCGTAACGGTGATGCCGGGGCCGCAGACCGTCGCGGCGGTGCCGCTGTGCCGGTGGTTCAAAGAGAAATGGCCGGCAACACCGATCGTCTGGGGCGGCTATTTTCCGTCGCTCTACGCCGACACATGTCTCAACGCGAAGTACGTCGATTTCGTAGTGCGCGGGCAGGGCGAAGATACGTTTGTCGAGTTGTTGGAGGCATTGGACGGCACGCGCAGCCTCCCGACCATTCGCGGATTATCGTATCGCGATGCGTTCGGTATGCACGTTCATAATGACGAGCGTCCGCTGCGCTCGCCCGGCGATTTTCCCATGATGCCGTATCACCGCCTGGATCCGAAGTTGTACTTGCGGCCCACGTTTTTGGGATCGCGCACCACTGTTTATCAGGCCAGCATCGGATGTCCTTTTCAGTGCAATTTCTGTGGAGTGGTCGGGTTTTCGGGGTCGCGCGAGAAGATGGAATCGCCAGAGCGGACGGTGGCGACGCTCACAATCCTGCAACGCGACTATGGCGTCAACGCGGTGCAGTTTTACGACAACAATTTTTTCTTGCGCGAGGATCATACCCTCGAGCTGGCCGAGCGAATGCTGCCGCTGGGAATGAACTGGTGGTGCGAGGGGCGTGTCGACGCGGTGTTGAAGTATTCGGACGCGACGTTTCGCAAGCTGCGCGAATCGGGCTGCGTGATGATCTTCTTCGGTGTGGAGTCGGGGTCGAACCGGAAGCTGAAGGAGATGAAGAAGGAGATCACGGCGGAGCAATCGCTGGAGCTGGCCGCGCGAATTCGTGAGTTCGACATCGTGCCTGAGTTCTCACTCATCTTCGGCGATCCGCGCGATTCAGTTTCCGATTTCGACGAAACCGTGGCCTTTGCGCGTAAGGTGAAAGGCATCAATCCAGCGGTGGAGATCGTGGTGCAGACGTATGTTCCCGTGCCGCAGCGCCGCGGGGCCATGTATGGCAATCTGGATGGCTTCGAGTTTCCATCGACGCCGGAGGAGTGGGCGACGGAGCGCTGGTACAACTTCGCGAGCCGCAAAGATCCCGACCTGCGCTGGCTACCGCTCGAGCTGCGCCGCAAGATTCACGGTTTCGAAACGGTGATGAATGCACGCTGGCCCACCATTCAGGATTGGCGTCTGCCCGGCTGGGGCCGGTGGCTGCTAAAAAGCATGGGGAGTTGGCGATATTCGGTGGGCGCGTTCGACAATCCGGCGGAGTTGCGATGGGTACAAAAGTGGCTACGCTTGCGCGAGCCGCGACTCGAGTCTCTGTAAGAATGGGCTCGCTATGAAGGCAGTTTCGGCACAGGAGGGATATGAGCTGTGGGCCGAGTCGTTCGACACATCGGGCAGCGCGATCCTAGCGCTGGAGTCGAGACACCTCGCGCCGTGGATCGCGGCGCTGCGCGGCAGGGAATTTCGCGCAAGGGTTCGGAGTCGATGCGTCGTGGAACATGCTGCGCGCAGCGTCGGGCAAGCCGGGACTTGCAGAAAGGCTGGCGCAAGCCGATGGGCGAAGCCTGCCTTTCCGTGACGCGGCGGCTGACGCGGTGCTTTGCACGCTGACGATCGGTCACATGCGACCCGTTGGAGCCTCGCTCGCGGAATTCGGGCGAATTACACGGCCGGGTGGGCTCGTGATCGTCACCGATTTTCATCCGGATGCGCTGCGGCGCGGATGGAAACGGACGTTCTCGTGCGGGGGAAAAACTTGCGAGATCGAGACGGCTCCGTACCAGCTGGACGAGGTGTCCCATGCTGCGTTGCAAATCGAGGAATTTCTGGAGCCGTGCTTCGACGAACCGGAGAGGCCGCTTTTCGAGGCGGCGGGAAAGTCGGCGATGTTCGATACGGTGCGCGGGATGCCGGCAATTTGGATGGCGCGATTCCGCAAGAGGACCGAGTGATTTTGCGCGGCGCCCGCGTGGCAATGAGCGCGACGAAGTTCGAACGGCTGGACGTCGGAATTCGCGGCGCGAAGATTGTGACGCTTGACGCGATTCGCGGAGCCCACGGAATCGATCTGAGCGGGCATGTGATTCTGCCGGGGTTGATCAACGCGCACGATCATCTGGAGTTCAACCTCTTTCCGCGATTGGGCCGCGGGCCTTGGCCCAACGCGACGGAGTGGGCGCGCAAAGTGTATCGTCCCGAGGAATCGCCGGTGCGGGAGCATCGTCAGGTGCCGCGGCGAGTCCGCCTCTATTGGGGCGGGTTGAAGAATCTGATCAGCGGCGCGACCACGGTGTGTCATCACAATCCGTACGAGCCGCGGATGTTTGGGTCGCGATTTCCGGTGCGGGTCGTGCGCGATTTCGGTTGGGCGCATTCGTTGGCGTTCAGCCCGGACCTCCGCGGGCGATTCCGCCAAACGCCGCGGACGTGGCCGTTTGTGATTCACGCTGGCGAATCATCCGACGAATCGGCTGCGGCGGAGCTTCGCGAGCTGGATGCAACCGGCACGCTGGGCAAGCGAACAGCGCTGATTCACGCGGTCGGATTGAAACCTGACGACTGGCAAATGCTACGCCGAAGGGGAGCGGCTGTCATTTCGTGCCCCAACTCGAATCTATTCAGCCTCGGCACGACGCTTTCGCGAAGCGCATTTCGCAGCGGCGTCCCGATCGCGCTCGGAACGGATTCGGCGATCACCGCCCCGGGTGATTTGCTCGACGAATTGCGTGTTGCGCAGAAAACGTGGAAGCTCAGCCCGTCATCCTTATATACGATGGTCACCGAAACTGCGGCGTCGATATTGCGGCTGACGGACGGTCGAGGCGAGATTCGCGAGGACGGCGCGGCGGATCTGATCGTCCTTCGAGACACCGGCAAGACACCGGGCGAAACGCTGCTGGTCACGCGACGGATTGAAGTGGCGGTGATCGCGGGGAAAATCCGACTGGCAAACGCGCGTTTCGCACCGCGCGGATTCGAGCAGCTTCACGTTCAGGGGCGAGGGACGTTTTGCGTCGACGCGAAAGTCGGCGCTCTCTATCGCGCGGCTACCGCGATAGTGGGTGAACCACTGCGGCTTGCGGGTAAGCGAGTGCGCGTATGAAGGCGATGCTCGAATCGCTGCCCGTTCTCGTGCTCTATCCGCACAATCGCTGCAACTGCCGCTGCGTGATGTGCGACATCTGGAAACTCGACACGGCGGAGGAGATCAGCGCTGTCGAATTGCAGCGCCACCTGGCAGACCTGCGCGCGCTTCGAGTGGAATGGGTGGTTTTTTCGGGGGGCGAGCCGCTGATGCATTCCGATTTATTTCGGCTGGTAGGTCTGCTTCGCGAAAGCGGAATCCGCACGACGCTGCTGAGCACCGGCCTGCTTTTGAAGCGTTATGCGAGCCGCGTGGTGGAATCGATCGACGACGCGATCGTTTCGCTGGATGGCCCGGCGGATGTGCACGACGCGATTCGGCGTGTGCCCGGCGCATTTCGCATGCTCAGCGAGGGCGTCCGGGCGTTGCACGAAATCGATCCGGGTTATTCCGCGGCGGCGCGCTGCACGGTGCAACACGGCAACTTCGCGCGGCTCAGGGAAACGGTGGGCACGGCGCGCGACCTGGGGCTGCGGTCGATTTCTTTTCTGGCCGCCGATGTGACTTCAAGCGCATTCAACCGCCCGCTGGCATGGCCGCCGGAAAGGCAGGCAGCAGTGGCACTGGACGCGGCGGAGGTGGAGACGCTGGCGCGTGAAATGGATGCGTTGATCGTAGAGGAGCGGGATCGCGGGCTCGTCGTCGAGTCGCCAGAGAAGCTGCGGCGCATCGTTAAGCATTTTCGCGCACAGCTTGGCCAGGAGGAACCGGAGGCACCGCGTTGCAACGCGCCGTGGGTTTCCGCGGTGCTCGAAACGGACGGAACCGTGCGACCGTGTTTCTTTCACGAGCCGATCGGAAACGCGCGCGAACAAGGCTTGGCCGCGGTGATCAACGGTCCCCGTGCGGTTCGGTTTCGAGAGACGCTTCAGATCGCGGAGAATCCGGTGTGCCGCCAGTGTGTGTGTTCCCTGTACCGGGCCTGAGCCGTACGATCAGATATATCACTGTTGCACTTTGCACGATTGCCGTCGACAGCGCGATTCCTGCGACCCCAAACGCATTGGCTAACAGCATGTCTAATGCGACGTTGAGTACCACTGCCAGCGCGGCGGCCCGCAGCAGGATCTGGTTGGCTTTCATGGATGAGACGAAGCGCAACAGCAGCGCCAGCATCATTGAGAGCGGGATGGAGAGCAGCGAGCAGCGCTGCACCAGCGCGACCAGCATAGTGTCCGCTCCCGTGAATTGTCCGCGTTCAAAAAAGATTCGGACCAGCGGCGGCGAAAGGACGA
>WNFL01330364.1_pt1 | contig 21250 bp, 19 predicted proteins | sample 5400361 | NCBI WGS metagenome assembly WNFL01 (sample SAMN13153351, study PRJNA577476) | soil metagenome | isolation source: 40 cm soil on Douglas fir-dominated hillslope | place: USA:California | collected 2013-09-17
TAGGGTCGTTCGGCGTGTAGGCAAACCACAGCAGGAAGAGTTGTCCCGATTCGCCTTGCGTGATGCTCAGGCCGCGTCCAGGCTCCTCAGGGACCCACCAAAGCCCGCTCAAGTTGCGATGAAGCGGCGTGAACCTCGCCACCGCCGGTCCGACGGTGAAGCAGAGGCCGGGATCATAGGTGGAAGTCTGACCCTGCCAAACTTCCCTTCGCACTTCCACGCAGTACCTGCCGGCCGCCGGAACGCTCAAGACAAACCAGTTCGCTCGCCCGGATTGGAAGCAGGTGGTGGGCGGAGGATCCAGGCGAAGCTCCAGCGTGACGACCTGGCCACCCACGAAAGCGTCGGTACCTCTGACGTTGTCGCAACCCATCCAACCCAGCATGAGCACGAATTCCTCCGTCGCTGACGGAGTCGTGGGTGTGAGGGTCAGGTCGTCTGCGCGCGCGACGCCCGCCGCCAGCAGCAGGAACCCGAAAAACGCCGCGGCCGCGCGCCTCACATGCTCTCCTCGTAAAGCTCCCGCCCGATCAGCATCCGGCGGATTTCGTTCGTTCCCGCGCCGATGTCGTAGAGCTTGGCATCGCGGAGCAGACGACCAGTGGGGAAATCGTTGATGTAGCCGTTGCCGCCCAGCGATTGGATCGCGTCGAGCGCGACCTGCACGGCGTTCTCGGAGGCGAAGAGGAGGCACGCGGCGGCATCCTTGCGCGCGGCACGTCCGCGCCCCTGGTCGAGCGCCTGCGCCACGCGATAGCTGAAGGCGCGCGAGGCCTGCAGCTTCGTGTACATGTCGGCGATCTTGCCCTGCATGAGCTCGAAGGTGCCGATGGGCTGCCCGAACTGCTTGCGCTCGTGCACGTAGGGGAGGACCACGTCCATGGCCGCCTGCATGATGCCGAGCGGCCCACCCGAGAGCACGCAGCGCTCGGTATCGAGACCGCGCATCAGCACGCGCGATCCGCCATTCACCTCGCCAAGCACATTCTCGGCGGGGATTTCGCAATCCTGGAATACGAGCTCGCAGGTGTTCGAGCCGCGCATGCCGAACTTGTCGAGCTTTTGCGCCGTCGAGAAGCCGTTCATGCCCTTCTCGACGAGGAACGCGGTCATCGCCTTCGAGCCCTGGTCGCGCGGCGCGGTGCGCATGTAGACGATGGCAACATCGGCTTCGGGGCCGTTCGTAATCCACATCTTCGAGCCGTTGGCGATCCAGCGGTCGGCGTTCTTCTCGGCCTTGCACGCCATCGAGCCCACCACGTCGGAGCCGGCACCCGGTTCGCTCATCGCGAGGGCGCCCACGAATTCACCGCTGCAAAGCTTCGGCAGGAATTTGACGCGCTGCGCCTCGCTGCCGTTGAGATACAGGTTATTGGCGCAGAGATTGGAATGGGCGCCGTAGGAGAGCCCGACGGAGGCCGAGGCGCGGGAGACTTCCTCCATCGCCACGACGTGGGCGACATAGCCCAGGGCGGTGCCGCCATAAGCCTCGGGGATCGTCATGCCGAGGAGCCCCAGGTCGCCGAGCTTCTTCCACATGTCGGCGGGGAATTCGTTGTCGCGGTCGATCGCGGCGGCGCGGGGGGCCAGCTCGGAATCGCACATGCGCTTCACCGTGTCGCGCAGGGCGTCGAATTCCTCGGTGAGGTGGGTATCGAACAGCATCCAGTCCCTTGGGGCCGCCGGGCATGAAGCCGTCGGCGAAGAGTGTAATTATCGCTCGAAACGGCCCTCTTTTGCAGGGCTCACTTGGCGCCCATGCGAATGGCGCCGTCGAGGCGGATCACTTCCCCGTTGAGGACTTCGTTCTCGATGATGTGCCGGACGAGCGCCGCGTACTCCTCGGGACGCCCGAGGCGGGGCGGAAAAGGGACCTGCTGGCCGAGCGAGGCGCGAACTTCCTCGCTCATTCCCTGCAGCATCGGCGTGTCGAAGATCCCGGGCGCGATGGTCATGACGCGGATACCGAATTTCGCGAGCTCGCGCGCGATCGGCAGCGTCATGCCGTTCACGCCCGCCTTCGACGCGGCGTAGGCCGCCTGGCCGATCTGGCCTTCGAACGAAGCCACCGACGAGGTATTGACGATGACGCCGCGCTCGCCGTTTTCGAGCGCGGGCTGGGCCGTGATGCGCGCCGCGGCGAGCCGGATCACGTTGAATGTGCCGATGAGGTTGATGCGGATCGCGCGCTCGAAGCTCGCGAGCGAGTGCGGCCCGGCCTTGCCGGCGACGCGCTCGGCGGGCGCGACGCCGGCGCAATTGATCGCGCCATGGATCCCGCCGAATCCAGTCACGCACAATTCCACCGCCGCCTGCGTCGCGGCCTCGTCGGTGACGTCGGTCTTGAGAAACTTCGCGTTGGCTCCGAGCTTCCGGGCCACCGCGTCGCCCGCGTCGCTCGCGTCGGCGATCACGACCTTGCCGCCGGCGGCGACCAACATCGCGGCGGTCGCGGCGCCGAGGCCTGAGCCGCCGCCGGCGACGAGGAACACGCGGGATTCGATTTTCATGGCGAGCGGGCCTTCGGTGAGAGCGAAACGCGACGATCGGTAAGATGATGCGAATTATGGCCCAGCTTCCCGCCTCCATCCGCGTGGTCGTGCGCGGTTGGCTCAATTGCAACCAGATTGTGCTGCTCGACGAATCCGGCCACGTGGTGGTTGACTCCGGCTATCACGCGCATGCCGCGGAGACGCTGCGCCGGCTCGGCGAAGCTCTCGCGGGCGCTCCGGTTGCGCACCTCGTCAACACGCATTGCCATTCGGACCACATCGGCGGCAATGCCGCGATCGTCGAGCGCTATGGCTGCCGCGTCACGATTCCCCACGGTGAAGGGCCGGAAATCGACGACTGGCCCCGCCAGGAACGCTGGAACGCATACGTGGACCAGGAGGCGCGCGCCTTCCGCTACGACGACACGCTCGCGCCCGGTACGACCTTTCGTGGCGGGGGACTCGATTGGGAAGCGCACGCCGCTCCCGGCCACGACATGGAGGCGCTGATGTTCTTCGACGCGGGCCGCGGGATCCTGATGAGCGGAGACGCGCTGTGGGAGGATGGCCTGGGATTCGTCTGGCCGCACGAAGGCGCCAATCCTTTCGTCGAGGCCGCGCTCGATACGCTCGATCGCATCGAAGCGTTGGCTCCTCGCATCGTGCTGCCCGGCCACGGGGCGCCGTTCGACCAGGTCGACGCGGCGATTCGGCGGGCGCGCTCGCGGCTGAAGGCGTTCGCCGCCGACCCGCGGCGCACCGCGCGCCACATGATGAAGGTCATGTTCGTCTTCTCGCTCCTGCACCGTGGATCGCTCGAGGCGGCGCGCGTGAACGATTACGTGCGTGGAGTCCCATGCTATGCGGACCTGAACCTGCGTTTCGTCGGAGCGGACCCGGCAACCCTCGGCGAGCGGATCGCCGGCGAGCTCGCCGCGGCGGGGGCGGTACGCATGGAGGCGGGGCGGATCGTCCCCACCATGGCCGCCTAGCCTCAAGTAAGATGAGCCACCGCCGCGGTTGTACAGCGACGGCCCCCCGGAGGACGCAACCGATGGCCGTGCAAGACCGGACGCTCGACACGTTTCCGAAGCTGCTCCTGCACCATGCCCGCGAGCGCGGCGGCCGGCCGGCGATTCGCGAGAAGGACCTGGGAATCTGGCAGGCGTGGACCTGGCGCGACGTCGAGCAGGACGTTCGCGCCCTCGCGTGCGGCCTGGCGGCGGCGGGGCTCGAGCGCGGCCGCCACCTCGCCGTGATCGGCGCCAATCGCCCGCGGCTCTATTGCGCGCTCACCGCGGCCCAGTCGCTGGGCGCGATCCCGGTGCCGTTCTACGAGGACGCCCCGGCGCAGGAGATGATCTACGTCTTCCAGAACGCGGAGATCGAATTCGCGATCGTCGAGGACCAGGAGCAGGCCGACAAGCTCTTCGAGATCCTGCCGCAATGCCCGCACCTTAAACGCATCTACTACGACGATCCGCGCGGCTTGCGGCATTACCGGCAGCCGGAGCTCGCCAGCTACGAGAGCCTGCGCGATGCGGGGCGCGCCTGGGCGAAGGACCATGCGTCGTTCTTCGACGACGAGGTCGGGAAGGCGCGCGGCGCCGACAGCGCCATCATGATGTACACGTCGGGCACGACCGGCCACGCCAAGGGTGTCGTGCTGTCCCACGATAACCTCATAGAGTCGAGCCGTGCGTACCAGCAGCTGGAGAGCCTTACCGACGAGGAGGAAGTGCTGGCCTACCTGCCGATGGCCTGGATCGGCCAGAACGTCTTTTCGTACGCGCAATGGATGTTCGTCGGCTTTCGCATCAACTGTCCCGAATCGGCCGACACGGTCGCCACCGACATGCGCGAGATCGGCCCGACCTATTACTTCGCCCCGCCGCGCGTCCTCGAGGGGTTGCTCACCCAAGTGACGATCCGCATGGAGGACGCGAGCTGGCTGAAGCGGCGCGCTTTCCACTACTTTATGGATCTGGCGCGTGGTGTCGGCGCACGCATCCTCGACTCGAAGCCGGTGTCGATCGGCGATCGCGCGCTGTATGCCCTCGGCGGCCTGCTGGTGTACGGGCCGCTGCGCAATTCACTCGGCATGTCGCGTGTTCGCCTCGCGTACACGGCGGGCGAGGCCATCGGTCCCGACCTCTTCGTGTTCTATCGCTCGCTCGGCATCAACCTGAAGCAGCTCTATGGATCGACGGAGACCTCGGTGATGGTGTGCGTGCAGCCCGATGGCGCGGTGAAACCCGACACGGTCGGGCCGCCGATGCAGGGCGTGGAAGTGCGCATCCTCGAAAACGGCGAGATCGTGCTGCGGTGCCCCGGCCTCTTTCGCGAGTACTACAAGAACCCGGACGCCACCGCCGAAGCCAAGGACCCTGAAGGGTGGTTCCATACCGGCGATGCCGGGTATTTCGACACGGAAGGCCACCTGAAGATCATCGATCGCGCGAAAGACGTGGGGCGCCTCAACGATGGCACGCTCTTCGCGCCCAAGTATCTCGAGAACAAGCTCAAGTTCTTTGCGCACATCAAGGAGGCGGTCGCCTTCGGCCACGAGCACGACGAGGCCACGGCGATGATCAATATCGACCCGCAGGCGGTCGGCGACTGGGCCGAGCGCCAGGGAATCACCTATTCGGGTTACAACGACCTCGCCGCCAAGCCCCAGGTGCGCGATCTCATTCGCGAGTGCATCCAGAAGGTGAACGCGGACCTCGCGGCGGATCCGAAGCTCGCGGCGAGCCAGATCCACCGCTTCGTGATCCTGCACAAGGAACTGGATGCCGATGACGGCGAGCTCACGCGCACACGCAAGGTGCGCCGCCGCTTCATCGGCGAGAAATACGGATCCATCGTCGAAGCGCTCTATTCGGGCACCGACCACTGCTGGGTGGAGGCGCAGGTGCGCTTCGAGGACGGGCGCGTCGGCTCGGTGCGGGCGGAGCTCCAGATCATCGACGCCGGGACCTTCGGCGTGCCGCAGCATGCGATGCCCCAGCGCCTGGTCAAGGAAGCTGCGTGAGGATGAACGACGCCCAGGCCGGCATCGCGGTGGTCGATCGAAAAGTGGGCGACGTGATCCTCGCGGTCGAAGGCGTGTCCCTCGCTTTCGGCGGCGTGAAGGCGCTCACCAACGTGAGCTTCGATGTCCGCGAGCACGAGGTGCGCGCGATCATCGGACCCAACGGCGCCGGCAAGAGCTCGATGCTGAACGTGATCAACGGCGTGTATCGGCCGCAGGCGGGGCGCATCACCTTCCTCGGCGAGACCTATTCGGCGATGGAGCCGCACCGCAGCGCGGCAAAGGGCATTGCACGCACCTTCCAGAGCCTTGCGCTCTTCAAGGGCATGTCGGTCCTCGACAACATGCTCGCGGGACGCAACCTCATGATGAAGTCCAACCTGCTCCTCCAGGCGTTGCGCGTGGGACCGGCGCTCGCCGAGGAGATCGCGCACCGCCAGCGCGTCGAGGAGATCATCGACTTCCTCGAGATCCAGCACGTGCGCAAGACCTCGGTGGGAAGGCTGCCTTATGGATTGCAAAAGCGCGTGGATCTCGGGCGCGCGCTCGCCGCCGAGCCGCGCCTGCTGCTCCTCGACGAGCCCATGGCCGGAATGAACGTCGAGGAAAAGCAGGACATGTGCCGCTTCATCCTCGACGTGAACGACGAGTTCGGCACCACCATCGTGCTGATCGAGCACGACATGGGTGTGGTCATGGACCTCTCCGACCGGGTCGTCGTGCTCGACTACGGACGCAAGATCGCCGACGGCAGTCCCGACGAGGTGCGCTCGAACCAGGCGGTGATCGACGCCTATCTCGGAGTCAAGCACTGATGGGCGTGGGCACCGCGCGCAATCTCACCATCGCCTTCTTCGCGCTCCTGGTGGTCGGCGCCATATCGCCGCTCGCGTTCGGAAGCGCAAAGTTTCCGCAATGGCTCGAGGTCGTCCTCGGCGGCCTGATGTCGGGCGTTCTGTACTCCCTCGTCGCGATCGGGCTGGTCCTGATCTTCAAGGCGTCGGGCGTCTTCAACTTCGCGCAGGGCGCGATGGTGCTCTTCGCCGCGCTCTCCCTCGTGCGCATCATGGAGAAGCTGCCGCTTGCGCTCGCGTTCATCGCCACGCTGGCGATCATGGTCGTGCTCGCCTGGCTCATCGAGCGCCTGGTGCTTCGCAACCTCGTGAACCAGGAGGGGATCGTCCTCTTCATGGCGACCCTCGGGATCGCGTACTTCATCGATGGCTTCGGCCAGATCATCTGGGGAAGCGACATCCATACGCTGTCCATCGGAATGCCCAAGGAGCCCAAGATCCTCCTCGAGAGCACGTTCGACGGGGGCATCCTCATCAACATGGAGGACATGCTGGCGGCGCTCATCGCGGGGACGCTGGTCGCGGCGTTGGCGCTTTTCTTCCAGCGGACCAGCACGGGCAGAGCGCTTCGCGCAGTGGCCGACGACCACCAGGCCGCTCAATCCATCGGCATCCCGCTGAACCGCATCTGGGTGATCGTCTGGAGCATCGCGGGACTCGTGGCGCTGGTGGCCGGCGTGATCTGGGGCTCCAAGCTCGGCGTGCAATTCTCGCTGCAGCTCGTGGCGCTCAAGGCCCTTCCGGTCGTGATCCTCGGCGGCTTCACGTCGATTCCCGGCGCCATCGTCGGCGGCCTCATCATCGGGCTGGGAGAGAAGCTCTCCGAGGTCTACCTCGGGCCTTCGTTCGGCGGCGGAATAGAAAACTGGTTCGCCTACATGCTCGCCCTGGTCTTCCTGCTCTTCCGCCCCGAGGGACTCTTCGGCGAGCGGCATATCGACCGTGTTTAAGTTCGGGGTCAGACCCCAAAACCGAGTTCGGGGTCAGACCCCATGATCTATCGCGAGACCGGGCAGTTCAAGACATCGTACGCATCGGACCAGCAGCTCTTTCCGATCCTCCAGGACCGGTTTTTCGTGATTGCGGCGATCGCGTTCGCATTCGTGGTGATCCCGTTCATCGCGTCGGAATACCTCTTTCGCGCAATCTTCATTCCCTTTCTCATCCTGTCGCTCGCCGCGATCGGCCTGAACATCCTCGTGGGCTATTGCGGGCAGGTCTCGCTCGGCGCCGGCGGCTTCATGGCGGTGGGAGCGTATGCGGCCTACAACTTCGCGGTTCGCATCCCCGACCTCAACCTCCTGGTGGTATTCGTCCTGGCCGGCCTATGCGCGACGCTTGTCGGAGTGCTCTTCGGCATCCCGAGCCTCAGGATCAAGGGCTTCTATCTCGCGGTCGCCACGCTCGCCGCGCAATTCTTCCTCGACTGGATGTTCGCGCGCGTCGCCTGGTTCACCAACGACGCCCCGTCGGGCTCGGTGAACGCGCCGGCGATCACGGTGTTCGGCTACACCTTCGACTCGCCCGTGCAGAAGTATCTCTTCGTCCTGGCGATCGTATGCGTCCTCGCCCTCGTTGCGCGAAACCTGGTGCGCGGAGCCGCCGGACGGTCGTGGATGGCGATCCGCGACATGGATGTGGCCGCCGCCGTGATCGGAATCCGTCCGCTGACCGCCAAGTTGTCGGCCTTCGCGGTAAGCTCCTTTTTCGTGGGTGTCTCGGGCGCCTTGTGGGGATTCGTCCACCTGGGGTCCTGGGAGCCGCTCGCGTTCGACGTGAATCGTTCCTTCCAGCTCTTGTTCATGGTGATCATCGGCGGCCTCGGGTCGATCCTCGGGTCTTTCCTCGGCGCCGCCTTCATCGTGGTCCTGCCGCTGGTGCTCAATCAGTTGCCGACGTGGCTCGGAATCTCGTGGTCCACCGCGACGATCTCGCACATCGAAGGGATGACGTTCGGAGCGCTGATCGTCTTTTTCCTGATCGTCGAGCCTCATGGACTCGCGCGGCTGTGGGCGACCGCCAAGGAGAAATTGAGGCTCTGGCCTTTCCCGCACTGACAACCTACGCAGAGGTGCACCGCTTTTTGTTCACACAACCAAGGAGGATGGCAATGAAGCTCCAGTTCAATTTGAGGGCAGGAGCCGTGGCCTGCGCCGCGGCATGCGCCCTCGGCCTCGCGGCCGATGCGCTCGCACAGGCCAACGAGATATTCGTGCCTGCATTCGTGTACCGCACGGGACCCTTCGCGCCGAATGGCGCGCCTTTCGCCGACGGATTCGTCGACTATCTCAAGCTGGTGAACGAGCGCGACGGCGGCGTGAATGGCGTGAAGATCGCGATCGAAGAGTGCGAGACGGGATACGCGACCGACCGCGGCGTCGAATGCTACGAGCGCCTGAAGAGCAAGAAACCGGTGGCGATCAATCCGCTTTCCACGGGCATCACCTTCGCCCTCACCGAAAAGGCTCCGGGCGACAAGATTCCGATCTTTACCACGGGCTATGGCCGTGCGGACTCCGCCGATGGAAGTGTATTCAAGTGGAACTTTCCGCTGCTCGGCACTTACTGGAGCGCCGCCGACATCCTCGTGCAACACGTGAAAAAGAAGGAAAAGGGCAACCTCAAGGGCAAGAAGATCACGCTGGTCTATCACGACTCGCCCTACGGCAAGGAGCCGATCGCGGTTCTGGAAGAGCTTGCCAAGCGTGACGGCTACACTTTCAAGGCGCTCCCTGTGACCTCGCCGGGGGTCGAGCAGAAAGCCACCTGGCTGCAGATTCGCCAGGACCGTCCCGACTACGTGTTCGTGTGGGGATGGGGCGTGATGAACTCGACGGCGATCAAGGAGGCGATCGCGGTCGGCTATCCGCGCGCGCAGATGTACGGCGTGTGGTGGTCTGCGGCCGAACCCGACGTGCTTCCCGCCGAAATGGCGGCCAAGGGCTATAACGGCCTCGCGCTTCAGGCCTCGTCCGAAAAGGACGCCGCGGTGCACAAGGACCTCATGAAGTTCCTCTACGACAAGAGCAAGGGCACCGCGCCGAAGAAGGAGGATGTGGGCTCGGTGCTCTATAACCGCGGGATGATATCGGCGATGCTGGTGATCGAGTCGATCCGCGTGGCGCAAGCCAAGACGAAGAAGAAGGTCGTGACCGGCGAAGACGTCCGCTGGGGTGCCGAGAACCTCAACATCGACGCGGCCCGCATCAAGGCCATGGGCTTCGACGGCATCATCCAGCCGATCCGCACGTCCTGCAGCGACCACGAAGGCGTCCACCGGGCGCGCATCCACACCTGGGATGGAACGCAGTGGAGCTATACGAGCGATTGGTACGACGCGGACACGAAATTCCTCAAGCCTTTCGTGGCCACGCATGCGAAGAAATACGCCGCCGAGAAGAAAATCGAGCAGCGGGACTGCACCAAAGAGACCTGATGGAGGCACAGGCGGCACCGGCGAGGAGCGCCATGACGGCGCAGGACAAGGCGCTCCTCGAAGTGAATGGCATCGAGGTGATCTACAACCACGTGATCCTCGTGCTGAAAGGCGTTTCGCTCGCAGTCCCGGAGGGCGGCATCGTCGCCCTCCTGGGGGCGAACGGGGCCGGCAAGACGACGACGCTCAAGGCGGTCTCGAACTTGCTGAATGCCGAGCGCGGCGAGGTCACCAAGGGAACCATCGAGCTGCGCGGCGAGCGCGTAGACCGCCTCAATCCCGCGGAGCTCGTGAAGCGCGGCGTGATCCAGGTGATGGAAGGTCGCCACTGCTTCGGCCACCTCAGCGTCGATGAAAACCTCCTCACCGGGGCCTACACGCGCAATGCGTCGCGCTCCGAGATCAAGGTCGATCTCGAGAAGGTGTACGACTTCTTTCCCCGGCTGAAAGCAAGGCGCGACGCGCAAGCCGGCTACACGTCCGGTGGCGAGCAGCAGATGACCGCGATCGGGCGCGCGCTCATGGCACGCCCGGCGATGATCCTTCTCGACGAGCCGTCGATGGGGCTCGCGCCGCAGATCGTCGAAGAGATTTTCGAGATCGTGCGCAACCTGAACCAGAGCGAGAAGGTGAGCTTCCTCCTCGCCGAGCAGAACACGATGGTGGCGCTGCGCTTCGCCGACTTCGGCTACATCCTCGAGAACGGGCGCGTGGTGATGGAGGGGAGCGCCCAGGCGCTCTCCGATAACGAGGACGTGAAGGAGTTCTACCTCGGGATCTCGAGCGGCGGGCGCAAGAGCTTTCGCGAGACCAAGCACTACCGCCGGCGCAAGCGCTGGCTGGCATGACTTTCTTCGACGCGCTCGAGACGCGCGAGGCGCGCGAGCGCGAACGCGAGCTCCTCGAGCGGCTCCCGGGACAAATCGCGCACGCGCAGTCGAAAAGCGCGTATTACGCGAAGCTTCTCGCTGGGATCGATGTCGGCGCGGTAAGGACGCGCGCCGCCTTGGCAGCGCTGCCGGTCACGCGCAAGGCGGACCTGCTCGAGCTGCAGAAGGCGATGCCGCCCTTCGGCGGACTCAACGCGACCCCGCTCTCGGGTCTCGCGCGCATCTTCATGTCGCCCGGCCCGATCTACGAGCCCGAGGGCCGCAAGCCCGATTACTGGCGCTCGGCGCGAGCGCTGCATGCGTGCGGATTCCGCAAGGGCGATGTGGTCGTCAATTGCTATTCGTATCACTTGAGTCCCGCTGCCAGCATGTTCGAGACCGGGCTGCATCGCCTCGGATGCGCCGTGATCCCTGCGGGCGTCGGGCAGACGGAGCAGCAGGCGCGCCTGGTGGCGGATATCAGGCCACGCGGGTACGTCGGCACGCCTTCGTTCCTCAAGATCATCCTCGAGAAAGCGGACGAGCTCGGGCTCGCCTCCGATTCGATCGAACGCGCGCTCGTGTCGGGCGAAGCGTTCCTTCCGCCGGTGCGCCAGTTCCTGGCCGAACGCGGGCTGCAGGCGTTCCAGGCCTACGGCACCGCGGACCTCGGGCTCCTCGCGTATGAAACCGAGGCGCGCGAGGGACTGGTGCTCGACGAGGAGATACTCCTCGAGATCGTGCGTCCGGGCACGGGCGATCCGGTTGCAGAAGGCGAGGTCGGCGAAGTCGTGGCCACGACCTTCAACGAAGACTATCCCTTGGTGCGCTTCGCCACCGGCGACCTCTCGGCGGTGCTTGCGGGGCGAAGCCCCTGCGGCCGCACCAACGTTCGCATCAAGGGCTGGATGGGCCGCGCGGACCAGACCACGAAGGTTCGCGGGCTCTTCGTGCATCCCCAACAGGTCGCCGAAGTGCTGCGGCGGCATGCGCTCGCGCGAGGCCGGCTCGTGGTCGAGAACGAGGACGGCGAGGATCGGATGACCCTGCGCATCGAGCATTCCGGGACCGGCGACGAGACGCTTGCGAAAACGATCGAGGCGACGCTTCGCGAGGTGACGAAGATGCGCGGCGAGGCACGCTTCGTCGCGGTGGGCGCGCTGCCCAACGACGGCAAGGTCATCGAGGACGCGCGCAAGTATTGAGCGTGTTACGTTGTGTTATGCGATTGTTTCACCGCGGCACCTTCCGGTACCATACGGGACTCCTCCACACGAAAGTTGATGCTCATGAAGAAGTTGATTCTCTGCGCCGTGATCGCCGCTTCGTTCGTCCTGGGCGCATGCGCCACGGTCGAATCGTCGAGCGAGTCTTCCGCGAAGAATGCCGCCAAGGAAGAGTTCGTGACCGGAAGCCGCCTGAAGCGCAGCGAGTCCCTGGAAAATTACCAGGGCACGCGCAGCACCACCGCCCAGGACTATCAGCAGTACAAGGCCCCGTCGGGAGTGAAGGGGGAATGAACCGCTAGTGATTGTGATGCGACGGCACGAGGGATAGCACCCGGTTGCCGTCGTCGAGCTGCAGCGTGTAGAGGAACTCGGCGCCGCGAACCCCTTCTTCGCTGACCTGCGCCATCAACTGGCTCGCGTCGTCGTGCACCACGTCGTCGGGCCGCAACAACAACGAAATGGATTGTCCCGGCTCGATTTTCCCGGTCGCGGAAGCGTGCGCCCGGACCTCGCCGCCGGCGCGCGGGCCAGCCGGCGGACAGGCGAAAAGGGGTCGAAGTTGCGGCGGGAACAAGGAGGCCGCGGCCGATTCTAACAAGTCGATTTGGCGCCCTGTCGGGAAGCGGGCCAGGAGTGGTACAAAGTCAAGCCAATCAATTAGTTGCTGATTGCGCTGGACCGCGCCGCCCGGGAGTCGGAGCCCCCGGGTTTCTTTTATTGAAAACCCCCCTCCCGTGGGCTACACTTACCGGCTTTCGTCGGCACTTCCAACCGGGCAATTTCCGGTGCCGCCGGACCCTATGCAGCGAGGACCAATGGCAAGCAAAGCAAAACCCCTGACCGAGGCTGAAATCACCAAGATGCCGAAGTCGGAGTACATGAATTCGGCGCAGCTTCGTTTCTTTCGCGAGCGCCTCCTGGAACTGCAGCGCCAGTTGCGCGAGAACGCCGGCGCGACCACCGAGCACCTGCGCGAGCTCTCTTTCGCACCCGATCCCGCCGACCGCGCGACCCTCGAAGAGGAACACGCCCTCGAGCTGCGTACCCGCGACCGCGAGCGCAAGCTGCTGAAAAAGATCGACGCGGCGCTGGCTCGCATCGAGGACGGCAGCTATGGCTACTGCGAAGAGACGGGCGAGCCGATCGGCATCCAGCGCCTCCTGGCGAGACCCACGGCGACGCTTTCGATCGAAGCGCAGGAGCGCCGCGAGCTCAAGCAGAAGCTTTACGGCGAATAGGACGGCTTTGCGCAGCTGAAGAAAGGCGCCCGATGGCGCCTTTTTTTGTTCGGGATTTTCGCGCCCGGGCGCAAGCGACGCCCAGCCTATAATCCGCGCATGGATTCGCGCTCAAACGGATTCGCCGCCGCCGTACAACCCGTCGCTTCGACGGTGATCCAGACCGACGATCGCGGGCTTGCCTCCGGCGACGTGCGCATCCCGGTTCGCGACGGCGAAATGTACGCCTACCGCGCCCAACCGGCCGGCGGACAGAAGCTTCCGGTGGTCCTGCTGGTGCACGAGATCTGGAGCGTCCACGAGTATTTCAAGGACCTCTGCCGGCGCCTCGCGAAGGTGGGGTATCTCGCGCTTTCGCCCGATCTCTACGCGCGCCAGGGCGATGTCTCGGATAAATCGATCGAGGAGATTCGGGCCATCGTGGCGAAGGTCCCCGACACGCAGGTGATGGCCGATCTCGATGCGGCTGCCCGATGGGCATTCGAGCACGGCGGCGATCGGGAGCGTTTTGGCGTGACCGGTTTCTGCTGGGGCGGCCGAATCACCTGGCTCTATTGCGCCCATAACCCCGCGCTCAAGGCGGGCGTGGCCTGGTACGGTCCCGTATCCAAGCCGGCGACCGAGCTGCAGCCGCATCATCCGGTCGACCTGGCGAAGGATCTCAAGTGTCCGGTGCTGGGCCTCTACGGCGGTGAGGATGCGGGGATTGCGAACGAGACCGTCGAGCGCATGCGGGCGGCGCTGAATGCCGCGGGCCAACCCTCGCAGATCGAGGTGTTCCCGGGAATGCCCCATGCCTTCCACGCCGACTATCGGCCTTCGTACCGGAGGGAAGCGGCCGACGATGGCTGGCGGCGAATGCTCGATTGGTTTCGCCGCCACGGCGTCGCCTAGCTGCCGCTTTCCGTGAACGGGCCGGTGGCCGAGGGTCGCCGCGAGGCGCCCGGGACATTGCGTGAAGTGCTCGAGAAGCGCTGCCTCACGACCGTTTTCCAGCCGATCTTCGCCTTCCGCGAGTCGCGCATGCTCGGTTTCGAGGCGCTCATTCGCGGACCGGAGGGCTCCTTGTTCGAGACGCCCTTTGCGCTCTTCGGCGCGGCGCAACGCGAAGGCGCCGTGATCGAGCTGAACATCATCTGCATACAGGAGACCCTGCGCGCTTTCGCGCGCCAACAGCTTGGTGGCCTTCTCTTCCTCAACATTTCCCCGCAGCTCATCGTGCAGCGCGGCTTCGACCAGTCGCGCGCCGCGCGCTTTCTCGCCGGCCTCGGCCTCGAGGCAAGCCAAGTTGTCATCGAGCTCACCGAGGACTACCCGACGTTCGACTTCCATGCCGTGCGCGAGTCCCTGATGCTTTACCGCGCGATGGGCTTTCGCGTGGCGATCGACGACCTGGGCGAGGGCTTTTCGAGCCTGCGGTTGTGGTCCGAGCTCAAGCCCGAGTTCGTGAAGGCCGACAAGCACTTCGTGACCGGCATTGCGGGCGACGCCGTCAAGCTTCAGTTCCTGCGCGCGATCCAGCACATCGCCGAGAGCAGCGGATCGCTGGTGATCGCCGAGGGAATCGAGAACGGCGATGACTTCAAGCTGGTGAGGGAGCTCGGCATCGCCTGCGGACAGGGCTGGTTCATCGGGCGTCCCGAGAGCGCGCCGCGCGATGCGCTCCCCGAGGCGGCGGCCGCGGCCTGCCGCGACGCGCGGCTGCGCGTCGCCCCCACACCGCGCCTGCGCACGGGGAGCGATCCGCACGCCGGGGACTTCATTCGCGCGGCCGATAGCGCGTCCGCGAAATGCGCGGAGGGCGCGCTACTGCAAGTAGAGGCCGATCTCGACCTGGACGCGCTCGCCGCGCTGCTGGCCGAAGCCGATGGGCGCACCCTCGCCGAAGGATTCGAGATCGTCTCGCGCGGACGCTACCTCGGCATGGGACGCAGCCAGGATGTGATCCGCTCGCTGCAAGGCGCGCGGGCGCTCGCGGCGCGCCACACGCACCCGCTCACCCTGCTTCCCGGGCAGGTTCCGATGCACGAGCATCTCGAGAAGCTGCTGGTGCGTGAGGCGCCATTCACGGCTTGGCTGGCGGCGATCGACGAGATGACGGGGCTCAACGACGTCGAGGGGTTCGCGACGGGCGATCGCCTGATCCATGCGACGGCGCGGCTGCTCGAATCGATCTGCGAGCCGGGGGTCGATTTCGCCGGCCACGTGTCGGGGACGCGCTTCGTCCTTCTCATGCAAAGCGAAGACTGGGACCATCGCGCGCGCCTTGCGCTCGGCGGTTTCCCGCGCCTTCTCGAAGCGCATGCATCGCCCGAGGTCTTCGCGCGCGGCTACTTCAGCGTGGCGACGCGCGACGGCGCACCGGCCGTTAGCCCATTGCCGCGGCTCGCGATCGGAATCCTTCCCGTGTTACCGGGTGTCTTCGCCTCGCGCCACGAGGTGCTGGCGCAAGCGAAGGTTGCGTGCCGGCGCGCGGCGCGCGGCCCGTCGAGCGCCCTTTACGTCGACGAGCAACACGCGAACGCGTATCCGCAATCCTTCCTGCTCGAGCCTGTTTGATCCCTCAACGCCGTCGCCACACCTGCCACCGTTCCTTGCCCGCGAAAACCGGGATGGAATCGGCGGCCGGCGCGTCCTCGATTTCCTCGAAAGCCGGCGCGAGAAGCGCGTGAAGCTCCGCTTGCGAATGCAGCGGAAATGGCGGACCGCGCTCGCCCGCGTCGAAATAGAAGTAGCCGGCGAGATGTGCCGCGGGCTGCACAAGCTCGGCGACGCGGGCGCCCCACGCGGGCCAGAGGCGGCGCGGAAGCGCGCAGAGGAAGGCGCGCTCGTAGATCAGGTCGAAGGGCGCCTCGTCGATCGCCGCGAAGAAATCCGCGCGGCGCACGCGCGAGCCGAAGGGTCCCAGGAGCGCGCGCGCGGCGGCGAGCGCCTCGGCGCTGAAGTCGATGCCGAGCACGTCCCATCCATTCTCGGCGAAACAGCGCACGTCCCACGCGCTGCCGCAGCCGGGAACCAGGACCTTGCCGCGCGGTGCCGCAGCGGCAAACGCACGCAATTGCGCCGGGACCTTGCCGGCATCCCAGGGCGCGAAGCCCGCGTCGTAGCGCAAGTCCCAGAATTCCGGCTCGGCCGGATCGCGGCGGGGAAAATCGGGCGCGCTCATCACGCTATACTGCCTCGCGTCCCGTTGAATGTCCTGATGAAGCATTTCCTGCTGGTTATCGCCGGCGTCATTGCCGCGGCCCTCATCGCCGGCTGCCGCCCCGATTCTCCCGACTCGCAATCGACGATTGCGCTCTCGCGCTGCCGCCTTCCCGGCGTCGATGCGGCGGTGCTCTGCGGCACGCACGAGGTCTGGGAAGATCGCGACGCCAAATCCGGCCGGCGGATCACGCTGCATGTAGCGGTGATTCCGGCGCGGCTGCGCGCGAAGGATCCGGATCCCATCGTCGTCCTTGCCGGCGGACCCGGGCAGGGCGCCATCGCGCTCGCGCCGCAGGTGATGCCCCTATTCTCGCGGCTCAACGATTCGCGCGACGTAGTCCTCCTCGACCAGCGCGGCACGGGCTTCTCGCATCCGCTCGATTGCGAGGACGAAGACGACTCGCCGCTGCAATCCCTCTTCGAGGACGCGATCCCCGAGAAAGCGGTGAGGCGATGCCTCGCAAGCCTCGACGCGGACCCGCGCCAGTACACGACAGTGGTGGCCGTCGCGGATCTCGACGAAGTGCGCGCCGCGCTGGGGTACGACAAGGTGAACTTGTGGGGCGGCTCCTACGGCACGCGCATGGGCCTCGAATACATTCGCCGCCATCCGCAGCATGTGCGCTCGGCGGTCCTCGACGGCGTCGCGCCGGCGGGAATGAAGCTCCCACTGTCGTTCGTCGCCGATGGCGGCGCGGCGCTCGAGCGACTGTTCGAGGCCTGCGCGGCCGAGGCGCTGTGCCGGCGCACCTATCCCGATCTTCGCGAGACGATCGTGAAGCTGCGCGGAAAGCTCGCACGCCTTCCGGCGCGCGTTGCCATCCACGATCCACGCACCGGCGAACGCCAGGCGATCACGGTGAACGAGAACGTCTTCCTTTCGGGGCTCTTCCGTCCGCTGTACGTGCCCGAGCTCGCGAGCCTGCTGCCCTACGGCGTGACCGCGGCGGCCTCCGGAGACTTCGATCCGCTGCTCGCGCAAAACCTCGAATTTGCCGACGACGTCGCGGAGAACCTTTCGCTCGGCATGCACCTTTCGGTGGTCTGCGCCGAGGACATTCCGCGCATCACGCGCGAGGACTTCGCAACGGCGTCGCGCTCATTCTTCGGGCGCGCCCTCGTCGACGACTTCATTCGCGCATGCGGCCTCTGGCCGCGCGGGCGCGTTCCGGACGAGTTCTACACACCGGTGCGCGCGGACACCCCGGTCCTGATCCTCTCCGGCGGGATCGACCCGGCCACGCCGCCGCGCCATGGCGCGCTCGTCGCGCGCACGCTACCCAACGCGCGGCATCTGGTCGCGCCCCAGCTCGGGCACGGCGTGAGCCTGCACGGGTGCGCGCCGCGCCTCATCGACTCCTTCGTCCGCAAGGCGAGCGCCTCCGAGCTCGACCCAAGCTGCCTCGAGCGCATCCCGCGTCCGCTCTTCGTGCTGCCGCTCGGCATCCAGAAGTGATCGTCGCGACGAACCTGGCCAAGCAGTTCCGTGGCCGCGATGCGTCGGAGGTCATTCATGCGGTGCGCGGCGTGTCTTTCACCGCGCAGGACGGACGCATCACCGGCCTTCTCGGTCCGAATGGCGCCGGCAAGACGACCACCTTGCGCATGATCTCGACCCTGGTCGAGCCCACCGAGGGAAGCGCCAGCGTCGACGGCCACGACGTGCGCGCCGAGCCGCTCGCGGCGCGCGCGCGCCTGGGCATGCTGTCAGATGCACGCGGCCTCTACACGCGCCTCACCGCGCGCGAGAACATCGCCTACTACGGCGAGCTGCGCGGCCTGTCGCGAGCCGGGCTCGCGGCTTCGATCGCCAAGCTCTCCGATTGGCTCGACCTGGGCCCGTTGCTCGACCGGCGCACCGACGGATTCTCGCAGGGAGAGCGCATGAAGGTCGCGATCGCGCGCGCCCTCGTCCACGACCCGTCCAATGTCGTGCTCGACGAGCCCACCAACGGGCTCGACGTCATGACCACGCGCAACCTCCGCGATGTCATCCGGCGGCTGCGCGACGAGGGCAAATGTGTCCTCTTCTCGAGCCACGTCATGCAGGAAGTCTCGGCCCTGTGCGACGAGATCCTCATCGTCGCGCGCGGCGTGGTGGTGGGAAGCGGGCGCGCCGAAGACCTCCTCGCCGCGAGCGGGCGGGACACCCTCGAGGATGCATTCGTGGCTCTCACGGGCGCGGTGCCGGCGCCATGAAGGCGCCCGCCTTCGTGGTCTTCGCGAAGGAGCTCAAGGACAGCCTGCGCGATCGCCGCACGGCGCTGATGGTGATCCTCGCCTCGATCATCATGGGGCCACTCACGCTCGTGCTCGTGGCGCAATTCGTCTCGGGACTCGAGGAGAAATCGAAGACGCTGAAGGTGCGCCTGTCGGGACGCGAGCACGCACCGGCGCTGGTGAACTTCCTGCAGAGAAACGACGTCGAGATCGAGGCGGCGCCCGCGGACTACGAGGAAAAGGTGCGCGAAGGCCACCTGGACGCCGTGATCGTGATTCCCTCCGACTTCGAGGAGCGCTTCCTCGCGGGCGACGGCGCCAAGGTCGAGATCGTGTACGACGACTCGCGCACCGACTCCGCGCCGGCGACGCGCCAGGCCGAGCGGCTGCTGCGGGCGTTCAACCAGGAGACTGGCATGCTGCGGATGATCGCGCGCGGCGTGAGCCGCGACCTCGCGCAGCCGGTGAAGGTCGAGCACGTGAATACCTCCACGCCGCGCCAGCGGGGCGCGATGCTGCTCTTCATCATCCCGATGTTCGCGATCCTGTCGCCCCTCCTCGGCGGAATGACGGTGGCGATCGATTCGACAGCGGGCGAGCGCGAGCGCGGGTCGCTCGAGCCGTTGCTCACCAATCCGGTGACGGTGGAGCATTTCGTGCTCGGAAAGTGGCTTTCATCCTGGACCTTCGCCTCGGCGGTGGCCACGCTCACGCTGGGGGGCTTTGTCGCCGCCGGCGCGCTCTACGCCAATCGCAAGCTCGCCGCGCTGGTCTCGTTCGGCGCGCCGGAGCTCGCGCTCTTCGTCGCGATGGTCGTGCCATTTGCGGCGATGACCGCCGCGCTGCAGATGCTGATTTGCACGTACGGCCGCTCGTACCGCGAGGCGCAGACCTACGTGAGCTATCTCACGACCGTGGTGTCGTTCGTGCCGTTGATCGTGATCTTCTCAGGGCTCAAGGACGCGACCTGGCAGCTCGCGGTGCCGGTCCTGGGGCAGCAAATGGTGTTCTCCCGCATCGTGCGCGGCGATGTGCTGATCGCGCAGGACTGGGCCATTCCATCGGGAGTGGCGATCGCCATCGCGGCGATGGCACTCCTCCTGGTGAGCCGCCTGCTTCGCGACGAGCGCATCGTGTTCGGCCGCGCGTGACGGACGCGAAGCCTGGGCGCATCGCGCCCGCCCTCGAGGCCGCCTTCGGATCGGAAGGCGCGCTCGAGCGCGCGGTGCCCGGCTACCGCCAGCGCCGCCAGCAGCTCGAGTTCGCGCAGGCGGTGCACGACGCGATCGAATCGAACGGCGTGCTCATCGCGGAAGCCGGCACCGGCACCGGCAAGACGTTCGCCTACCTCGTTCCGGCGCTGCTGGCGGGTGGGCGCGTCATCGTCTCCACGGGAACCAAGACCCTGCAGGACCAGCTCTACCACCGCGACTTGCCGCTCGTTCGCAATGCGCTCGGCGTGCCGGTGGATGTCGCGCTCCTCAAGGGACGCGCGAACTATCTCTGCCTGCACCACCTCGAAGTCGCGGCCGCCCAGGGAACGTTCGCCGCGCGCGAGGAGACCGTCCACCTGCAGACGATCCGGCGCTTCGCGAAGACCACGATGACGGGCGACCGCAGCGACTGCGTGGACGTTCCCGAGACCTCCGCCGCCTGGAGCCAGGCGACCTCCACGCGCGAGAACTGCCTCGGCTCTTCCTGCCGCCACTACGCCGACTGCTTCGTGTTCAAGGCGCGCAAGCGCGCTGCCGACGCCGAGGTGGTGGTCGTGAACCACCATCTCTTCTTTGCCGACCTGGCGCTGCGCGGCGAAGGCGCGACGGACCTGCTCGGCGCAGCCAACACGCTCATCTTCGACGAGGCGCACCACCTGCCGGATCTCGCGCGCCTTTTCTTCGGCCAGTCGCTGTCGACCGCGCAGGTGCTCGAGCTCGCCCGCGACATCCGGATCGCCGCGGCCGAGCACGCCCGCGAAACGCCGGAGCTGGGCGATGCCGCCGCGGTGCTCGAGCGCAGCGCGCGCGACCTGCGCCTCGCCCTCGGCAACGCATTCGGGCGAACGCCGCTCGCTTCTCTCAAGGAGCGCTCGGCGTTCGACGAGGCGCTCGACGCGCTGCGGGCAGAGCTCGAATCGGTGGAGAAACGCCTGCGCGCGCAGGAAGAGCGCGCCGAGGAGCTGCGCAACTGTCGCGAGCGCGCGGGCGAGTTTCTGGCGCGCATCGTCGAATGGCGCGAGGCGGACGCGCGGCCCGACAGCGCTTGGGACGATGAGCGGCCCGAAAAGGCGGTGGTGCGCTGGATCGAAGCTTTCGCGCAATCGGCAGTGCTCTACACCACGCCGCTCGACATCGCGCAGATCTTTCGCGCGCAGGTCGACGCGGAGGAGCGGGCGTGGATCTTCACCTCGGCCACGCTTTCGGTGAATGGCGACTTCTCCCATTTCGAGGCCGAGATGGGATTGCACGAGGCGGCGACGGTGAGCTGGCCCAGTCCCTACGATTTCGCCGGCCAGGCACTGCTCTACGTGCCCGAAGGACTGCCCGATCCCAACTCGGAAGGCTACGTGGACGCCGTGATCGAGGCGAGTTGGCCGGTGGTGCGCGCGAGCGGAGGGCATGCCTTCATGCTCTTCACGAGCTTGCGCGCGATGGAGCGGGGCTTCGACAGGCTC
>WNFL01092088.1_pt1 | contig 21241 bp, 23 predicted proteins | sample 5400361 | NCBI WGS metagenome assembly WNFL01 (sample SAMN13153351, study PRJNA577476) | soil metagenome | isolation source: 40 cm soil on Douglas fir-dominated hillslope | place: USA:California | collected 2013-09-17
CCGACCGTCAGGACATCGGTGACCTGCGCCTGCGCTGGCGTCGCTGCGGCCGCCATCAGGATGGAAAGCGCCGCGACACCGGTGACGGCTTTCGCGACTCGAAGAATCGACTCCATACGGCTCTCCCCCTTCAGAAAATTCGACTCGTATTGAACCCAGGACTCACTAAAGGATATGTCGTTCCGACATCGTGTCAAGAGCTATTTTCGGACGGGGGTCCGGGAAGGCCCGGCCACCGGCGCCGGCCCTCTGGCGAAGAGGTAATTCGCCAGGTAGAACATGTCCTTCGAGTCGACTTTGTCGTCGCCGTTCACGTCGGCGGGCCCGAGCGGGGCCTGCCCCTTGTCGAAGAGGAACGATTTCAGGTACTCGACGTCCTGCTTGTCGATCACGCCGTCGGCGTTCACGTCGCCTCGTTTCGGGTTCGCGACGCGCGCCACTGCGGGCGTACGCGACGGTTCGGGAGTCGGCGCGGCGTCGGCGGCCGGCGCCGCCCTCGGCTCGGGAGAGCGGCCGCCGATCCACAGCCAGACGACGACCGCCAACGCGGCGACGACGACCGTCAGAAGAACGCCCGTCTTCCTCTTGTCCTCGGCTTCGGCCATCACCAGGCGCGGGAATATACACGTCAGGCGGTGGGCCGAGGCCCTTCGGTGCTCACGACGCGGAGCGGAACGCCTTCCAGACCCTCGATCGACGGCGCCGCCTCCCCCCGCTTGCCACCGCCGGGGAGCGCGCCGACGGCCCGGTTCCGTCCGCTCCGCTTCGCATTTTCCAGCGCCCGATCCGCGAAGCGGAGGCTCTCCTCGAAGGGCACGACTTCCGGCGCCTGCGGGCGCGAGGGGCGCGTCGTCCACGGCGAACGGCTGGTTCGCGAAGGCCATGAGCACGCGCTCCGCGAAGACGTGCCCCTGATCGCGCTGCGTGCTGCGCGTGGCGATCAGGAAGACGTTGCCGCCCCATCGGACGAGGAAATCGGAGCTCCTCACGGCGCCTTTCAGGCGCCGCACCGCCTCGATGAGGACACGGTCGCCCGCGGCGTTGCCGAAGCGCTCGTTCACGTCCTTGAGACGGTCGACCTCGACGAAGAAGAGGAGGATGTCGCCCGCGCGGCGCTCGGCGGGTGTCGCGAGCGGAGCGTTCGCGCGGATCGCCCGCTCGATCTCGCCGGTCATCACGGCGAAGAAGAAGCGCCGGTTGCGCAGCCCCGTCAGCGCGTCGGTGAGGCTCGCCTCCTCGATCTCGCAGTCCTTCGCGTGGAGCTGGGCGCCGAAGAGGTCGAGCTCGTGCGCCAGACGCTCGTTCTCGTCGCGCAGCACGCGCGTCTTCCGCTCGACGAGCGCGTAGACGGCGGCGGCGAGGAGACCGAGGAGGAAGAGGCGGGCCGCGAGCGTCTGATGCCACGCGGGCGCCACCCGGAAGACGAAGCCCGAGGGCTTCCCCGGCGCGCCCGCCGGAGACACCGCGGCGACGCTCAGGCGATAGCTCCCGGGCGGAAGCCCTTTCAGCGTCACTTCGGGGAGCGCGGTCTCGGTCTCGGCGTCGTCGAGGCCTTCGAGGCGATATCGGTACCTGAGCCTCCGGGCGTCGGAGAAGCCGAGGCCCGCCCACGCGATACGCAGGCTGCGCTCCCGGGCCGAGAGCACCGCCGGCCGGTCGGGGGCGAGGCGCCGCGCGCCGGCCTCGGCGAGCGTGAACGCGACGGGCGGGGCGGGGCGCGGCACCTGCAGAGGCGCGGCGGAGCGGCGCGCGAGCCCGCGCTTCGTCCCGATCCAGACGGTGCCGTCCGCGTCCGCGAAGAAGGCGTTCAGGTTCACCTCGTCGGCGACGAGGCCGTCGCTCCTTCCGAAGTGGAGAGGCGGGCCGTCCGGACGGAAGACGTCGACGCCCGAGGAGCCGACCCAGAAAGCGCCGCGCGCGTCCCGGCCGACGAACGCGGCGCGCTCCGGCACCGGCACGCCCTTCGGAGCGAACGCGGAGAGCAGCAGCTTCTCGCCCTCGAGGACGACGCGCTCGAGCCCGCGCGCGTCGCGATATGCGATGACGAGCCCGCTCTCGTCCGCCGTCGCGGAGGAGACGAAGTCGCCCTTCAGGCCGTTTCTCCGTCGGAAGCGACGCGCCGATGGAAGGAGGCGTGACAGGCCGAAGCGGCCGAACGCGAAGAGACCCCCCGCGCGGTCCTCGACGAGCCCGTAGATCGTGTCCGGCTCCTCGCCCCCGGGCACCGCGACGTGCTCGAAGAGAGCTGCTCCGGGGGCGAGACGAAAGACGCCGGTCGCCGCGCCGGCCCAGACCTCGCCCTGACGCGCGCGGAGCGCGAGGACCTGAAACTCCTGCGGCGCGAGGCCGGCGGCCCCGTAGCGCTTCGTCCTTCCGTCCGGCGAGACTCGCGTGACGCCGCCCGGGAGAGAGCCCGCCCAGACGCCGCCGTCCTCCGCCGTCGCGAGCGCGAAGACCGCGTTCCCCGCAAGCCCGTCCTTCTCGGTGAAGGAACGCGCGGCGCCGTCCATCGCCAGGCGCGTCAGCCCTTCGTCCGTCCCGACCCAGAGCGCGCCCGTCTTCCCCCTCTCGCGCGCGATCGCGAGGACGGATTCGCCCGCGAGCCCCTCGCGGCGCGCGAAGGCCGTGAAGTCGCCGCGCCCCGGCCGGTTCGCGAGACCGACTCCGGCGACCGAGACCCAGAGCGAGCCCTCGCGGTCGACCAGCGCCGCGAGGACGACGTCCGCAGGAAGGCCCTCGCGCCGCGTCACGAGTCGCCAGCGCGAGGCGCGTCGCTCGGCGAGGCCGCGCGCGGTCGGAAGCACCGGCGCTCCCGATGCATCGAACGCGATCCGGCCCCACACGGCCGCGGGCGGAAGGCCTTCGTCCTCCGCGAGGAACGGACCTCCCGCGAGCGGCGCCGAGAGGAACCGCGAGAGAGAGCGGACCCAGAGACGGCCGCCGGAGACGGCGAGGTCGTCGATCCTCTCCAGAGGCGGGAGCGCGCGCGAGGCGCCCCAATCCTGCGTGATCCCCTTCTCGCGACGGAGCAGCCGTCCGTCGCGCGCGAAGAAGAGCGCGCCCGAGGCGTCAGCGGCGAGCGCCGTGATCGGCCGCTCGGGCCCGTCCTTCCGAGCATCGATGTGGAAGAGCTCCGACAGAGAGGTGAAGAGTCCCTTCGGCGTCGCCACGAAGACGGTTCCGGCGGCGTCCGAGGCGAGGTCGGCGACCGTGGCCTCCGGGAGGCCCGACTTCGCCCCGAGGGCACGGAACCCGACGCCGTCGAGGCGCGCGAGGCCGGAGAGCGTGCCGACGTAGAAGCGCCCGTCCTTCGTCTCGTGGAGCGCGGTGACACGCGCGCTCGGCAGTCCGTCCGCGACGCCGAAACGCGTGAAGACACGGCCGTCGTAGCGATAGAGGCCGTCCGCAGTGCCGGCCCAGAGGAAGCCCGCGCGGTCCTGGAGGAGGTGCTCGGCGAGGACCGGGGTCGCGAAGCCTTCCTCGTTCGTGAACGTGCGGAAGACCGAGGGCCCCGTCGGCTCCTCGGCGCGCGCGACGCCCGCCGCGCATGCGGCGAGGAGGAGCGCGCGCCAGGCGGGCCGCGCGCCGCGCGCCGAACGTCGGAGAAGGCTCAACCTACGGAGATTGTAGGTCCCGGACGCTGTGCTATACAGCGCGCATGAAGCTCCTCGCCGTGGCGCTCCTCCTCGCGCCCTTCGTCGCGGCCGGGGCCGGAGGGGACGTGAAGAACCCGGCCGTCGTCATCAAGACCTCGCTCGGCGAGATCACCGTCGAGCTGGAGCCCGAGAAGGCCCCGGCCACCGTGAAAGGCTTCCTCCAGTACGTGGACGACAAGTTCTACGACGGGACGATCTTCCACCGCGTCATCTCGACCTTCATGATCCAGGGCGGCGGCTTCGACGCGGGCCTCGTCAAGAAGGCGACGCGTCCGCCCGTCGTGAACGAGGCGAAGAACGGCCTCACGAACGCGCGCGGCACCATCGCGATGGCGCGCACGTCCGTGCCCGACAGCGCCACCTCGCAGTTCTTCATCAACGTGAAGGACAACGCGAATCTCGACCGGCGCGATGACTCGCCGCAGGGTGCGGGCTACTGCGTCTTCGGCAGGGTGACCTCGGGGATGGAGGTCGTCGACAAGATCAAGGCCGTCCCGACGGGCGCGAAGGGCGGCATGAACGACGTCCCGACGACGCCCGTCGTCATCGAGTCGATCCGGCGGAAGTAGCGCGGGCGCTCCCCCCGCAGGCTCCTGCCGCCGATGCGTCTGCCGCCGCTGTCGTCGTTCTTCGGGCGTCCGCCCGCCGAGAGGATGGCCCCGCGCCTCGAGGGAACGCTCGAGCGCCTTCCCTCGATCGTCTCGCGCTTCCTGCCGACTCCGCGCGACGTACTCGTCTACCTTCCCCCGGGATACGACGCCGGCTCCCGCCGCTATCCCGTCCTCTACATGCAGGACGGCCAGAATCTCTTCGACCCGGCGACCGCGTTCGTGAAGGGGAAGGACTGGCGGCTCGGCGAGACGGTGGACGCGCTTCTCGCGGCCGGCGCCGTCGAGCCGTTCATCGTGGTCGGCATCTCCAACACGGGGGTCCAGCGCATCGACGAGTACACGCCGACGCGCGATCCGAGACGCAAGGTCGGCGGCAAGGCCGATCTCTACGTGAAGCTCCTCGCGGAGGAGCTGAAGCCGTTCGTCGACTCGCGCTACCGGACGCTTCCGTCGCTCGAGGCCACGGGCCTCGGAGGCTCCTCGCTCGGCGGCCTCGTCTCTCTGTACGCCGGGCTCCTCCGGCCCGACGTCTTCGGACGGCTCGCGCTCTTGTCGCCCTCGGTCTGGTGGGACGGCGAGGTCGTCGTGAAGATGGTGGAGGCGCTCCCCGCGAAGCTCCCGCTCAGGATCTGGCTCGACATGGGGACGCGCGAGGGCGACGAGGCTCTCGCGGGCGCCCGGCACCTGAGGGACGCGCTCGCCGCGAAAGGCTGGGAGCCGGGCCGCGATCTCACGTACCACGAGGCTCGCGGCGCGCGTCACGACGAGGAGGCCTGGGGCCGGCGGGCGGGGCGCGTGCTCCGGTTTCTCTACCCGCGGAAGAGGGCCTGGCGCTCTCTCTTTAGAATGCGGCGCCAGGAGGTGCCCGCATGATGCGCACCCGGGTCCTCGTCGTGATTCTTTCCGCCCTCGCCTTCGCCGCCTGCTCGTCGTCCTCGTCGACGACCTCCACCGTCGCCGCGCCCCCCGCCCCGGCCGGCGCCGCCGCCGCGCCGAGCGCGAAGGCCGACATCGAGGCGAGGAGCGGCAGCACCGTCTCCGGCACCGCGACCTTCACCGAGACGGGCGACGGCGTCCGCGTGTCGGTCGACGTCAGCGGCGCACCGGAGGGCGTGCACGCCGTTCACCTGCACGAGAAGGGAGACTGCTCGGCGCCCGACGCGACCTCCGCGGGCGGCCACTTCAACCCGAGCGGCATGCCCCACGGCGCGCCCGACGCCCCGAACCATCACGCCGGCGACTTCGGGAACATGACGGTGGGCGCGGACGGCAAGGGCCACGTCGCGCTGACGACGAGGATGCTGACCGTCTCCGCCGGCCCGAACAGCGTGCTGGGCCGCGGGATCATCGTGCACGCGAAGGCCGACGACCTGCAGACGCAGCCGACCGGGAACGCCGGCGGGCGGATAGGCTGCGGGGTCGTTAGGTAAACGCGCAGAGCGCGCTTCCGAAGGCGCAGCGATGCGCGACCCGGTCGCGCATTGCGGAGCGGGGGGTGCAGGGGGGATCGAGAAACCCCCTGCATGAAAAGAGCGATGCGCGACTCCGTCGCGTGTCGTTCTTTTCGCGCGCGATGAGCGCGCTCTAAAAAGAAGTCCCTAGGAGCCAGCCTCCGCCGTCTACGGGGAGCGTCACGCCGCTGACGTAGGAGGCTTCGTCGGAGCAGAGGAAGAGGGCGGCGCGCGCGATGTCGTCGATCGTGCCGAGCCTCTTGAGCGGGTTCTTGCCGATGGCTCTCTCGCGCGCCGCGCCGACGAGGAGGCGCCGGACGCCTTCCGTGTCCTCGATCGCGCCGGGAGCGATCCCGACGACGCGGATGCCGTGGACTCCCCACTCGGCGGCGAGGTTTCGCGTCAGCGCGTCGATCCCCGCCTTCGCCGCCGACACGTGGAGCTGCATCGGCGTCGCGCCGTAGTGGAGCGTCGCGCTGATCGAGAGGATCACGCCGCCCTTCTTCGAAAGGTGCGGGAACGCGGAGCGGCACGCGTGAAACGTCCCCTTCAGGTCGATGTCGACGACCGTGCCGAAGCCGTTCGACGAGAGATCCTCCGCCTTGCAGAGGAAGTTGCCGGCCGCGCCGTTCACGAGGATGTCGAGGCCGCCGAGGCGCGCGACCGTCTCCTCGACGGCGTGCCCGACCGCCTGCGGGTCGCGCACGTCCGCGGCGACGGCGAGGGCCCGCGCGCCGAGCGCCTCGATCTCCCCGGCTGTCTTTTCGAGCGGCTCGCTCTTACGGCTCGTGACCGCTACGGCGGCTCCCTCCCTCGCGAACGCCAGCGCGATGCCGCGGCAGATGCCCGTGCCGCCTCCCGTCACGAGCGCGACGCGCCCGGAGAGCCGGCCCATCAGTCCTCGAAGTAGGGGCGCGCGTTGACGCGCCCCTTCCTGCCTGCGAGGCGCACGTCGACGGAGTGGAACCCGGCCGGCCCCTCTGGGCGGACGACCACGAGGACGTAGCGGCCCGAGATCGCGCGCGCGACGCGCCGGAGCGCGAGCTGCGGGAACTCGTGCGTCTTCTCGTACGTGCCGCCGGTCAGGCTCGAGGCGACCTCGAGCGTCGTCTCGAGCGTGTGGTAGTCGGCGTCGGTCACGTCGAGCGCGAAGAGGCTCGTCCGCGCGGCGGCCAGGCCGCGCAGCGCCGCGACCCAGTCGCCGACGTTCTTCGGGTCGTTCCGGATGTGGAGTCCCCATCCGAAGAAGAGAAGAGACTTGGCGCCCGGAATCTTCGCGAGGGCGCGCGCGGCGACGGCCAAGCCGCGGTCGGGCGTCGCGGCGTGCCGCGCGGCTTCGAGGTCCCAGCCGGCCGCGAGGCTCGGGAAGCGCGTCGGGTCGGTGGGCGCGGCGGGCCCCGTCTTGATCGCCTCGAACATCGCGCGGGACAGCGCGACGCGGTCGTCGGTGAAGTCCTGGCGCAGCTTCAGGTGCGAGTCGTACGAGATCACCGCGACGCGGTCGGTCGGCAGGAGCGTCTCGATGAGCCGCCGCGCCTGGTTCGCCATCCTCACGAGGCCGATGAGACGCGAGGACTGGAAGTCGGACTGGAAGAAGAAGACGAGGAGCCGCCCGGGCGGGTAGCGCGGGGGCGCCGCCGCGGGATCGACGGACGGGCCCGAGCCGGCATCCGCGGACGGCTCGGACGGAGCGCCCTCCGAGCGATCGGCGGGAATCCATTCCGCGGACTCCACCGTCGCGGGCCGGCCGTCGATCGCGACGTCGAAGTCGGCGGGCGCCAGGTCGGGGATCGGCTCGCCGGAGCTCGCCGTCACGTACGCGTCGATCTCCACGCGCCCGACGCGCAGCTCGCGCCGCACGCTCCCTTCGCGGCTCGCGGGCTCCTGCGCTTGCAGGCAGAGCGGGACGAGGGAGAGAAGAACAGCGACTCGCCGCATCTCAGCGCGCTCCGGCGGGCGGCTCGACGCGCGGCGGCACCGGCGCCCGGCGCAGCTCTTCGACATCGCGCACGACGCCCTCGACGAGCGCCTTCCAGAGTCGCTCCCCCTTCTCCTTCGTCGCGAGCGTCGCGTCGCCCCAGACGCCGGTCGCGGAGAAGACGACGTTCGGGCCGGGCGTCCGCGAGAGCGGCCCCTTCCCGGGGTGGTAGTCCTTCACGGCCTTCTTCATGTCGACGGAGGCCGGCTCGATCCAGAGGAGCATCGAGGTCTCCGCCTCGTCCGCGTGCGTGCCGCCCTCCTGCTTCGCGACCTCCTTCTCGACCGGGTCGAGAATCGCGCCGAGGTCCGTGTAGCGCATGAGGACCCCTTCCTTCGCGAGCTCCTCCGATGCGGGCTTCAGCGCGCGGAGCGTCGAGATGCCGGTGTTGAGGACGTAGAAGCGTCGCGGCCCGAAGCGCGCCAGGCTCCGGCAGACGTCGACGAACGTGTCGCGCGCGGTCTCGAGGCGGAGCGAGACCGAGCCCGGGTACTCGACGAACGCGGGATAGAACGAGTACGGAATCGAGGGCGCGACGACCACGTCCGCGCGAGCGAGGAGGTCGTTTCTCAGGTGCTCGGCGAGGATCGCGTCGTTCGACAGGAGGAGGTGCGGCCCGTGCTCCTTCGACGCCGCTCCGAGCGGGACCACGATGACGGTCGACGGCGTGAGCGCCTTCTCCGCCTCGATCCACGTCAGGCGCTCCAGCAGGACTCCCTTCGCCGGCGGCGCGGCGAGCGCGAGGGCGGCGGCGAGGAGCGCGGCGGCCACGCTCCATTGTGTTCCGAAACGCGGGCGGGGCGATACGATCGGTCTCGTGGAAGACGCGTTGCCGGGCGGCGATCTCGTGACGCAGGGCCTCGAAGACCTCTCGAAGGGCCTCGTCTCCGTTCCGTCGCTCCTCGTCTCGATCGGGGCGCAGCGCCTCGCCCGCTCGGGCGTCGAGGTGCCCAGCCCGTGGCCGTCGCCGGAGGAGCGCCTCTACGAGCTCCTCGCCTCGGAAGGGTCGGACACCGCACACGCCCGGTACAACGCGCTCGTGAGGCGGCTCGTCTCCTTCGAGCGCGCCGTCGAATGCGCGCGCGCGTAGACCGCGACCTCCTCTCGCGGTTCATGCGGGCGTTCGGAGCGGAGGCCGACCGCGCGACGAACGTCTACTTCACGGGGGGCGCGACAGCGGTCCTGCATGGCTGGCGCACGAGCACGATCGACGTAGACCTGAAGATCGCGCCGGAATCCGACCGTCTCCTCCGCGCGTTGCCGCGCCTGAAGGAGGAGCTCGCGATCAACGTCGAGCTCGCGGCGCCCGACGACTTCATTCCCGCGCTCCCGGGATGGGAGGAGAGGAGCCGCTTCATCGAGACGATCGGAAAGGCGACGTTCCGTCACTACGACATGTACGCGCAGGCGCTCTCGAAGATCGAGCGCGGGCACGCGGCGGATCGCATGGACGTGGCCGCGATGCTGGAGCGAGGCCTCGTCGATACGGACCGACTGCTCTCCCTCTTCGCCGAGATCGAGCCGTTTCTCTACCGCTACCCCGCGATCGACCCGCCGTCCTTCCGGCGGGCCGTCCAAGAGGCCGTTTTCCGCGGCTGAGCGCTATTTCTGGAACGCGTACGAGATCTTCAGGAAGAGCTGCCGGTCGGACCGGACGAGGTCGTTCCGATCGGTGAGGAGGCGCGTGTCGCCGTAGCCGAGGAAGAAGACGGTCTGCCAGTTGATCTTGTAGCTGAAGAGCGCGGAGGCGAGGAAGGAGCCGTCGCGCTCCGGGACGGAGAACGTGTACAGAGCCGGGTCGCGCTTCGTCCGGATGTACTGGCCGATCACCCTGAGGAACGCGCGCGCCGTGAAGTTGTACGTCGCCTTCAGCCGCGCGATGTCCGCGGTGAAGAGGCGGCCGTCGTGCCCGTTCTCGGCGGTGACGTCGAGCCGGCTCCTGTCCAGGACGCCGTCGAGCTGGAGGTGGTCCGTCGGCCGCACCGTCGCCGTCAGCATCAGCGTCGCGCCGTTCCCGACGCGCGCGTTCGCGAAATCGATCGCCTGCCCCGCCGTCCCCTGGAGGGCGATGCGCGTGAAGAGGCGCGACGGGTCGATCTGGACGAGCCAGAAGACGAACGTGGCGTCGAGCCCGCGGTCCGCGACCCGGGCCTTCTCCTTCACGTGGACCTCTACGAAGCCGGTCAGGTTCTTCCGGCCCTGGTAGTTCACGCCGGGGATGAGACTGCGCGTGACGAGGCGGCCTTCGCGGTCCTCCACGTAATCGAAGCCGAAGTACGTGCGGACGAAGTTGAAGAGGCCTTTCGGATAGAACCGCAGTCCGGGCCCGCCGTCCACCTCGCGGAAACCGACCTGCGGCACGAAGCCGTCGTCCGCGCGGAAGCCCGCGCCGAAGTCGCGGACGTCGAGGAACCAGTCGTACTTCTCGCGGTTGTGCGCCCAGTTGACACGGAGAGCGTGCGAACGCATCCGCCGCCCGTCCCACTCGGCCGCGAGGTCGGGGCGGTCGGGCGTCTGGGTGTCGGAGAGAAGGAGCTGTCCCGTCACGGCGTCGCCGTCGTTCGGGCGCCACTGGAAGTCGGGACCGAGGACGCGGTTGTGCCCGCCTCCCTCGACCTCACGGTCCGTCAGGAGAACGCCCGCGAACGAGCGTCCGATGTCCTCGCGGAGGCGTCCGAGGACGACAGTCGAGCGGAAGTCCTGCGGCGCGAAGTCATTCGTGGTCGCGCCCGGCACGACGACCGAGCCGCCGCCGCGGTCCCGGGTGACGAGAACCGTGTAGGCGGCGCCACCCGCCTTCCCGCTCAGCCGCCCGCCCCAGCGCGGCGACGTTATGGTGCGGGTGTAGACGGCCTGGATCGGCGTGTCGAAGAGGTCGACGCCCTCCAGGAAGAACGGCCGCTTCTCCGGATAGAAGAGCGCGAAGCGGTTGTTGACCGAGAGCTGCGGGACGTCCGACTCGACCTGCGAGAAGTCGGGGTTCAGCGTCGCGTCGACCGTGGTGTTCGCGGCCGGGTTCCACTTCACGTCGAGGCCGGCATCGGCCTTCACCGGCTCGTTGACGAAGTCCGAGCCGAGGTTGCCGCGATCGCGCGGGTGGCCCGACTCCTTCGCGGTCGCATACGGCGCAGCGACGACGTGCCCGCCGCCGGGCAGACCGGTCAGTCCCGCGATCGGGCGCGTGAAGCAGACGAGGCAGCTGGAGCCGCGCGGGATGCGGCTCGAGTGGAACGCGTAGCGGAACGAGCGCGGGTAGTTGCGCCAGACGAGGATTCCCCACGTCTGCGGGTCGGCCTTCGGGTAACGGAGCGAGGAGAACGGGATCCGGTACTCGGCCTGCCACCCGTCGGCGGTGATCTTCGCGGCCGTGTCGTAGAAGAAATCGGGCGAGAAGTCCTCGTTCTGGCTCGCGTCGTTGAAGATCGCGTCGCCCTGCACGCCGCGCGGGTTGACGCGGAGCTCGAACGCGGCGCGGTGGTCGTTCCGGGTGTCGAGGAAGACGGCGATGTTGTCGTCGGTCCCGAGCACCTGGTCGCGATCGACGTAGGGAGCGCGGATCTTCGACGGCTCCGGGTCATCGCACTTCACGGCGATGTAGAAGAACTTTTCGTCGTACGTCAGGAAGACCGTCGTCTTCACCTGGGGCTCGACGTTGTCGCCGGGCGACGTCTCGTAGAAGCGGTCGATGACGGCGGCGCCCTTCCAGCCCGGGTCGGAGAGGTCGCCGTCGACGGTGATCCGTTCCGCCGTCCGATGGATTTGGATCGGAGACGCCTCTTGGGCCCAGATGGCGCCCGAGAGAAAGAGTGGAGCGAGCAGACCGGCGGCGAGTCGCGTACGCGGCACAGATCCATCTACGTTCGAGGGTCGGTCAGGGTTCTGCCTATTCGGAACGCGGAGGGACACCGCTCTCGCATCTGACCGCGCCGCCCCGGGGTGGTCCCTCGCCGGGACACGCTCGCGCTGACTGATCGGTGGGGGTCGTCGGCGCTCGCTCGACTCGAGCGGCGCGGCTCGGGGTGTCGCGCGTCCGTCGTTCCATCGATGCGCCGCTCTCCACGGTCCCGGCGAGGGACCACCCCGTGTCGGCGCTGCTCGTCCGCGCTTCTGTGTTTGTGGCGCTGAGTCCAGGTGCTCGGGTAGTGCTCCTACTTCAAGGTGCGCCGCGGAGGGGTTCGGGGGAACCCGGGCTCGGGTTCCCCCGGAAGCGCGCGCGTGCCCGACGAGGGACCCCCGGCTCCGTCGTGCGGACAAGGCAACAACCGCACGCGTCACTTCGCCTCATAGACCACCCGACCCCCCACGATCGTCATCACGATCTTCGCGTCCTTGATCTTCTCGGGCGGGATATGGAAAAGATCGTCGGAGACGAGGACCATGTCCGCGAGCTTGCCGACCGCGATCGTCCCCTTCTCTTTTTCCTGAAACTCCGCGTACGCGGAGCCGAGCGTGTAGCACTCGATCGCCTCGGCGAGACTGATCTTCTGCTCGGGAACCCAGCCGCCCGGGCGCTTGCCATCGAGGGTGGCGCGCGTGACGGCCGCATAGAGGCCCATGAGCGGGTTCAGGTCCGCGACGGCCCAGTCGGTGCCGAATGCGAGGCGGACGCCCTTGTCGAGGAGCGTGCGGAACGCGTACGTCGTCTTCGCGCGCTCGGGGCCGATGCGCTTCTCGGCCCAGCGGCCGTCGTCGATGCAGTGATAGGGCTGCATCGAGGCGACGACGTCGAGAGCCTTGAAGCGGTCGAAGTCCTTCGGCGCGATGTGCTGCGCGTGCTCGATGCGCAGCCTTCGGTCGCGCGCGCCGTGCGCCTTCTCGAGCTCCGCGTAGAGGTCGAGCATCGTGGAGATCGCGCGGTCGCCGATCGCGTGCGTGCAGATCTGGAGGCCGGCGGCGTCGGCGCGGAGCATCCGCTCGCGCGACTTGCCGATCGGCTGGAGGTCCTCGGCCACGAGGCCGCTCGTCTTCGGCGAGTCGAGATAGGGCTCGAAGAAATACGCGGTCGTGGAGCCGAGGGAGCCGTCGGCGTACTGCTTCAGGGCTCCGACGCGCAGCCACGGAGATCCGAACGCGTGCCTCACGCCGACCTTCGTCCAGTCGGCGACGGTCGCGATCGGCGGCGCCTCGTAGAGGCGCGCCGTCAGCTCGCCGCGCTCGAGGAGCTCGGCGTAGACCGAGACGTCCTCGGCGTCCGGGTTCATCTCCTGCACGCTCGTGACCCCGAGGCGCGCGGCGTGCGCCAGCGCGGCCCTGATCGCGCGCGCTCTCACGTCGCGCGTCGGAAGCGGAATCACAGCCGCGACGATGTCGACGGCGGCGTCCTTCACGATGCCGGTCGGCTCGCCCTTCGCGTCGCGCACGATGAGACCGCCGGGCGGATCGGCAGTGTCGCGCCCGATCTTCGCGAGCCTCAGCGCGGCGGAGTTCGCGAGCGCCATGTGCCCGTCGAGCCGCTCGACGAGGACCGGCGTGTCGGGCGTGACGTCGTCGATGAGCGCGCGCGCCGGCAGGTCCGCGGGCGTCCAGTTCTCGTGGTCCCAGCGGCCTCCGAGCATCCACTCCTTCGGGTGCGTCCTCGCGCGCTCGGCGATCCGGCGCTTGAGCTCCTCCTGCGAGCGAGCGTCACGGAGCTGCACCTGATCGAGCTGGAGGCCGCCCGCGCTGAAGTGGACGTGCGCGTCGTCGAAGCCCGGGAGGACGAGCTTCCCCTTCGCGTCGACGACGCGCGTCCTCGGCCCGCGCCAGGCGCCGACATCGGCGGACGACCCGACCGCGACGATGCGCTCGCCGACGACGGCGACGGCCTGGGCTTCGGGCCGCGCGCGGTCGACGGTGTGGACGCGCGCGTTCTCGACGATCAGGTCGGCGGCCGGCCGCTCCGCGGCGGCGCCGACGGCGAGCGACCCTCCGATGGCGGCTCCGAGGAGCCCGGCTCCAACCCGTCGCAGTTTTCGCATGACGGCTGGAGAGGATAGGACACCCGGGTCGCGCTTCTCACCTTTCCTCGCCGCGGCTCGAGGAGCCCGCGCCGACTGGAGCCCGGTCGACCTCCTCGTCGAAGCCCGCGCCGCGGCCCTCCACCGGCCGCTCCTGGTCCTCGGCGCGCGAGGAGCGCGCTTCGCCCTCCGGCTCCTTCCCGGATACGGCGTCACTCGCGTCCGACGCGTTCCCGTTCCCTCCCTTCGGTTTCTGGAGCAGCTCCGCCGGCTTCTTCCGTCTCTTCTCGCCCATGGTTCCTCCCGCGCGGCCTCGCCGCGCTCCTTTTCGGCAGCAATGCGGCGGCCAGCGCGTCCCCTTTTTCGTCGACCGGCGCCGGGACACGTGACCGGAGCGGCGCGGCACATCGATTGCAAATTGCGGGGCGGACCCGCTCGGCGGCGAGCGCCGCCGGAAAGGAGATCCGGGGATGAAGAAGAACCGCAACCTCATCGACAAGGGCGAAGGCGCGGCGCGCGAGCTCGGCGGGAAGCTCGAGAAAGGCGTCGGCACGAGAGATGGAGATCGAGGGCCGCCTGAAGGAGCGCGCGGGCTTCCTCGAGAAAGAAGACGCGAAGACTCGCGAACGGATCAAGGGCGCGGCCGAGGAGATCACCGGTGCCGTGAAGAACCGCGTCGGGCGCGTCCTCGGGAACGACGAGATGGCGATCAAGGGAAAGGCCCGGGAGATCAAGGGCGAGGCTCGACAGGAAGCGAACGAGCCCGCCGACGAAGAGTAAGCAGGGATGGCCGCGGCGCGGAAGTCGGCCTCGGTCCTGCCGTTCGGCAAACGAACGATGCAGAGGCTCAGGCTCGACTTCCTCCGCCGCGGCTTTCGCGTCGCGAGCCGCGTCGCTCCGCGCGGCGCCGCGTGGGGCGCCGAGTTCCTCTTCCGCACGCCTCCCCGCTGGGAGCGCACGGCTTGGGAGCGAAGGACCCTCTCCGAGGCGAGCTTCGCGTTCCTGCCGACGAAGACGGGACGGATCGCGACGTGGCGCTGGGGAGAATCCGGTCCCGTCGTCTTCCTGGTCCACGGCTGGGGAGGGCACGCCGGGCGTCTCGCGCGCTTCGGACCCGCGCTGAGGCAGGCCGGATTCTCGGTCGTCTCGTTCGACGCCCCGGCGCACGGACTCTCCGACGGCCTCCATTGCTCGCTGCCGGAGTTCGTGCTGTCTCTCCGCACTCTCGCCGAGCGCTTCGGCTCGCCGTCGGGCGTCGTCGCGCACTCTCTCGGCGCGGTCGCGGCGACGGTCGCGCTCCGCGAAGGGCTCGAGCTGCCGCGCGCGGTCTTCCTCGCCCCGCCCGCCGACTGCGAGAGGCACTCGGAACGCTTCGCGCATCAGCTCCTGTCGCTGCCGGACGACGTGTGCGACGCCATGAAGCGGCGGCTCGCGCGGCGCTATTCCTTCGAATGGCCCGACCTGAGCATCTCTTGCCTCGCGCCGCGGATGACCGCTCGCCTCCTCGTCTTCCACGACCGCGGCGACACGAAGGTGCCGTTCAAGGACGCGGAGGCGATCGTCCGCGCGTGGCCGGGCGCCGAGCTGATCCCGACGCTCGGCTTCGGACACCACCGCATCCTCCGGCACCCGGACGTCGTGCGGCGGACCGCGCTCTTCCTGCAGGGCCGCCCGAGCTTCCTGCCGATCGACCGGCTCAGCGCGGCGGGGTCTTAAAGGGGAGCTGCTCCAGCTCGCCGCCGTGTTCCCCGCAGTGCACGACAATGAGGCCGACTATGAAGGGGCTTCCATTGTCACGCTGCGCCGTGTGACAATGATGCCGTCCAGACGGCATTGAGGAGGCAGAATGGCTCGTACGATCTTCTCGATTCTCGACGACCTGTCGCGGGGGCTCCAGGACCTGCGCACCGCGCTCTCGCCGATCATGGCGCTCGGCGCCGGCTCGGCCGCTCCCGCGCGCGCCGCGGCTCCCGCTCGCGCCGGCCGCAAGCGTCGGCGCGGCCGTCCGCCCGGCCGTAAGCCCGGCCGTCCCCGTGGCGCGAAATCCGCGGCGTCCCCGGCGCGTCCGGCCAAGCGGCGGCGCCAGCGCCCCGCCTCGCCGAAGCTGAAGGCGCTGCGCGCGCTTCAGGGGAGGTACATGGGCGCGGTGCGGCATCTGTCGCAGTCGCAGAAGGCGCAGGTGAAGAAGGTGCGCGCCGACAGCGGCTACGACGCCGCGTTGAAGCTCGCGTCCTCCCTCGGCAAGTCTCAGGGCTGAGACGCCTCGGTTTCCAATGCGCTCCCGGCGGCGGCCCGGGGCTCCGCGTCGTACGCGGTCCCGGCCGCCGCCACGTCGCGCAATGCGCTCGCGGCGTAGAGCGCGAAGAACGGAAAGAGGTGGGTCGTCATTCGGCCCATGCCCGTCCAGATGAACCTCAGATAGCGGTCGAGGTACGTCGCGTTCGGCGGCGCGGAGGCGACGACCGGCTCGCCCGCGAACGGAATGACCAGATAGCAGAGCGCGACGGCGCCGAGCGACGCCGCGGCCGTGAACGCGAACGCGCGAAGACGTCGGGCGGTGCCGCCGCGCCGAGCCCGAGGGCCAGGAGCGCGCCCGCGCAGAGAAAGACCATGAGAGGCACGTCCGCATAGTCCTTCGCCGCGCCCTGCCAGACGTTCACGGTCGCGAGGACGAAGAGAAGAGCCGGCGCCGCGGCCGCTGGATGAATGAGATCGAGACGCGCCCGGAGGAAGAGAGCGAAGAGCGCGACGAGGAGAAAGACCAGGAGGCGTCCGCCGAAGAGCGGATCCCCCTCCCCGAGCCAGAGGAGGACGGAGAACAGCGGCGGATAGTTAGGCTGCGCGCACTCGGTGACTCCGGCGAGGGAGCCGGTGCTCGCGAAGGCCGCGGCGCGGCACGCCCAGATCGCGCGCGTGTCGAAGTGGACGTACGGGAAGGCCGCCGTAGCGGCGAGCGCGAGAAGGAGAGCTGCCGAGATCGCGTCCGTCACCCGCGGCGCCAGGCTCTCGCGCGGCGGGGCCCCGAGCGCGAGGCCGATCGGGGTCAGCGCCGGGACGAAGCGGCCGAGGACGAGCGCGGTCCCCGTGTGGAGGAGGCCCAGCCCGGCGAGCGTCGCGAGTCCCGCCGCCGCGAAGCTCTCCGGCCGGCGGCGCGGCGCGGCATGGAGCACCGCCACCGCGAGAACCCCGGCCACGAGAAGGAGCGAGCTCCCGGCGCCGGGCCCGAAGCGCGGGCGCGCGCGCTCCGTCAGGTCGTCGAAGTAGGTCGTGATCCGCGCGACGCCGAGCGCGACCTGGAGCGCCAGGAGAGCGAGGAGGACGCGCCTCAGCTCGTCCCTCCCGCGCGCCGCGCGACGTGGATCAGTTTCTCGACGCGCGCACAGACGACGCCGTCCGGGTCCTTCAGCTCCACGGTGTACGTCCTCTCCACCGCGTCCTTCTCCTCGAGCTCGCGTCGGATCGCGCCGAGCTCGCCGTCCGTCAGCTCGAACGCGGCGTGGAGCGTCTTCTTCGCGGGGCGTCGGAAGCGGATCTGCGCCGCCTTGTCCCAGACGACGTAGTCCGGCCCGAGGTTCTTGATCAGCATCAGCATGTAGATCGGGTCCACGGCGCCGAACATCGAGCCGCCGAAGATGGAGCCGACGTAGTTCCTCGTCCGGAGGTTCAGCGGCAGCCGCACCACGACGTGCCGCCAGGCGCGGTCGAGCTCCACGATGCGGCCGCCCGTGCCGCGATAGCACGGGAAAAGATTGAAGACGTGCCGCTGGACGAACGGCGGCAGCTTGTCGAGCGACACTGAGCTTCCTCTACGATTGTAGACAGCCGGCTAGCCGAAGTACGAGCGCACGAGGGCGAGCGGGCTGAAGATCGCGTCGGGCGGAGTCGACTCGTCGAGGAGCCCCGACATCAGCGTGCGCAGATAGGCGCTCTTCCTCGCGCGCCGACCGAGGAACGTGACGAGCGCCGGCCGCCGGACCCACCTCTGCGCGGTCTCGTATGCGCGATAACGCGGTGCGAGCCGCTCGGTGAGCGCGCGCGTGTACGCCGAGAGAGAAGCCGCGGAGAGGTCGTCCTTCGCGAGCGCCGCATCGGCGTGCTCGGCGGCCAGCTCCGCCGTCTCCATCGCCTTGCCGATTCCCTCTCCGGAGAACGGCAGCGTCGCGCCCTGCGCCTCGCCGACCGCGAGAAGCCGGTCGCGCGCCGGAAGCAGGCGGCGCATCCCGCAGCGGAGCGACGCGCCGCGAAGCGGCGAAATCTCCTCGGCTCCTCGTAGGAGCTCGGCGACCTCGGGCGCGGCCGTGAAGCTCGTGAAGAGGGTCGAGAGGTTCGGGGGCGCGCGGCGCCCGTCCAGGAAGACGCCGCACCCGACGTTCACGAGGCCGTCCCTGAGCGGGAAGAGCCAGCCGTACCCCGGCGCCGTCGAGCGGTCCCACGCGACCAGGATCCGATCGAGCGCGCTTTCCTTCGCGAGGCGGAAATAGGAACGCGCGGCGAGGGCGTCGTACGCCGTTCCCGCCCGCGGCTCGAAGAGGTCGAGAAGGGGCGACGCGGCGCCGGTGGCCACGAGGACGAGGCGCGCGCGGACGGACCCGCCCTCCTTCAGGCATAGGCTCGCCGCTTCCTTCGAGACATCGACGCCCGTGACGGCCGAGGCCCCGCGGAACTCCGCACCCGCGCGGACGGCGGCCCGCCGGAGAAGGTCGTCGAGCTCGCGGCGCGTCGCGCAGAGAAACTCGCATGCGAGCTCGAGCGCACTGCCGTCCGGCAGCAGCGCGCGGAGGCGCCGCGTTCTCTGTCCGATCGCCTCGGCCTCGTCGGTCAGGCCGAGGCGCGCGAGGACGCGGAGGCTGTCGGCGACGAGCGCGTCGCCGCACACCTTGTCGCGCGGGAAATCCGAGCGATCGAGGAGCAGAACGGAACGTCCTCGGCGCGCGAGACCGTGGGCCGCGACCGAGCCGGCCGGACCGGCGCCCACGACGACCGCGTCGAACGTCTCGCGCAAGCGCCCAATCTAATGCCTGACGCGATGTAAAGCTTCTAAGGGCATCGCCTGCTTCCGGAACTTTTTTCAGGTGCGCGCCGGGCGCCCTCAGTCCGTCAGCGTCACCCGGATCCCGACTCCCCCGCCGTCGGGCACGAACGGCATCACCGCAAAGCGGCGCTTCCGCGCTCGCTCCTCCGCGTACCCCGCGCGCACCCCGCGGTTGTAGTGCACGACCGTGTTCCCAACGGCCTGCCCGATGACGGCGGCGACGAGCTCGTCGGAGAGGAAGTGCGCACCCTTCCGGAGGCGCGCGTACGAGCCCGCGAGCGCCGTGCCGTAGGCGAGCACGCTCACGACCGGGCTGTAGTCGTACGACGCCGAGATGACGCTCGCGAGCGCGAACATCGTCGTGACGTGGCCCGACGGGAACGAGCGTCCGTGAAACGGGCGGAACTTGTACGCGCCCTCGTTCTTGTCGGGCCGCTCGCGGCCGACACCCGTCGCTATGACGGACGTTATGAGGCCGTCGGCGATTCCCGCGGCGATCAGGCCGTCGATGCAGACCCGCTTCGCCTTCGTGTCGTGGAAGATCGCTCCCTCGACGTAGAACCCGCCGAGCAGGCCGAGAACGCCGTACCACGTCCCGAACCACTCGCCGGAGTCGGCGAGGTCCCGCCACGCACCCGTCTGCTTCTTCGCCCACGCGTAGACCTCGTCGTCCTGCGTCGAGACGCCTGCGGCCCCGCCGATCGTCACGAATGTGATCGCCCACTCCCCGCCCGACCAGTGCACTGGCGAGGCGAGGACGTGCCCCATGTCCTTGAAGAGGAGCTTGAAGAACGGCGGATCCCCGGACTCGGGCCGGGGAGCTGGTTGCTCCGGCGGCGGGGACTGCGGCAGCACCGCGTCGGGCGGAGAAGGCGATGTCTCTTGGACGTCGGGCGGCGGTTGCTCCTGGACGTCTTGGGCCCGTGCGGCGCCTGCCAGCAGCGACACGACCCCTACGAGGACGAGGCCACCGGCGAGGGGCTTCGACACGACACCGTGACAGCAAGCGGCGCGCCACGAACGGCAGGACGTCGCCGCATAGACTCACGAGATGGAGGTCGTGATCCTTCCGGATCCCGCCGCGTGCGCGCGGTACGCGGCGCGCGTGGTGGCGTCGGTCCTCGCGGAGCGCCCCGGCGCCGCGCTCGGGGTCGCCGCGGGCTCCACGATGGAGCCGCTCTACGCGGAGCTCGCGCGCCTCCAGCGCGAGGGAGCGCTCGACCTGTCGCGCGCCGAGCTCTTCCTCCTCGACGAATGGGCCGGCGTCGACGGGTCGCATCCGGCGTCGTTCGAGCGCTTCGTGCGCGAGAGGCTCCTGGCGCCGGCCGGCCTCGCCCGGGAGCGGCTCCGCGCGCCGCGCGGAGAGGGCGCTGAGATCCCGGCCGCCTGCGCGTCCTACGAGCGGGCGATCCGCGAGGCCGGCGGAATCGACCTGCAGCTCCTCGGCCTCGGGGTCGACGGCCACCTCGGCTTCAACGAGCCGGGCTCCTCGCTCGCCTCGCGCACCCGGCTGAAGACGCTCACGGCGGAGACGGCCGCGCGGAGCACGCCGCTCTTCGGGCGGGAGGAGGACGTGCCGCGTCACGTCCTGACGATGGGTCTCGGCACGATCCTCGAGAGCCGCGCGGCCCTGCTCCTCGCGTTCGGGGAGGCGAAGGCCGCGGCGGCCGCCGCCGCGGTCGAGGGCCCGCTCACCGCCTCCGTTCCCGCCTCCGCGCTCCAGCTCCACCCGCGCGCGCTCGCCGTCCTCGACGAGGCGGCGGGCTCCCGCCTCCTCCGCGGCGTCTACTACCGGTCGGTCCTCGAGAGGAAGCCGGCCTGGCAGCGGCCGCCCGAGCTTTCTTCGGCGCGCACGCGCACGGATAATCCGCCGGTCAGACCCGGAGGAGTTCGACGATGAGCTGGTTCGGCATGAAAAAGGCCGAGTTCAAGCCCGGCTTCAGGGACGTGCGCTGGGGCGACGTCCCTTCCGCGGGCATGTCGGTCCTTCGCAAGGATGGCGAGGAGACCGTCTACATGCGCGCGAACGACAGTCTGAGGATCGGAGAAGGACGGCTGACCGGGATCAACTATCAGTTCTGGCGCGGGAAGCTCCAGGGCGTGATCGTCGAGATCGCGCCGGGCTCCGTCCGCGTCGTCATGCAGGCGGTGCAGCAGGTCTACGGCAAGCCGACGCAGCCGAATCCGCTCAAGCCGAAGTACTACTGGATGAGCATCGGCGCCGGCGACGAGGCCACGCAGGCGATGATCGACGTGGACACCGCGAAGCAGACCGGTACGCTCATCCTCTTCAGCAAAGTGCTCGTCGACCGCCGCAAGGCGGAGGAAGGCGCCGCGTCGATCGCATGACGCGCGGCGGCTGGTAGGAGTCCCGTGGAATTCAACTTCTGGTGGTTCGTCGTCCCGTACGCGGCCGCGATGCTCTACTTCCTCTTCAAGAAGGGCGCGCTCGAGAGGCTGATCGAGCAGAGCAAGAAGAGGAAGGCCAAGGAAGCCCGGGAAGGCGCGGGCGCGGCGGCGAAGTCCCAGGCCGTGAAGGCCGCCAAGCAGCCGGAGCGCGTCACGGACCACGCCGCC
>WNFL01090979.1_pt7 | contig 21233 bp, 27 predicted proteins | sample 5400361 | NCBI WGS metagenome assembly WNFL01 (sample SAMN13153351, study PRJNA577476) | soil metagenome | isolation source: 40 cm soil on Douglas fir-dominated hillslope | place: USA:California | collected 2013-09-17
GCGCGGGCGGTCCGGAACGTCGAGTTTGTCCTGTCGGACGACAGCCTCGCTGCGGTCGACGGTACCTACGACCTGATCCATTCCTTCACCGTCTTTCAACACATCCCGGTGCCCAGGGGCGAGCGGATTTTCGCGGGTCTGCTGGCCCGGCTGGCGGACGGCGGCGTCGGCGTTCTCCATCTCACCTACGAGCTGCCTTATCGCGTCCGAAAGTCCGCCGTTTTCGTTCGGAAATACGTTCCCTGGGGACGGCGGCTGCTACATCTGATCCGGGGACGGGGATCCTTCTCCCCCGAGATGCAGATGAATCGTTATGATTTGAACCGGGCGCTGGCGGCGCTGCAAAAAAATAAGGTGCGGGATTTTTATGCCGAGTTTACCGACCACGACGGGTATCTGGGAGTCGTTTTATTTTTTAAAAAAGCGGGTGGCGTCCGAGAGACAACCGGCGGCGGCTAAGGTCGCCCCCGGGGAGGAAAATATCCGCGCCGGTAAGAAGGAGGTTTCCCGATGATCCGCAAGCTCGCTTCAGGTAAATACCGGCTCTACTCGCGGAAGAAGAATCCCAAGACGGGAAAGCGGCGGAACCTGGGCACGTTCAAGACGTGCGCCGCGGCGGAAAAGCACGAAAAGGCTATTCAGTATTTCAAACGCAACTAGGTTTTCCCCGCCAATTACCCCTCGATCGGCAGGCAGATGATCAGCGCGTTGCCTTCGAGCGGGTCGCTCTCGACGTCGATCCGGCCGCCGTGGATTTTTACGATCCGGTCGGCGACGTAGAGGCCCACGGTGTCGATGTCGCCGCCCCGGCGCCGCAGCCGGTGGGTGCGGTCGAAGAGGTGGGGCCTCTCCTCGGCGGTGATTCCCGCGCCGTTGTCTCGGACCGCGATCCGGATCTCCCCGTCGTGCGCTTCCGACGCTACGATGATCTGGCCGCCGGCGGGCGAGAGACTGATGGCGTTGCTCAATAGGTTCGCCAGCGCCCGTTCGACCTGGAAAACATCGATCGGCACGGCGGGCAGGTTTTCCGCGGTCCTGAGGACGATTTCGATGTTCTTGGCGCCGGCGGTGGGCTTGCGGTCGTGGACCGCCAGCTCCAGAACCTGCGTGAGCGGCAGCGGCACTTTGTGGATTTCGATTTTCCCGGCGTCGATCTCGAGTGCGTTGGTGTGGTTGGTGATCAGGTCGAGCAGATGGCGGGCGAGCGCCTCGATGCGCTGGAGGGAAAGCGCGTGGTTTGGCGAGGCGCCCTCCGGGATCGAGCCCGCGGTAATTTCGATATATCCCATCATCGCGGCAAGCGGTCCCTTCAAGTCCTGCGTGATGTGCAAAATATATTCGGCCAGTTCTGCCTGGCCGCCGTCGCCCAGCTGGCGGACCTGCTCCCGCAAATCGTTTTTCTCCCGGGCGCGGGCAATGGCGTAGGGGATCTCCTCGAGGAAGGAGAGGTCGGGGTGCTTGACGAGGATGTCGCTGGCGCCCTCCTCCAGGGCCTTGTCGAGGGCCACGAGCTTTTCCTGCGAGGCCATGGCGATGATCAAGACTTCCGGAAAGGCCTTGCGGATCTCGCCCACGGCGTCGACGCCGCTCTTGGCGTAATCGACGTCCACGAGGACGGCGCAATCGTTTTCCGCCTTGAGGACGGCGAGGCAGTCCGCCGCGCTCTGCTGCGGCGCGATCGCATAGCCCTTGGCTTCCAGGTTTTCCCAAAATTGTCGCGGCGTGCGCTTGACGCCTTCGACCAGCAACAACTTCATCGATTGAATCCGCCCGGGATTGGTGGTCATGCTCGGGTGATGTCGAGCCATTCCGGCGGGGCCGATCCCCATTTCAGGGACTGCACCCGAGCCAGAAACTTTTGCCCTTCGGTCTTGAATTCCAGAACGCCGTCCATGAGATACCGGATGTTGTTCAACGCCTGCTCGTCGCACGCGCCCTGCTCGACGATGAAGAAAGTCGTGACCTCGGCGAATTGGCCGGAGCGGGCGAGGTAGGCGACGAAGCGCTGGATATAGGGAAGCTCGAATTTGAGAAACAGGCTCGACAGGGAATCGAGCACGCGCCGCCCGCCTTTTTTCGCCTCTTCGGTCTGCTCCAGATCGCCCGCCGCCTCTGAAATCAAAGCCGACAGATCGGAGAGGTCCAGGGTCCCTTTCACGCAGTACGGCTCGTCGGCCGGGATGCGCCCGCCGCTCCAGGAAAAGGCGTCGATGAAGCGCAGCGCCGCCGCGGCCTGGAAGGGCTCCGCGTCGATATCGTATTTGTTCTTCAGCTCCTGGCGAATCCTTCCGGGACTGTCGTCGAGGCAGATGAACATGCTTTTGATGTTTTCCTTCAACCCCTGGGCCAGAAAGGAGCGCGCAAAAGACGACTTGCCGCCGCCGATGGGCCCGGTAAGGAGGATATTGACGCCGGGGGGAACGGCGCCGCCGAAAAGAGCCTGAAAAACGTCCTGGCCCGCCGGCAGCGTCCTGACGGCGGGAGGGGAGGACGCGGCCGGTTGGGCGGCCGCCGGCGGGACTTCCTCGGGAGCCGTCGGTGCCGGGCCGGCGGCCGGAGGTGGCGGAGCGGGCGGCTCCGGTTTTTTCGCGCCGCTTCGGTCGATGATGTTTTTCACGCGCTCGCGGAAAACTTTGGGCGAAAAAGGCTTGGTCAAAAAGTCGTCGGCCCCGACGTGGTACCCTTTGATCTTGTCCTCGTCGGCCGACAAGCCGGTCAGCATCAGAATGGGGGTGAGGGCGAATTCGGGAAGCTCCCTCAGGTTGCGGCAGACCTCGTAGCCGTCCATTTCCGGCATGAGCACGTCTAGGATAATCAGGTCCGGCTTGACGCCCGGCAATTTATCCAGGGCCTCTTTTCCGGTGATCGCGAACTCGACTTCGTAGCCTTCTTCCGCCAGCACCATCTGGTAGAGCTCACGGAAAAAACGGTCGTCGTCGGCGATGAAGATTTTTTTGCCTGCTGCCATCTCGCCTCGCTAGACCATGGGGCTGAGCACGATGCCTTTGCCCTTTTTAAGCGTGAACGGATATTCCAGCAGATCGACGGCGGTGCCGCGCATTTTCCGGATCGACAGGGTGCGCGCGATGCGGTTCTGCGAGCGGGAGACCGACAGCACCACGACGCCTTCGACGAGATATTCCTCGACCCCGGACTGCGCGACGCCTCCGGAATAGGCGGTGGAATAGGAAGTCAGAATGTTCGTCGAGCCCCGGTTTTCCTGGAGCGAATGGACCAGAAAACGCGTGTTCTCCTGCAGCCGGGTGGCGGACTCGCCGAGCATGACGAGAGGGCCGACCGGGTCGATGACCACTCGCGAGGCTTCGATCTTTTTGACGTAGCCGGCCAGGTCGGCGACGGTTTTCTGGATGTCCACTTCTCTCTCCCTGGGGTTCCCCACGCGCGCGGTGAAATAGGCCGAGGCGTCCAGGATCAAGAGCTGCTTGTTCTCGATAAACTTGTCCACCTCCCAGCCGAGGGAGGCCGCGTGCTCCAGAATATCGCGGGGCTTTTCATCGACCGCGACATAGACGGCTTTTTCGCCGTCGCCGAGCCCCTTGAGCAGGAACTGCATGCAAAAAATGCTCTTCCCGGTTCCCGAGCCGCCCGTGATCAGGTAGGATTTGCCCGGAGGCAGCCCGCCTTCGAGAAGGGGATCCAGCCCCGGGATTCCGGTTGAGACTCGTTTCTGCTTCATCGGATGCGCCGACCGATTATACTCTTATCGGCAAATTTTCGCACACTGGAGACTGTCGGGGTGAAAAAAATCCGCCGGCACGAGTCGGCCGGCGTGGGAGAGAATAGCATGCGGGCGCGCTCTGTCAACCAAAGGCGGCCCGGGGGCGGCCCGTTAACGGCCCCGACCCGTCCCGGAGGAATGAAAGGGCGAAATCAGGCCGTCGCCTGGACCGCCGCGAGGAACTGCTCCGGGGTGAGGCTCGGCGCCACGCGCGCGACTTTGGCCAGGATCCTGTCCCGGTCGGCGCTGGTCTTCGCCTTGGCGTAGCGCTCGCGGAGTTTTTTCAGGTTCACGCGCCGGACGCGCCGGGCGTGGAGTTCATTGCGTCGGATCTGACGGCCCATTCGACCTCCAAAATTAAAGCAGCTTGATTACTTCCGCCTCGTTGAACCCGAGGAGCTTTTTCTTTCCCTTGACGATCACCGGCCGCCGAAGCAGGTTCGGCTCCTTCAAGATGAGCTTGATCGCCTCCTCTTTGGAGGGCGGCTTTTGCTTCATGTTCCGCGCGCGGTAAAGCTCGTTCCGCGTATTCAAGATATTCTCCACCGGCTCGCCGGCCACCAGCTCGCCGAGCTCTTTCTCCGTAAAGGGACTTTTGCCGTATTCCCTCTCTTCGAGCGCGACTTTCCTCGCCTGCAAGAAACTTCTTGCTTTGCGGCAGGTGGTTCAGGACGCCTTGTAGTAGAATTTGACCGCTTCCGCCATCTTCCCCTCCGGTTATTTCTCGAACGCGCTCTTGAGCATCGGCTCCAGCTCGCCGCGCTCGTGCAGCTCGTGCACGATGTCGCAGCCGCCGACGAATTTGCCCGCGATAAAAACCTGGGGGATCGTCGGCCAGTTGCTGTAGCGCTTGACGCCCTCGCGCACGCCCTGGTCCGCCAGCACGTCCGCCGTCTCGAAAGGATAGCCGTAGGACTGCAAAATCTCCACCGTATGCGCGGAAAAGCCGCACTGCGGCGCCTTCGGCGAGCCCTTCATGTAGAGCATGACCTTGTTGATCTTCACCTGCTGCTCGATCTTGGACAATACCTCGTCTGCCATGACGCTTTCCTCCCTTTATTTCTGCTGCCCGGCGGCTTTTTCCCATTGCTCGGGGGTGTACGTCTTCAAGGCCAGGGCGTGTATCTGCTCGCTGCCCAGAGCTTCTTTCAGCACTCCATAGACCATCTGGTGCTGTTCCACAAGGCTCTTGCCGTTGAAGGCCGGCGCGACGATCCAGACCTGAAAATGGTCCCCGCCGCCGGTCAGGTCGTCGACCCGCACCACGGACTCCGGCAGCGCCTTTTCCAGCGTCGATTGAATGTCGTTCGGGCTCATAAAATCATTTTACCACAGTTTGCTCGAAGCGCCAGCCGAATTCACGCCTGCGGATCGAAATCCGGCCGGATTTTTTTCATCATCGCGCGGAGGTCCTGGCGCAGCTCCTCGACGGTCGGCCGGCCGACGTACCAGTAGCCGCAATACAGGTTATGCACCGTGAGGTCGGGGAGCAGGGAAAAAGCGTACGGCATCGCCGTCTCGCCGCGCGATTTGGATTTCTCGGTCATGTCCAATTGCCGGACCACGGCGCGGTCCTGGTCGCTCAAAAACGGAAAGCTCGCGCCCAGACCCGCCTTGAGCGCCGCGTTCAGCTCCGGCGAATCCACGCTCGCGACCGCGAGCTTGCAGTAATTCACCGCGAGCTCTTTTTGGAACTCCGTCAGAAGACGCAACTGCGTCTGGCACTTGGGTCACCAGTAGCCGCGGTAAAAAACCAGGATCAGAGGAAAATTCCCCGCGATCTCGGAGAGCTTTACCTTCTGCCCGTCATCCGCCGCCATCTCGAAGTCGGGAAAGCGCTGGCCGATGGTTTGGTTCATAACCGATCCTCTCTATGTTTCGTGACGTTGAAAGCCGCCACCCGCTCTCCGAGTCCGCGCAAAGGGTAGCTACTTAATCCCGCGAAAAGCGAGTCCTTAAGGCGCGAGTCTTCGGGTCGCGGCCGATAGGTAACTACCATGAGTCGAACCATTCTGATCGGACGTCCGCGACCCTCTCCCTCGCGCCCCGCGGCCTCGCCGGGAAAGACGCCGCCCGGTCGGACTCAAAAAGTGCGTCAGCGCGTGGGAATGTACTATCATCTATCACGTCTCCAGCGTGCTCGGATGGAACATCTCCTCCGGCTGGAAGCGCCTCGGCGTCATGCCGTCGCGGTGGCAGTAGGCGAGAATCTTGTCCACCTCGGCGCGCGTCCTCCGAAAGCCCCAGACATAAAAATCGCGCCCCGCCGCGGCCCGCTCTTCTTCCCACAGCGCCCGGTACCAGAGGCCGGTCTGGTGCACGCGCTGCCATTCGAGCCACTCGTAGCAGCGCTCTTTGGACGCCTGCCAGGCGTCGAACAGGCTCATCGCGACCCAGGGATTTTTTTCCAGGACGGCGTTCTTGATCAAGAGCGTGTGCATGATGGGAAAAAATCCGGTGCGCCTGAAATAGTCCCGCTCCAGCTCGGCGTGGTTGGGGAAGAGAAAATCGATATCGGGATGGCCGTCCGGCGCCCAGGTGCCGGTGGTGATGGCGGCGGCCACCTGGCCGGAGGCGAGGAGATCGTGCTGCTTGACCCCCTTGGGGGCGATTTCGAGCTTCACCCACGAAGGCGGCTTCCAGTCGCCGATGCCCTCCCAGCGGTCGGCGACCCAGGTGATCGAGGCCAGGTCGACGCCGTATTCCTCCTCCAAAATTCCCCGCGCCCAGAGCGCGGTCGTCGTGAACCAGGTCTGGATGCCGACGCGCTTCCCGTTCAAGTCCTTGGGCGAGCGGATGCCGGCGCGCCGGTTGACGTAGATATAGGAGTGGCGGAACATCCGCTTGACGAAAATCGGTATCGCCGTGTAGCCGAACGTTTGATGCGCCAGGTCGGCGATGTAGAGGCCGCTGTAGAATTCGGCGACGTCGAATTTTCCCCGCTGGACCGCCCCGGGCCGCCCCGGATCGTTGGCGACCTCGATGGCGAGGTCGATGCCTTCGGGCTTGACCGCCCCGTCGATCAGCGCCCGGGCGCGGTCGTAGGGGCCGCAGGTCATGGTGAGCTTCAGTGCCACGCGTCGTCTCCTCGCGGAACTCTTTCCTGCTTCGGCGGGCGAGCCTGCCGCAGTTGCGCTCATATCACGGGATGATATTTATCATCAAGCCGGCCTCGGTCAATAGATCAAATGGATGGAGGGGCGCCTATGGCAAAAAAGATGGTCGATCCGCTGGGCCACCACGATTGGGAGTCGGCGGGATACGTCGCCGGCTGGGCGGAGCGCCAGGCGGGGAGGGAGCCGAATCGCCGGGAGCCGTTCGGCGTGCTGGCGGAGACGATAGCGCGCGACCGGCAGGCCGCGGTCCGATTCCTCGACGTCGGCGCGGGCTACGGCGGCCTCACCGAGTTCCTGCTGCGGCATTTTCCCGGGGCGACGGCGACCTGCCAGGACGGCTCGGAAGAGATGGTCAAGCTCGGCCGCGAGCGCATGAAGGATTTCGCCGGGCGCTTCGATTACGTCGTCGGCGATTTCAGCCGGCCGGGATGGAGCCGGGACATCACGGGGCCGTTCGACGCCGTCGTCTCCGCAATCGCCATCCACAACGTGCGCGACCGGCGCACCATCAAAAGAATCTACGCGGATATTTTTCCGCTGGTGAAGCCGGGCGGCTGTTTTTTAAACTTCGACGGGATGAAGCCGTCGCTCGAAGCGCAGCTCGACTACGTGAGGGAAGCGGGATTCACGGATGTGAAATGCTTCTGGCGAGGGGATCATCGGGCGGTCTTCGGCGGCTTTCGCCCAAGCCCTTGACCTTTTTGACCGGCCCGAAGTTCGAATAAACCACGCTAACTTGCCATAAGTCATTCCAGGAGCGAGGGGGCGAGCCCGGAGACCGCAGACGGCAGTCTCAGGGATATCTCTTCGCCATCTCGGTGAAAAAACCTTCTTTTTCCAGCTCCTGAAGCAGGCTCAGGTCGACGAACTGCTCCGGCCTGGCGTTTTTCGCCTGGGGAAACTGCCCGGAAAATTCGTCGAGCAGGAACTGGATGCCCTTGAGGGTGGGATAGGGCTTCTTCGCGACGCGCTTGACGAACCAGCCGACGGTCGCGTCGAGCACCTCGGCGTCGTTGGTGCGCATGTATTTGGCGATGATTTTTTTGGCCTCGGGCTGTTTACTGTGGATAAAATGAATCGCCTCGACGTAGCCTTTGAGCGCCGACTTGACCGTGTCGCGCTGCGCCTTGATGTAGGAGCGGGTCGTGGCGAAGCCGTTGCCCTGCACTTCGAGCCCCAGGTCCATCATGTCGAAGATCTCCGCCATGCCCTGTTTTTTCGCGCGCGGTATCTCCGACGGCGTGAGCAGCGTCGCGTCGATCCGGCCCGCCTCGATCGCCGCCAGCCGCTCGACCGTGCCGCCGGCGACGACGATTGCCACGTCCTTGTTCGGCTCGAGATTAAGCCGCCGGAGCAGGATCAGCGCCGCGTTGTGCGACGCCGAGCCGAAGCCGCTGACGCCCAGCTTCTTGCCCTTCAACTGCTCGACCTTGCCGAGGCCCGGCTTGCCGACCACCGAATAGGCGTAGGCGTTTTCCGACGAGCCGATGACCGCGAGGTCGTGTCCCTGGAGGCCCGCCTCGGCGGATCGCCCGCGACCAGCGCCTGCGTCGCCAGCTGGCCGCCGCGGAAAAACACCAGCTCGGCGTCGAGGCCGTAGCGCTTGAACAGGCCGGCGTCCTTCGCCACCCAGACATGGATCTGGTTATAGGCGATGGCCGGATAGCCGATCTTGATCTTTTTGGCCTCCTGGCTCCCAGCGCGGAGCGGCAAAAGCAGGGCGGCCAGAAGGGCGCAAAAGCAGCAGGCGGATTTCATGACTCGGCCGGGCTTCTTAACGGCGCTTGGTCTTGGACGCCGATTTCTCCATCGCGTCTTTCATCTCGGCCATGTCTTTTTCCATGGAGAGCTTCTCGTTGGCGAGCTTGCCCAGGTTCGCCTCGGTGTCGGTCACTTTTTTTCTCATCTCGGCGACCTGCGCCTGGGCCGCGCCCAGCTCCTTCTCGGCGTCGGCGAGCCGGGCGGCGCGCGGCCCCCAGATGGCGTAGCCGAAGAGTATGCCGACGATGAAAGCCCCCACCGCGATGGCGATCATCTGAGTATTTTTCGTCATGTGCCTTTGCCTCCGTGTGATCGGGCGGTCAAATCAGCGCATGGTTTATAAGAAACCGCTCTTTTCGTCAATCCGCTTTTTTTCGCCAGGCGCGCGCGTCGAGCGACTTGCCGGTGACGCCCGCGGACTCGTCGGACGCCAGATAGACGAATACCGGCGCGATATCCTCGGGCGCCGGCAGCGACAGGGGATCTTCCTCGGGATAGGCCGCGGCGCGCATGGCCGTGCGGGTCGCGCCCGGGTTGACCGCGTTGGCGCGGATGTTCGACTCTTTGACCTCGTCGGCCAGGACCTGGGTGAAGCCTTCCACGCCGAACTTCGACGCGGCGTAGGCGCCCCAACGCGCCTTGCCGACGCGCCCGACGCCGGAGGAGACGTTGATGATCGAGCCTTCGCGCCGCGGGATCATGATCCGGAGCGTCTCCTGGGTGAGGACGAACAGCGCGGTGAGGTTGACCCGGAGGACCTCCTCCCAGTCTTTCAAGGGATAGCTCACGATCGGCGCGCGCGGGCCGAGCAGGCTCGCGTTGTTGACCAGGACGTCGATCGTGCCGTAGCGCCGGCGCGCCTCCCGGACGACGCGGCGGGCTGCGCCGGCCTTGGCGATGTCCGTTGCCAAAAAGCTCACTTCGCCGCCGGCCGCGCGGATCTCGCGCGCCGTCCGCCCGAGCTCGGCCTTCCGGCGCGCACAGATAAAAACTTTGGCGCCCTCTTTGGCATAAGCGACGGCGACGGCCTTGCCGATGCCGCGGCTTGCGCCGGTGACGAGCGCCACTTTGCCGGTGAGTTTTCCCGCCGGATGGTTTGCCATTTCGATTCGACTATAACATAGTCGACGGAAGGATTCGCCGAGTGAAAAACTACAAAAAGCTCCTGCTCTTCGTCCTGATCGCGCTCGCCGCGGCGGCGTTTTTGAGCCCCTGGGTTTTCGCGCTGTGGACTTCGGTCTTCGCGGCGCGCGGGCGCCACGGCGTCCGGTTCGAGCAGATTTTTGCCGGAGTTTTTATCGCCATAGGCTCGGTGCTGATCTTAACCGCGCCTTCTCTGCTCAGGCTCGATTTCCTCCGCGACGCGGGCCTCGGCGCGCGCGGCCGGGGAAATATCCTTTTCGGCTTTCTTCTCGCCGTCGCCTCGATGGCCGCGCTCGGCGTCGTCATGTGGCTCTCCGGCTCGCTCGACCCGCAAGTCAACGATCCGCTGCCGGCGCTGCTCCGCGCCTCGGGGAAGGCGCTTTTTACCGCGCTATTGGTGGGATTTTTCGAGGAGCTTTTCTTCCGCGGCGCGCTCTTCAAGGGCCTGCTCGAAGACGCGGGACGCGCGCCCGCTTTCTTCGCCGCCAACCTGTTCTACGCCGCCTCTCACTTCATCAAGCCGCCGGAAGATTTCGCGCCGGGCGGTCTCGATCCGTGGGCGGGCGTTCGGTTCCTCGTCGGGAACCTCCAGCCGTTTCTCAACCCGCCGGCGATCCTGCCCGGCCTGGTCGGGCTTTTTCTCATCGGCCTCGTGTTGAGCTACGCCCTGCTGCGCACGCGGTCGCTCTACCTCTCCATCGGGCTCCACGCGGGCTGGGTGTTCGGCATCAAAACCCTGTCGCTCTACGGCGATTTCAACCGCGCCGACCTGGGCTGGGCTTTCGGCGCGAAGCCGAAGATCGTGAGCGGCGTCGTGACCTGGATTGGAATTCTCCTGGTCGGCGCCGCGGTCCATTTCATGACGCGAAAAAATAAATCCTAGCGTCCTTTTCCCTTCGGGGCGCGCCTTCCCGGTCGAGGGCAATGGTTTTCTGCCTTGAAGAAGCCTTGAAGCTCGCGCGGTGGAGAGACGGCTCGGCCCGCCGCTATTCGGCGACCAGGACGCACTGATCGGGATGCGCCAGCGCGAAGATTTTCTGGCCGGGCTCGTACTTGCGGGAAGGCGGGGCGAGGACGCGGAGCTCCGTCTTCTGGTCGGGGACGTCGACGATGTAGTCGATGGCGTCGCCGAAATAGACGCGCCGCTTGACGACGCCGGAAAACAGGTTGAGTCCGCTCCGGCGGCCCGCCTCGGCGTCCGCCGCGTCCGGCGTGAGGCTCAGGTTGTGCGGGCGAATGCAGACGAAGACTTCCGCTCCCGCGCTCCAGTTGCCGGCGGAGACGACCTCGAGGCGGAGTCCGTCGGCGAGCGCGACGCGGCGGCTCGCCTCCAGCCGGCCGCTCAGGATATTCGTCTTGCCGATAAACTCCGCGACGAAGCGCGTCCTCGGCCGGTCGAAGATCTCCTCCGGCGCGCCGAGCTGCACGATCCGCCCCTGATGCATGACCGCGATCCGGTCGGAGGTGACCATCGCCTCGGCCTGGTCGTGCGTGACGTAGATGGTCGTGATGCGGAACTCCTCGTGCAGGCGCCGGATCTCGAAGCGCATCTCCTCGCGGAGGTTGGCGTCGAGATTGCTCAAGGGCTCGTCCAGGAGCAGGATCTGCGGCTCGACCACCAACGCGCGCGCCAGCGCGACGCGCTGCTGCTGCCCGCCGGAAAGCTCGGCGGAATAGCGCCCCGCCAGCGGGTCGAGGTGGACGAGGCGCAGCATGCGGTCGACCTTTTTTTCGATCTCGGCGCGGGGAAGCTTTTTGAGCTTCAGCCCGTAGGCCACGTTCTGGAAAACCGTCATGTGCGGCCAGACGGCGTAGCTCTGAAAGATCATCGACATCCCGCGCCGCTCGGGCGGAACCATGACCGTCCGCGAGGAGACCACTTCGCCGTTCACCAGGATTTCGCCGGCGTCGGGCTGGAAAAAACCCGCGACCAGGCGGAGCGTGGTCGTCTTGCCGCATCCCGACGGGCCCAAAAGCGAGATGAACTCGCCGTCGCCGATCTCGAGATCGAGCCCGTCGACGGCGGCGGCCTCGGCGAATTTCTTGGTCAGGCCTTTGAGGACGACGCTCGCCATCTTTACCCCCTGCTGCCGGCGAAAAAGTCCCGGCCCGCCAGCCACTGGACGCCCAGGATGATCGCGAACGAGACGGCGAGCAGGAGAATCCCCAGCACCGCGATGGCGCCGATCTGGCCTTCCTCTTTGAGATCGAAGATGACGACCGACACGACCTTGGACCGCGGCGTGAACAGCAGGATGGACGCGGAGAGCTCGCGGATGACGCCGATGAAGATAAAAGACCACGCCGCGATCAGGCCCGAGCGGGCGAGCGGCACGGTGACGTCCTTCAGCGCGCGGAGCCGGTTGGCGCCGATGATGCGCGTCGCGTCCTCCAGCTCCGGGTGGATCGACCGGAACGTGCTGTCGGTCTGGGTGAAGCCGATCGGCATCTCCTTGGTGAGAAAGGCGATGAACAGGATCCAGATGGTGCCGTAGAGGACGAAGGGCGGCCGCGTGTAGGCGATGAACAGGCCGACCGCGAGGACGACGCCCGGTATCACCAGCGGCGCCAGGATGAAGAAGGTGAGGTAGCGCGCGCCTCTCAAGAGCTGGCGGTTGGTGATGTAGGCCATCAGCGTGGCGACCAGCGTCCCCGCGGTGGCGGTCAAGATGCCGAGCTTGAAGGTGTTCCAGATCGCCGCCTGCGTGTCGTTGTACTCGAAAAAGGTGAAGGAGAAATTTCCCCAGGTGAAGTTGTCCCACGTGAGCGGCATCGCCCAGGCCTTCGACAGCGCGGCCTTCAAGAGAATCGCGTAGGGTAAAAACACCGAGAGCGAGAGAATGCCGAGGGCCAGCAGGAAAACCGGCACGCGCAGCGGGCCGAGACGGAGCAGCCGCTTCTCGCCGCCCTTGCCGCCGACGGTGCTGTAGCCCCTGCGGCCGAGCATCTTTTTTTGCACGGCGATCAGCCCGACGGTCGCCAGCAGCAGCGGGACGGAGAACGCGGCGGCCAGATCGAGCCGCGGCGGGTACTGGAAGAAGGCCCAGATCTGCGTCGTGATCGTATGGATGCCCGCGGGCAGGCCGAGGATGGCGGGCGCGCCGAAGAGCGACAGCGAATGGAGAAAGGCGACGATGAAGCCGCCGCAGAGCGCCGGCGCGGTGAGCGGCAGCGTGATCGTGAGCGCGATCTTCCACTTGTTCGCGCCCAGGATGTTCGCCGCGTCCTCCAGGTCCGACGAGATCAGCTCGCAGACGTTGGCGATCATCGAGAAGACGTAGGGGAAGCTGTAGATCGCCATCACGAAGATGAGACCCTCCATCGTGAAGATGTTGAAGAGCGCCTCGTCCGAGCCGGTCGCCGAGCGGTACCAGTTATTCAGCAGGCCGGCGTTGGGTCCGGCGAGGAGTGTCCAGGCGAACGCGCCGAGAAAGGGCGGGGTGACGAAGGAGGCCATGACCAGCGCCCGGATCGTGCGCTTGAAAGGCAGGTCGGTCCGGGTCACGAGCCAGGCCAGCAGCGAGCCGATCAACACGGCGAGCAGGCCGACCCAGAAGGAGAGGATCACGGTGTTCCAGATCGCTTTGAGATAGGCCTCTTCGGTGAAGACCTCGAGGTAATTCCGGAGCGTCCATCCGGCGTCGTTGTGGAGGCTGGTGAGAAAGATCGCGCCGATCGGCAGCAGCATGAGAAAGACGACGAACAGGGCCGCGCCGATCCAGACGAAGAGCGTGGGGTCGAAGGGCCTCGAGGCGAAGCCGCGCGCCGCGCGAATTTTTTCGGCCGCCCGGGCTTCAGGAATCGACATCTGCTCTCTCGCCAACCGGCTCGGTTTCTGAAGTCGAATCGAAAGGAAACCCGAGACCCGGAGCCCGAAACAATTTTACGCGCCGAAATACTCGGTGAACTTTTTCTTGATCTCGGTGTTGCGTTTTTCCAGCTCGTCGGGGTCGACGGGCAGAAGCTTTAAGTCCTTCAGCATCGGCTTGTCCTTCGGATAGGTCACCTCGGGATGGCCGGTGTAGAGCCCCTCCTTGTCGGCGAGCATCTGCTGGCTTTCCCGGGTCAGGATGTATTCGGTAAAGAGCCGCGCCGCGTTCGGGTGCGGCGCGTCCTTGGCGATCGCCGTGGGCGAGACGACGAGCGGCACGCCTTCCTTGGGATAGACGATTTTTATCGGATTCCCCTGCTTCAGCGTCTTGTAGTAAAAATATTCCGCGCCGTTGACGCCCACCGGCCGCTCGCCGGAGGCGACGACCTGCGCCGGGTCGTTGGCCGACTGCACGATGTGGAGCTTGTTCTTGGCGAGGTTGCCGAAGTAGTCCCAGCCGTACTGCTTCACCAGCGCGAGCACGTGCGTCATGATGATGCCGCTGTAGCCGGGGTGGGCCGTAGTCTCCTTGCCGCGCCATTTGGCGTCGAGCAGGTCGTTCCAGGTCCGGGGCGCGTCCTTGTCGGCGACGACCTTGGGGTTGTAGGCGATGACCGAGAGCGTCGCCCGCAAGCCGTAATAAAACCCGTCGCGGTCCTTGAAGCCCGCGGGGAAGATTTCCGCCGACTTGGGCACGTACTTGATCAGGAGCCCCTTGTCTTTCAACAGGACGAAGTGGCCGGCGTCCGACGTATGGAGGACGTCGACGTTCTTGATGCCGGCGGAAGCCTCCTGCATCACGCGCTGCAGGACGCGCTGGGAGCCGGTCCGGTGGACCTCTACCTCGATGCCTTTGTACCGGGCCATGAAGAAATGGGCGAGCGCGGTGGACGAGGGGATGGCGAGCGAGGTGTACCAGATCACCTTGCCCTCTTTGCGCGCGGCGTCCACGTTGGTCTCCTGGGCCGAAGAGACGGAAGCCCAGAGGACAATCAGAGCGCAAAAAACCAGTGCGGCGGAACGCTTCATTTTTCCTCCCCCTTTGCCGGTTCGGTGCGCGAGACTAGCAAATCCCGCCGCGCGGCTCAATAGAGCGCGAGAGCGCGGCTGGACTTCGCCTGCTCTGTTCGCTAGCATCTTTTTCGGCTACTCTCAATCCCGTCGCCGCGTATGCACCAGGGTCCAATAACCGTCCGGGAAAGCCTGCGCGCCTCGTTCAAGGACGGCGTCTTCGCCTCGGTCATGAGCGGCGTGACCGATCCCTATTTCATCCCGTTCGCCCTGGTGTTGGGCGCGACCGCGCAGCAGGTCGGCTGGCTCAGCGGCTTCCCGCAGTTCTTCGGCTCCCTCTCCCAGCTCTTCGCGGTGCAGGCGGTCTATCGGACCGGCGGCCGGCTGAAGCTCATCGTGGCGACGGTCTCGGTCCAGGCGGCGCTGCTTTTTTTGATCGCGCTCCTCGCGCTGGCCGATCTGCCGCACCGCGTGGCGCTGTTTTTGTCCCTGCTCGTGTTGTTCGTCGTGAACGGCGCGCTGGCCGGCCCGGCCTGGGGCAGTCTCATGACCGAGTACCTGCCCAAACAGAAGCGCGGGCGTTATTTCGGCTGGCGCAACCGTATCCTCGGCCTGGTCCACGTCGCCAGCATGATCGCGGCGGGCCTGCTGCTTTACTGGACCGAGGCCTATTCTCCGCTCGCCGGTTTTTTTATTATTTTTGCCGCCGGCGCACTGGCGCGCTTCGTTTCCGCCGGTTACATCGCGCGCATGCGCGACGTGCCGCAAAAGCGCGACCCGGCGGTCGACTTCACCTTTTATCGCTTCCTGGCGCGCTTCCGGCACAGCAACTACGTCAAATTCGTCGCCTTCGCGGCGACGCTGATGTTCGCGTCCTATATCGCCGCGCCTTTTTTTGCCGTCTTCATGCTGCGCGATCTCGGTCTCAGCTATCTGAACTACATGGTCCTGCAGGTCATCTCGACGGTGGCGGGGCTCGTCGCCCTGCCCCTGTGGGGGCGGCACGCGGACGCGGTCGGCAACGCGCGCGTGCTGAAGCTCAGCGGCTTTTTCGCCTGCTTCATCCCGTTTTTCTGGCTGGTCTCGCGGAACGTGGTCTACCTCGCCTGCGTCCAGGCGTTCGCGGGCCTGGTCTGGAGCGGCTTCATGCTGTGCGCCACGAACTTCATCTACGACGCGGTGACGCCGCCGAAGCGCGTGCGCTGCATCAGCTATTTCCACGTCATGAACGGCACGGCGATTTTTTTGGGCGCGACGCTCGGCGGGTTCCTCGCCGCCAGGCTGCCGCCGCTGCAGGGCTTTTCCCTGCTCACCCTTTTTCTGGCTTCCGGCGCGCTCCGGCTCGTGGTTTATTTCTCTCTCTTCAACCGCTTCCGCGAGGTGCGGCCGTCGCGCGAAGTGTCGATCCAGGAGCTGTTTTTCAGCGTGGTCGGAATCCGGCCGTTGAGCGGAATCTCGCGGGATTGAGCGGGAAGTTTTTTTACGGCGCCAGCAGGTCCGCCAGCACGGCAATTTTAGGCAGGTCTTCGAGTTTTCGCATCATCGAAACAAGCTCTTCGGCTTTTTCCTTTTTGATCGCCAGGCTCGCGTTGGCGCGGAATTTTTCTTCGATCTCCTCCGGCGCGAGCGGCGCTTCGAAGCCCCCGCGCGGGTAGGGCTGGTTCTCTTCCAGCACCCGCCCGTCTTTCAGCCTGATTTTTACGTGGCCCGATAAGTGGCGCGGATAGTCGATCGCCGGGTCGAGCTCGTAGCGGACCCGGTCGGCCAGGCCGAGGACCTCCTCGTCCCGGATCGCCTCGTCGCTGAACTCGGCGAGACCCGCCCTGCCGCGCGCCAGGATGACCGCGATGCTGTAGGGCAGGGCGAACTTGGCGCCGTATCCGCTCACCGGACGCTGCTTGTCCTTCAGCGGCTCCCACAGCCGGTGCACCACCCCTTCGGCAGTCGGGCAGACGACCTCCGCGATGTCATCCGGCTTCAACGAATATTTCCGCCTGAGGCGCTCCGCGCAGTCCATGTAGGGATGAGAGATCGAGCCGCACGGATAGGTCTTGAACGTGAGCCGGGGGATCTCCCAGCTTTTGCCGATTTCACCGAGCCTGCCGAGGTCGGGGTCCTTGACTCCCGCGAAGGCGTTGTAAAAGCCGTGCGTCCCCTCGAACACCGCCGCCGGGCCGCGAAAACCGCGCCGGGCGAGCATCGCGGCGACGACGCCGCCGTGCGCCGACCAGCCGGGATGGAGCCGCTTGGTCCAGGTCCCGTCGGCGAGGTACTCGATGATGCCGGAGCTCTGGCTGCCGCAGATGCCGAACGCGTCCACCCACTGCGCCAATTCGAGATGGTAGAGCTTCGCCGCGGCCGTCGCCGCGCCGAACGTGGCGCACAGCGCCGTCGGGTGAAAGCCGCGCGCGTGAAATTTTCCCGGCACGGCGAGGCCCACCTTGCACATGACCTCGATCGCGGCGATCGCCGCCGCCAGCACGTCCTTGCCGGTCGCGCCGACGGCTTCGCCGACGGCGAGCGCCGTCATCGCCCCGACGCAGCCCGTGTGGACGATCGCCTCTTCCAGCGTGTCGTCGTAGTCCAGGCCGTGCGCCAGCGTGCCGGAGGCGAGCACGGCGTTGGCGGCGGCCGCTTTGTCCGCCGTCCCGATAAGCCGGCTCTCGCCCTGGCCGCCGAGCGCGCGTGCGGTGTCGAGCGCCATCAGGCCGAAGTCCATCGTGGACGAGGCGAGCGCGATCCCCAGCGCGTCGAGAAAGACGAGCTTCGCCTTTTCCCGCACATCGGCCGGGACCGCTTCGAGCGCGAGGCCGCGGCTCCAGGCCGCTATCTGTTCCGAGCGCGGCGCCATTACTTGCTCTTGCGTCTCCTTGCCCTGTCTTTTTTTACTTCCCCGGCCGGCCGGGTTTTTTTGCCGCCGAGGACCCGGACGAGCTGCGTGATGCTTTCGAGCTTGTCCAGACCGGCGACCAGCCCGAGCGCCGCTTCCGCCGCGCCGCGCGGCAGCGCGAGCCGCGCGCAGTCGCGGAATTTGTCCGCCAGCTCGTCCCAGCTCATCGGCTTCTCCGGGTGGCCCCTGGCCACGTCGGCCCGGCCTTCGAGCGTCCGGCCGTCCTTGAGCTTTACCCGCACGCGCGAGCGCACCTGATCGTAGCCCAGCGCCTCGAGCTCCGGATCGACGGAGAGCGTCACGCGCTGCATCATTTGGACCACGTCGGGCCGGCGCACCTTGCGGTCGGTGAACTCGGCGATGCCCGCCTTTCGCTCCAAAACGGCGATCGCCATGCAAAACGGGATGCTGAATTTCCCTTCGAGGGATGTCACCGGCATGGGATAAATAAGCGCGTTCGGCACGTTGGAGTTGGTCCCAACTTCCACGCTGGCGATCTGTTCGGCGCGGAGATCGTGCTGTTTCACCAGGTCCAGGATCACGTCCTGAGCCGGGTGGGAGAGCGAGCCGGAAGGGTAGGGTTTGATCGAAATCCCCGGCTCCTGCATGAAGTAGGGATGGCCCAGGCGGCCGACGATTTTATTCTCGTCGCCGCCGCCCGCCATGGCGTTGAAAAATCCGCGCCGGGCCTCGATGATGTTGCTCGCCGAGGTGAAGCCCCGCTCGGCCAGCTCGGCGGCGGTCACGCCGTTTTCCGCGGCGCGCCCCGCGTGGAGCGGCTTGGTCATGGTGCCGAAATTCTCCCTGAGCCCCGAAGCCATGCTGGCGGCGATGCCGAGGGTGCGCAGGAGCGGCTCTTCCCTGAGGCCGAGGATCTTTCCCGCCGCCATGGCGGCGCCGAGCCCGCCGATGGTCGCGGTCGAATGAAAGCCGGACTGGTAATGGCGCGGGTGGATCGCGTCGGCGATGCGGCACTCCACTTCCACTCCCAGGATGTAGGCCAAAAGCATCTCCCGGCCGGAGATGCGCTCCCTCTCGCCCACGGCGAGCGCGGCCGAGAGAACGGGAATCGTCGGATGCGTGAGCAGGCCGTAGACCGCCTCTTTCGACGTGGAGAGCTGTGTGTCGTCGTAATCCATCGCGTGGCCCGCGACGCCGTTCACGAGCGCGGCCTTGGGCGCGGGCGCCGCGAAGCGGGAGCCGATGACGGAGGCTTCGGCCTTGCCGCCCATCCGGCGGACGTAGGCGGCGATAATGCGCGCGCCTTTTTCCGTCGAGCCCGCGAGGATCACGCCCAGGCCGTCGAGAACGAATCCCCGCGCCAGGCCGACCACTTCCGGGGGGACGTCGCGGAACCGCGTCCTGTGGACAAAGCTCGCCACCTCCTGAGTCAAGCCCATCGTGCGCTCCTTAAAAAATGGAATCGTTCGCCGCGAGAGCTTCGACAGGTAGCATTATCGGGGGCGTTTTTCCAGCCCGGCAAAAAGACGCCGGCAGGGGGTTTCAAGGGCGTTGCAATGGCAAAATGCGTGATCTAGAATGGCTTTATCGGAGGCGCGATGTTCGGTCTGGGAATTTGGGAGCTGCTCCTCATACTGATTCTTATCCTCGTCCTTTTCAGCCGCCGGCTGCCGGACCTGGGCTCGGGCGTGGCCAAGGGGATCAAGAATTTTCGCCGCACGATGAGAGAGCCGGACGAGATCGACGTCACGCCCAAAGACAGGTCGCAGCAGAAAGAGGGGGACAAGAAAGACCACTAGCGGTCTTTAAAAGTATTTAAACCGATCAAAAAGATCCAGATGCTAGGCGCGCGAGAAGCCGACGAGCGCAGGCGTACTTTTTTCAATACGTCGAGCGGGGAGGTCGAAGCGCAACGACACAGATGGGCCTTTTTCAGCGGTCTAAGCCTCTTCCGCGCCGAGGACGCGATACCCGAAGCTCTTCGTCGCCGCGCTCCCCTTCAGGAACACGATCGAAAACGCCGCCGACTCGTCGGGCAATATCTCGAATCTTTTTACCGGCCCCTGCTTCTGCAGATCGTTGATTTCCCTGTCGGTCAAATCGCGCACGATCTTCGACGAGATCGCGTTCCCGATGGTGATCACCTGGCGCTCGATGACCCTGCCGTCCTCGCCGTAAATATAGCCCTCGATTTTCACTTCGCGCACCTTGACCCGATTGCGGTTGACCGCCACGCCTGATAGGAGAAAGACCTCTTTGTTGCCCTGTATCCGTTGAAATCTGGGCCGGCCGGCCTGGAGCACGATGCCCTCGCGCAGGTAATCGTTCTTGACGATCGAGGAGCCGATCCAGGGGAGGTCCTTCAACAGGCTCTCGACGGGTTCGGGCCTGGCCTTGTACAGCAGCGTGAAGCTGGAAAAAAGGAACAGCAGGACGCCGCACAGGAGGAAGTAGGGCGTGAGCGAGACGGGCAGGTCCGGGGACGCGGCGGGCGCTTCCGGCTCGGCTTTCGGCGGCTTTGGGTCGCGGGTAAACACGAAGGGCTGCTCGACCGGCCGGTCGAATTCGACAGGCGGCTTCTCCTCCTGCGGCCGCGGGGTGCCATGGACCAATCCCCCGCCGGCTTCTCGATTTTGAGCGCGGCTTGCTCCTCAGGCTGCCGCTTTTCGAGTTGGTACGGAATTTCCTTTTCTTCGGCCACCGGGCCGTTGGCCGCCGGGGAGAAATCCGAGATCCCGGGGTGGCTTTCGCGGCCCGCGTCGACCCGCTCGCGGGCGGGAAACGAGAAGGAGAGCTCGGCGGCTTCCCGCCGCGGCGCGGCGGGCGGCCGGTCCGCGGCCGCGCGCGCGGGGCCGGAGGCGGTCTTGGCTCCCAGGATAAAAACGTTTTTGCAGCGCGAACAACGGAAAGTGGGCTTGGTCGTGGTGACGGCGTTCTCAGAGACGCGATAGGTCGTGTGGCAACTGGGGCACTGAACCAGCATGCTGTTTTTCCCGCTCCGGATTCCCGCGCTTTTTACTGGACTGGTGGCTCGCCTGTGGATTTAACCTGATTTTATGGTAATTAAAGAAAATTTCAACCTTTGAGCCCAAGTAAGCGACTCCATTGAATAAAGACCCGTCCGCCACGTCCAATCAAACAAGGCTTGCTGTGGAGATGAGCGAGTGGGACCTCATCCGCAACTGTCAAAAGGGAGATGCCGCCGCTTTCGAGGAGATCACAGGCAAGTACTATCGCCGCATTTTTATGGTGATCCTGGGCATGGTGCATCACCGCGAAGACGCCTTGGACGTGGCGCAGGAGACGTTTTATCGGGCGTTTAAGAACATCAAGCGCTTCGAGGGCGGATCGAGCTTTTACACCTGGCTCTACCGCATCGCCGTCAACCTCGCTATCGACTTCCAGCGGCGCCAGAAGCGCGGCCCGGCGGACCAGAAGGAGAACATGGATGAGGTGATCGTCGAGACCGAGACTCTGGGCACCGACCCCTATCGCGAGCTGCGCGACCGCGAGCTCGGCGAGCGGCTGCTCAGCGCGATCGACGAATTGACACCGGATCACAAAGCGGTCATTCTTATGAGGGCGGTCGAGGGACTCTCGTATAAAGAGATCGGGCGCATCATGAACTGCTCGGAAGGCACCGTGATGAGCCGGCTGCATTACGCGCGGAAAAAATTGTCAGAGAAGCTCGGACCGGATTTATGATCACCGATTGCGAAGAAATCAAAAAATGGCTCGGCC
>WNFL01356181.1_pt1 | contig 21227 bp, 20 predicted proteins | sample 5400361 | NCBI WGS metagenome assembly WNFL01 (sample SAMN13153351, study PRJNA577476) | soil metagenome | isolation source: 40 cm soil on Douglas fir-dominated hillslope | place: USA:California | collected 2013-09-17
AACATACACTCGCAACGCATATCCATCGAGATCGCGGTCAGTCAGGATATTTTTTATGGCATCAGTTGCCGCGTTGGATAAAGTAATGGTAGAACTAAACGATTCTGTCGAAATGATCTTTGTGTCGATTTCCTGTAACATTTGTGCTCCTTAAAAGCGAAGTAGATAGATATTATCAAATACGAGGCAGGCTGTCAACATAAAAAAGGTGCGGAGTTGCCCAGTCAACGTATGACCATTGTTCTTGACACATCCCTATTGGAACTGTAAAATCCTCCTGCTTAAGGCGCAAGCCTACATCATCTTATTCCTGAGGAGGAATCACCCTACATGTTCACTATGGGACTTACCAATTTTGAGCAGATTGCGATCTGGGCCGTGTTTGCTGTTGCATGGCTGGGTCTTGGATATGCAGTCTTCCTGCGTTCTCAAATCCTGCGCGAGGACAAAGGCACTGAAAAGATGCAGGAAGTTTGGGGAGCGATCAAGGATGGAGCGAATGCTTATTTACAGAAGCAATTCCGCTCCATTTTGCCTTTAATCGCTATTTTGTCCACCGTCGCCGGAGGCACATGATCGCTTCCCGGGCATGAACGATTCTCAACTTAAGTTGTGGATCGGTATTGCACGCGGGCTGGCTTTTATTATGGGATCTGGTTTCTCGCTGGCAGTGGGTCAGATCGGTATGCGGATGGCGATTGAGGGTAATGTGCGTGTGGCTTCAGCTTCAAAGAGGTCATTCGGTGAAGCGCTCCGCATTGCTTATCGAGCTGGCACAATCACCGGTATGCTGACCGATGGACTCGGTTTGCTCGGTGGCACGATCATCTTTATGATCCTCGGCGTCGCAGCACCTGATGCTTTGCTTGGCTTCGGTTTCGGCGGCACGTTGTTGGCGTTGTTCATGCGTGTGGGCGGTGGTATCTTTACCAAGGCGGCAGACGTCGGCGCTGACCTGGTTGGTAAAGTAGAAGCAGGCATCCCTGAGGATGATCCAAGAAATCCAGCTGTGATCGCGGACCTCGTAGGTGATAATGTCGGTGACTGTGCCGGTATGGCGGCGGATATTTTCGAATCCTACGAAGTGACGATTGTTTCTGGCTTGATTCTTGGCTTGGCGCTCTGGCACATTACCAATCGCCTTGAGTGGATCATCTTCCCGTTGATCGTGCGCGGTGTAGGTGTGCTTTCGTCTATTATCGGTACTTACTTTGTTAAAGCTGGCAAGACCGGTAAGGCTGGCGATGCCATGAAGGCGATCTTTAGCGGCTTCGTGACCTCTGCCTGGATTTCTGCCGTGTTGTTCTATGTTGCAGGTTTTATCTATTTGCGATCGCCTGAGATGAGTGCATGGGGCGGTTGGTGGCGTTTACCTACAGCGGTTGGTGTCGGCGTGATTCTTGCCATTGTGATCGATCGGCTGACCGAGTATTTCACGGGGACAGAAACTTCGCCTGTCAATGACATCAAAAAAGCCGCTGATACTGGTCCTGCGACACTTATTCTGAACGGCATCTCGGTTGGTTTTGAGTCATCTGTTTGGTCAGTGCTCGTGATTGCTTTGACCATTGTTGCCTCCATTTTTATCTTCGGCACCATTCCGGGTGTGACTGGTATAGAACGAGCGACTTTTATTTTGTACGGCGTAGCAATGACTGGTATCGGTATGCTGACCCTCACTGGCAATAATGTGGCGATGGATTCGTTTGGTCCCATCTCTGACAATGCCAATGGGATTGGTGAAATGGCTTGGTCTGGTAAAACAGACAAAGCGACCAAGGATGCCCAACAGATCATGGCTGACCTGGATGCGGTAGGTAATACAACAAAAGCTATTACCAAAGGTGTTGCGATTGGTTCAGCTGTGATCGCGGCTGTGTCCCTGTTTGGTTCATTCCTTGTGGATGTCACGCGCGCGCAGAGTGCTGCCAATGCTGCAGCTGTTGCTCTTGGCAATCCTGCTCCATTTGAAAAGTTAATTAATGAAGTAGGTATTCGCGTTGACGATCCACAAATTTTTGTGGGTATGCTCATCGGCGGTGCACTACCATGGCTATTCTCATCATTTGCTATTCAGGCTGTGAATCGCGCGGCTTCACTCATTGTGTTAGAAGTTCGCCGTCAGTTCAAGTTGGGTGTGTTGGATGGAAAAGTCAAGCCCGATTATGCTCAGGCTGTTTCCATTTCCACTACTGCAGCGCAAAAGGAATTGGTCTCTCTGGCTTTGCTTGGCATCGTCACCCCAATTGTGGTTGGCTTGATGTTGGGCGTCGAAGCGTTGGGTGGTTTTCTGGCAGGTATCATTGTCTCTGGTCAGTTATTGGCTGTATTCCTCAATAACTCCGGCGGTGCATGGGACAATGCCAAAAAGTTGATTGAAGATGAGCCCAAAGACCCTAAGAATAATCTGGGTAAAGGTTCCGAACGTCACAAGGCTGGTGTAGTAGGTGACACCGTGGGCGATCCCTTTAAGGATACGGCTGGTCCCGCACTCAACCCGATGATCAAGGTGGTGAATCTTGTGTCGGTGATCGTTGCTCCTGTGGTCGTGCAATATTCGGGAGCTAGTGGAATAACCTTGTTTACCGTTTGGGCTGTAGCGATCGTTTTGCTTGGCGTATTAGCCTGGGCAATCAATAGTTCCAAGACCCCAGCACAGCCTATGACTGTGGAGGTGGGTCCCACCCCAAAAAGTAGCCCTAAGAGTAAGAAGTAATTTCTTTGAATGAGCAGAGCCTATCATTTGATTTGACAGGCTCTATTTTTTGTACGATAGTTGGAGAGTGTTGCCAGAGAACAACTTGAAGAATAAATTAACCAGCCTAATTTAAGAATCCTTATTAACTCAAGTTGCTGCCTAGATACGAAATTCATAGTAAGTCTGCTACAGTTGTGGTTACCACGCCAAACAACCGGGGCAGAGCCATCCCATGGACACCCAAATTGTAGCCATCTATTGTCTTTGTGACGATATTTTGAAAATAAACAACGCCAGCTGAGTGACGCTGAAGTTATGACGACCTCGATTATGGCTGCCATGTTCTTTAGCAACAATGTAGAGAAGTCTCTTATCTTTTTGTAGGAGCGTAACATATTCCAAACATGTTACGGAAGAGCCATTTCAACCGACGCCAATATAAGATTACAGAACTATTTTTAGTAGTATTTGATTTGCTGGGCGACTTTTGGAAGGAGTTGAATGAACAGCGTGTGTATATCATGGACAGCTTTCCGATTTCAGCCTGTGACAACTACCGCATCCCACGCTGTCATCTATATCAGCATGAAGCGTGGCGCGGTTATCAAGCCAGCAAAAAACGCTATTACTATGGTTTGAAGATTCATTTGATGGTTACTGAGCATGGACAACCCGTTGAATTCTTTCTGACACCAGGCTCTTGGAGTGATAATCGCGCTCTGAAAATGTACAAATTTGATTTACCGGAAGGTGCCTTCCTCACAGGCAACAAAGCCTATACAGATTATGCCTTTGAAAACGTACTGAAAGAAGCCCAAATCGATCTTCAACCGCTGCAAAAGAAAAATTCAAAACGACCAGCCCCTGCCTGGATCACTTATCTATCGGCTTGTTATCTCAAAGTCATTGAGACCACGGGCAATCTGCTTGAACAATTACTACCAAAACACATTCATCCCATCACAGCGCGTGGCTTTGAACTCAAACTCGCTCTCTTTGTCCTAGCGACTTCCGTCAACTTCTTGAAAGTCGCAACTTAGGTATATTATTGCAAATTTCAAGTCATCAATCGCATGTAGAACTTGCTACAAGGAAGTCCGCAAGATATAGATCTAATCTAAATTTATGCAACAGGTAGGTGAAAAACGTCGTTGGGTGGACAAAAAATTCAGTGAATACGGAATTATGAGGTATACTTTTAAAAACAAGTTTGTAACACATTTTATTTGAATTCAAGACTTATGCACAATCCTTCTTTATCTTTATCCTGTTCATAAGGTTTATTATCCATGGCACAAGAAGTATTCTCCTCCCATATCAGAAAAATTATTTTGGACCAAGCAAAAAGAGCAAACGTCGGCCATATTGGCTCCGCCTTGTCTGTCGCAGATATTATTGCCACGCTTTATTTTGGTGTGATGAAAATTTCTGATCCAGCCGATCCGGATCGCGATCGTTTTATCCTCTCAAAAGGTCATGCTGCGCTGGCGCTTTACGCGGCTTTTTTCCTGAAAAACTGGATTGCTTCCGAAATGCTTGATACCTATTGTAGTGATAATACACTTCTCCCTGTACATCCGGAACGCTCTTTGAAGGGTGTGGACTTTGGCACCGGTTCTTTGGGAATGGGAATTTCATACGCAGCTGGGGCAGCCTTAGCAGCAAAGATGCAGAACTCCAAGCGCCGTGTCTTTGTCCTTGTTAGTGATGCGGAATGCAATGAAGGGATCGTTTGGGAAGCTGCCATGTTTGCGGCGCATCATAAAATTTCAAATCTCTATGTAATTATTGATCTAAATGGTCAGCAGGCACTTGGGTATACACACGATGTCTTGGATACTGCGCCATTGGGTAAAAAATGGGAGGCCTTTGGGTGGCAAGTGAAGGATGTAGATGGTCATTCACGCGAAGAAATAATAAACGCAATTCAGTCCTGTGAACACGAACTGACCCGCCCGCACGTGCTTATCGCGCACACCACCTTTGGTAAGGGTGTCTCTTTTATGGAGAACAAAATTAAATGGCATTATTGGCCGATGTCAATGGATGAATATAGGTTGGCTTTGGAAAATGTTGAGAGGCTTTCGTGAGAACCGCGTTTATCAATGCCTTGGTGGAACTAGCAAAGGATGATCTGCGTATACTCTTGTTAACCAGCGACTTGGGGTATCTTGTGATAGAGCCTTTTATTGAGCGATTTCCTGACCGTTTCATCAATGTGGGAGTTGCCGAAGAAAACATGGTTGGGCTTGCCACTGGGTTGGCTGATGCAGGCTTTATTCCGTTTATATATTCCATTGCTCCGTTTGCGGTGCTCCGACCGTTTGAATTCATACGAAATGGACCTGTGTATCATCAGCTTCCGGTTCGTATCATCGGTGTCGGACAAGGGGTTGAATATGGGTTTAATGGCCCCAGCCACTTTGGGGTGGACGATGTTGGTGTTCTGCGCACCCAGCCCGGTCTGACCATTATTGCCCCAGTCGACGATATTCAGGCAAAACATTCTATCCAAAAAACCCACAATCTTCCTGGGCCGATTTACTTCCGATTAAGCAAAGACTCATTCGAAATTCCAGAATTGAACAGAAGTTTTGAACTTGGGCAAACACAGCAAATTGGAAATGGCAAGGATGTCTTGATTCTAAGCACAGGCGCGATTACCAGGGAAGCAATACGAGCAGCTCAATTGTTGAGTGAACATGGTTTGGCGACAACTATTTTGGTCATTGCCACTATTGCCCCTGCTCCCGTGTCTGACTTGATCGAGGCGCTTTCGTCCTTCAAGTATGCCTTCACCATTGAATCTCATTACATTACTGGCGGGATAGGCTCGCTCGTAGCAGAGGTTGTTGCAGATCACTGCCTAAACATTAAAGTGGTTCGACTTGGCTTTGATGCTCTTTTAAACAAATCCTTCGGAAGTTCGGCTTATCTACAAGCTGCTCACGGATTGTCCCCAGAAAAAATTGCACTTCATATTATAAAAACCCTGGAAGAAAATGTTTGATACAAAGACCTCCAGCCCAAAATTGAGCGCTATTATTGCCATTTATCTCGATGCACAGGCCGTCCCTATTATGTATAAACGGCTCGTGGATGTCTTTCAAAAGATTGGGGTCCGGTATGAAATTATTTTCGTTAATGATTGCAGTCCGGATAATGCTCGTAATGTCCTAGCTGAAATAGCAAAACAAGACCAGCAGGTAGTGGTTATTAACCACACTCGGAATTTTGGTTCTCAAAATGCCTTTACCAGCGGCATGAAAATCGCCACAGGTGATGCTGTGATTCTGCTGGATGGCGATTTGCAAGATCCCCCCGAAATGATTGAAGCGTTTTACCATAAGTGGCGGGAAGGTTTCCAAGTTGTTTATGGGAATCGTGTCAGACGTGAAGCCAACCTCAGTATGCAATTTCTGTATAAAGCTTTCTACCGGATATTTAGCAGAGTGGCATATGTTCGTATTCCGCTGGATGCAGGCGATTTTTCGCTGATTGATCGATCTGTGGTGGATACGCTCAACAGCCTCCCGGAAAATAATCGCTTTCTCCGTGGCTTGCGGGCCTGGGTTGGCTATAGTCAAATTGGCGTTCCGTATGTGAGACCTGAAAGAATGTTTGGCCGCACTACCAATTCTTTTGTCAAGAATCTGGCTTGGGCGCGAAAGGCTATTTTGTCATTCTCTTATTTCCCGCTGGAAATAATTACTTGGCTTGCGCTGATTATGGTTGTGCTGTCCCTGATTGGCATTACCGCACAAGTACTACTTCGGCTCCTTATCCCGACAAGTACGCCAAGCGGATTTACCACGCTGATCATCCTGATTTTACTCATGGGTGGAATTCAACTGCTCTGTCTGTCAATTATCGGGGCATATCTAGCTCATATCTATGATGAGGTCAAACGGCGGCCGCCTTTCTTGGTGGAAAGTATTTTGAATGACCCGCGTAGACCCCATAACGAGCAGGTGGGTCATGAGTCTTGAATTGATTTCTACAACCTGTGCAATATGTGTTACAAAAAATAATGCTTCGGTGGTATACCAGGCGAATTTTGATGTAGAAGCCTTTAATCCTGAAGTTTTTTCCGCGCGCCGAATTCCCGATATGGTTCATTATCAAATCGTTCGCTGCAATGTATGTGGCTTGATCCGTTCTGATCCTGTGGCTAATGCAAACACACTTAAAACGCTTTATCAACAAAGCAACTTCACCTATGATCAAGAAACGCCGAATTTGATAAAAACATATGGACGTTACTTAAGAAAGACCGAAAAATACAAGATTCCCAAACAACATTTACTCGAAATCGGCTGTGGAAACGGTTTTTTCCTCGAAGAAGCAATTTCCCAGGGCTTTAAAGAAGTTATGGGTATCGAACCTAGTAAGGATGCGATCAGTAGGGCAAACTCTGCAATTCGACCCCAAATCGTATGCGACATGCTAAGGCCTGGATTGTTACCATCGAACGCTTTCAATGCTATTTGCATGTTTCAAACATTCGACCACATTTCTGAGCCGAATATGCTTCTGGAAGAATGTGTTAAATTGCTTCGATCAGGCGGCATCATTCTGTGTCTAAATCACAATGTAGAGGCCGTGTCTTCAAGAATTCTTGGAGAGAAAAGTCCCATTATTGATATTGAACATACTTATCTTTACAGTCTAAAAACCATTAAACGACTTTTTGAAAAACAAGGGCTGCATGTGCTGGAAGCAAAACCCGTCTGGAACATAGTTCGCCTGTATAGCCTTCTCAGGCTATTTCCAATGCCTCGTAGCATTAAACAGAAGTTATTGGATTTTGTCAGCCGCACCCCCCTGAGTAAATTAAGTTTTACTCTTCCACTTGGCAACCTATATGTTATTGCCCAAAAAACATGACGAAGAATATTATTAATGATGCTGCTGTTAAAAATCAGGGTTATTACCATCTAGATAATCTCAGTAAGGCAATTCAAGAAGGTCTTGCGAGTGGCGGATACATACTATTTTTGCCAGATCAAAATAATGAACTCTAAAAACATTATTATTACTGGTGGCACGGGCTTTGTTGGCGCCAACCTAGCCGCAAGATTAGTCAAAGATGGACATAACGTTCATCTTTTTGTGCGTCAGGGATACAAAAATTGGCGTATAAAAAATATCCTTCCGCACGTTCAGATTCATACGGTCAATCTACTTGACTCGCAGCCTTTGCACGCCAATATTGCTGGTATTCGCCCCGACTGGATATTTCACCTCGCCGCCTATGGAGCTTATTCATGGCAGGGTGATTTAAATCTAGCGGTTCAAACTAATTTTTTGGGTACCATAAATCTCGTGGAAGCTTGTCGAAATGTTGGTTTCGAGATATTTGTTAATACAGGTTCTTCCTCCGAATATGGTTTTAAGGACCATGCACCAGTAGAAACAGAGGGGATTGATCCAAATAGTTATTATGCGGTCACAAAAGCATCTGCCGCCCTTTTTTGTCGATACACCGCTAATCGTTACAACATCTGTATACCAACGCTTCGGCTCTATTCTGTATATGGACCTTACGAAGAACGTGATAGGCTGATCCCCAACATTATCATCTATGGACTGAAGGGTTTGCTGCCTCCTTTGGTCGAACCTAAAACTGCGAGAGATTATATATATGTGAGGGATGTAGAAAAGGCTTATCTTCTTTTAGCTAGCGAGCCGAATGGAAAAGGTGGCGAAGTTTATAATCTTGGGACTGGCGTGCAAATATCTCTTGGCGAGGTGGTTAAACTAGCCCGCCGCCTTTTTAATCTTTCTGTTGAACCACAATGGGGGACGATGCCCAAACGAGAATGGGACACAACCATTTGGCAGGCAAACAATGCTAGGATGATTGGTGTGGGTTGGCGACCTGAATTTTCTTTTGAGCAAGGCTTTCAAGAAACAGTTGAATGGTTTCAAGGTCACCCTGAATTATTTAGACATTATGAGAACGCTTAAATAACTTCGTTTTTTCATAGCCGAATTGAACAGCACTTTAGTGGCTGTTTGGGGAGTGTTTTTATCGTATTCTAACCAAGAATTCCTTTTGTCTTGGAGACGTAAATTGTAATTCTGTATTACGCTACTACGCTCAATTGCACGTAAAAATGTCTTATTACGCTACTACGCTCAATTGCACGTAAAAATGTCTGTCGTACGCAAATCTTCATGCGCGATTCCGAATGTGATTGATGATGAGTCAGGATTATATAGTTAGTTTGCTTCGTTTGTTGATTATAATGTGAATAAAGATATATAAAAGCGCGACTAGGAAGGCTAAGCCTGATATCAAGTCAAGAACCCGTTGATAGGTTGGGATTTTCCAATCTGGCTGAATGTGCTTGACGAAAAGCTCAAGGATGTCCTTATCTTCGATGCGAAAACGATCAAATGGTTTATTGTTATTGAGATCCGGAAAGATATAACCGGTTGGGTCGGTCATATTGTAATGATTGTTTGATATAGTCCAAATCGAACCGATTTGGACTTGCGGGTGAAAGTTTTCAAGTTGAAAACCGAAAACCGGCTCATAAACGTTCAAATTGCTTGTACGATAGAGAAGCGCACCGGTATTTTTTCCATCGGGATTTCCAATGGCTGTAATTTCAAAGGATTTGCCAGCCTGCAGCTCCTCGTAAATTTTTTGCGGGGCAGCAACATCATAAAACATCCAAAGCATATCCTGTCTAAAAAGGAAGTAGGAGCTTAATGGTATAACTGCCAGTAAGTTGACTAACAGATAGGTTTTTAGTAATTTTGTCTTGTCCCAAGTTTTGGACCATCGATCGTAGACGGCAGCAGCAAAAAATGCCAGCGGAAAGATAAATGCGCCGGTAAACCTAATATTGGCCCTAAGCGAACTCAGGATTGGTAGATGCCTTAATACAGGATAAATAAACCCCTTTGCTAACGTGAACTCAATGGCAACGTATGTAAAGAAGACAAAAAAAAGTAAGGCAATCTTTTCCTGGTTGTTAGTGATGAGATTGGTGTATTTTTTGGGATTGTGAAGAAATTTAATTAAGCAAATCAGCACAATCATAAAAACTATGGGCGTCATGGAAATATCCAATTCCCACATTCCATAGTGGGTTCCGGTGGCGGCACGCGTGAAATTTGGATATGTTGATGGATCCATGCCGCCCAGGATAAATAACGGGACGAGATTCGGGGTGCCTAACAATTGAAGAGTGATCCCTAGTAACCCAACAAAAAATGATACAGGATAGTTGTCGGCGATCAGGCGGGGAAAATAACGCATAAATGAAAAAGTAGCCGCCAATTTTGAAGCAGAAATAATGATGCCAACGACTCCACCTGCTCCAATAATTGTGGATATACGTTTCAAGTGAAAAAGATCGGGCTTATAGAGAAATATCATGGGGAGCAGCATCAGGATTGATAAACCAAAAATGATGATGATGAAATATCCCCCAGAATACATAAATGTAGCAAAGAATAGCCCGAATAATGCGACTGCAATATTAACTGATAGGCTTTCATTCAATAATATGATCAAGAACAATGCTATTAATGGGAAAGAGAAATATCCGAGTTGCCCTGTGGCCATGCGTGTGATCACAAAACCGTTAGCCGAGAAAAAGAATGCACCAAGAATGCTAGCTGTCCAGTTTAGCTTTAGGATCCGTTGAAAAAAATAATAACAGGCGATGAAGCCGATGGTAACATAGAACACAGCGGATGCCATCATGGCGTACCAAGGTGGAAGAACTATAGACAATAACGCAGGGATTGAGTACTGCATGTCATTCGGGTTGGGAAAAGCTGGCATCCCGCCGGCAAAGGTTGGAGTGAACCACTGAATGGCAAGTCCGTTCAGGCGATAGTGTAAAGCGGTGTCCAAAAAACTTGGTAGAGCATACGTGTAATCATGCCCAACGAGCGGATAGCGTAGATTCATAACCCCCAGAATAATTACATTGAGGATGATCAAATTTGCTGTGATGTAAAGCGCCGGTCGATTTTTTTCAGTCATTCTTACCTTTTACTTCCGCAAAACTCACTGATTGATTCGCCGATGTAATCCAACATCGATTGGGTGAGTCCAGGGTAGACGCCAATCCAGAAAACGCTATTCATAATAAGATCTGCATTCTTTAGGGAACTCGCAATCCGATAATTTGACTTTCGATAGGCAGGTTGTCGTACTAGATTGCCGCCAAAAAGCAGGCGTGTGCCGATCTTTCGGTTTTCCAAAAATTGAACCAACTCATTGCGGCTAAAAGGCATGTTTTCTCGAACTGCAATCGGAAACCCAAACCAGCTTGGTTCACTCTTGGGCGTCGCTTGCGGAAGGATGAGATATTCCTGGAGGTCTTGCAATTGGGCATGCAGATAGGCAAAATTTTCGCGCCGCTTTTCAATAAAGTGGGGAAGCTTCTTAAGTTGTGAAACGCCAACCGCTGCTTGCATATCTGTGACTTTCAAGTTGTAACCGATATGTGAGTATGTGTATTTGTGATCATAACCATGCGGCAGGTCGCCAAGTTGCCAGTTGAAACGCTTTCCGCAGGTGTTCTCTTTGCCCGGGTCGCACCAACAATCGCGGCCCCAGTCACGGAAAGATTCGATGATCTTCTTAAGTTTGGGTTTGTCAGTTAAAACTGCGCCGCCTTCTCCCATGGTGATGTGGTGCGCGGGGTAAAAACTGACCGTTGCTACGTCGCCAAACCTGCCCACAGGTTGACCGTTGTATGTCGCGCCAACAGCATCACAACAATCCTCCACCAGCCACAGATTATGTTGTTTGCAGAATTCGGTGACTGCCTCAAGGTTGAATGGATTGCCAAGCGTATGTGCGATCATTACAGCACGTGTTTTATCAGACAGCGCGGCTTCAAGTTGACTCACATCCACGTTGTAGGTAGGGATGTCAACATCAATAAACACGGGCACAAGATTGTTTTGAAAGATCGGGTTTACTGTAGTGGGGAAGCCGGTTGCAACGGTGATGACTTCATCGCCAGGTTTGAGTTGTCGCTCTTTAAGTAGGGGAGAAGTCAGGCTAGTTAAGGCAAGCAAATTGGCTGAAGAGCCGGAATTTACCAACAGCGCATGACGCATTTTGAAAAACTGAGCAAATTCCTTTTCAAATTGATGCGCGTAACGTCCCGTTGTCAGCCAGAAGTCAAGGCTTGAGTCTACAAGATATTGAATATCTTCTGAATCAAAGACTCGTCCCGAGACGGGCACAACTGATGACCCAGGTATGAATTCTTTTGCAGGGAATGCTTCAGCGGCATATTCAGCAACAAGTTCCCGTATTTGGGCGCGGAGTTGGTCAGCTTTCTCACTCATTTTTAAAATAATCCTTATACCAATCAATCGTCTTACGCAAACCATCTTCCAAATTGAACATTGGCTTCCAACCCAAATCCCGCCTAGCTTTTTCTGCGCTCAAATATTGATGGCGGATCTCGTTGCTCACTTCATTGCGGATGTCTGGACGCAAATCCGATTTCATCTCTTTTAGGATTTGCGTCACGATCTCGCGTACCGACACCTGAATCTCGTTCGAAAAATTGAATGCCTGCCCTTTGAGTTCTGGTCGCGAGGCGAGTTGTTCTGCCAACAGCATATACGCCGCTGCGCCATCTTCTACATAAAAATAATCGCGGATGTATTCCCCGTCCGAGCGAATAACCGGACGTTGCCCACGCAAGATTGAGCGGATCGTTCCGGGAATGATGCGATTCCAGTTCAGGTCGCCGCCGCCGTAGAAGTTCCCACAACGCGTAATGGAAACAGGCAAGTCACAAAACTTTTTGCATACGTGCATGCGATCAAATCTGCTGCAGACTTGCTAACATCATAAGGATGTTGTCCTTGTAACGGTGTATTTTCATCGTAAGGCAGAATTTCTTGGTCGCCGTATGCCTTATCTGACGAAGCGACTATGATCTGTTTAACGCGCGGACTTCTGCGGCAAGCTTCAAGTAAATTCCAAGTGCCTGCAATATTAGTCTCAAAGGTGGAGATGGGATTACGATTGGCAATCGTCACAATGGTCTGTGCGGCGAGATGAATAACAGTATCAATCTCGAATTCACCCAAGGCACGTTCCAGAACTTCGCGGTCACGAACATCACCGCGTACAACTTTCACACGCTCAAGGTTGCCCCTGCGGACAGATTCACTTTGCGGCACCCAATCGCGCACCAAACAAACAATGTCTGCCCGAGCATCTATCAGTCGTTGTATTAACCAAGAACCGACCAGCCCTGTTCCACCTGTGACAAAAGTTGGGCGGTCAAGCCAGAAGGCGCGGTTCAGTTCCATAGTTTCCAGGGGGCTTTGCCTTCCTGCCAGAGTCTTTCCAGATTATGAACATCACGTAATGTGTCCATGGATTGCCAAAAGTCTTCATGCTGGTATGCCACTAATTGACCTTCTGTGGAAAGTTGTTCAAGTGGTTCGCGCTCCCAATAGGTTTGATCATTATCTATATACTTCACGATGTCTGGTTGAAGGACAAAGAAGCCGCCATTGATCCAGCCTTCGCCAATTTGGGGCTTTTCTTTGAATTGAGTGACGTTCTGGTCTTCAATTACCATCTGTCCAAATCGCGCCGGTGGCCGCACGGCCGTCATGGTAGCAAGCTTCTTCTGTTGCTCGTGAAACTCGAGCAATTGCCTGATGTTTACGTTGCTCACGCCATCACCATAGGTAAACATGAAGGTCTCATTGCCAATAAATTCAGCCACTTGTTTTACGCGCCCGCCTGTGTTGCTATCTATGCCAGTGTCAAGCAAATGTACAACCCAATCTTCGCCTTTATCATTATGCATTGAGACTTCGCCAGTTTTGAGTTTTACTGTTAGGCTGCGTGAACGATAATGGTAATTTAGAAAATAATCCTTGATAACCTCGCCTTTGTAACCCAATGCGATCACAAATTCTTTGAAGCCGTAGGCTGCATAAATATTCATGATATGCCATAGCATGGGCCTCCCACCGATCTCGACCATTGGTTTTGGCTTGAGGGTTGTTTCTTCAGATAGGCGGGTGCCTAAACCACCAGCGAGGATTGCCACTTTCATATGCGATTCCTTTTGATAAATAAAGAATAAGTGATATGTGAAATTATACCTTTGGCGTTCGGCTGAAATGATTGACTTTCAGTATTGATATTTACTAATTATCTAGTTGGTAGATTTTTTTTGTTCGTAAGAAATTCAGGGGTATGATGCCTTATCTGGCGATTCTGGTAACATTTTCGAAATACCAGTTGTGCTGTATAAATTTTTGTGAGCCTTTATAATGGCCAGCAAGAAGACCAATAAAGTGACCAAATATGTGCTTGACGAAAACTTGATTAGCAGTGGGAAGATTGAGGCTATGATCCATATCCAAAAAGTTGATTTGAATTCCTTGGCAGTTAGCCAGATTATTGCAGGAATTAACAAGGGTAGATCATAAGCATAAGCTCTTGGAGCACAAAATAAGGATGCTGCCAGAGATAGGGATAATAGCGGCACGGTGGGCAGTGAGCGGTATTTCCATACGATCAAAAAAGCAAGTAGGATAAGGGCTATTGTAAAAGGTAAATTCGCAGTACCAATCCAATTTTCCTGAGATCCTAGCAAACTAGGAAATGTTGTAAAGGCTAGTCCAACGGTTCTTTGGCCTCCTGTTTTGAGAAGATTCAACATCTCAAGATACCAACGAGGATTGATTACAGTCTCAAGTAGTAGCATCAGGGCCGATGAAGCGAAACTAACCAAGATGATGCGTTTCCCGGCTCGCCAGAATGCAAAGAAGGTGAATATGATGACCAAATGAGGCTTAGTCCATAAAAATGGAAATATTAAGCCAGCCAGCACATCCTTTTTTTGCTCAATCGCATATATTGCTAATAACAATAATCCAAGGAGTATATACTCCATTTGGCCTACAATCATTACCGGTAAGCTCATGACAATGAGTAGTGAAAAAATTAGAATCTTGTCCCAGAATTTAAAATCGGGATTGTAATACTTGATTAAATTATTAATAACCAATATTGCGCTAATGATGGAGACACACTGATAAAGAATTAGCGCTATTTTTGGAGGCCAGATGGCAAAAGGAATAAAGAACCACGCAGTCCAAGGGAAATACCAAAAAGGTAGATGATATCTTCCAATGATTATATAAATGGATTTTCCTGACAAAGCTGCCTTTGCAGCACTATAAAATACATCAAAATCATGCCAATCACTATTTGTTAAACCATAGTAGAGAATTTGAAGGGATAGTAAAAATGCGGAGATTACAAATGCAGTATACAATGCGCGTTTTATATATTCGGTCTTCATTTGGTTCGCCTTTCGTACTCTAGTTTTATGGCTTCCATTAGCTTCACTGCATTGCCTTTGCCATTAATTCTAGATACCGGTCAAATTCTAAAGGCAGTGTATTAAGAATTTGCAACACTTTGTTGATCTTTAAGCCCGCATTTAATGGACGGACCGCCGGCTGATGTAGATCGTTTGTTTTCACTGGGATGATTAAACTTTTGTCGCATTTAAAAATTTTGGCTACTTCACAAGCGAAATCGTATCTATTTACAAGATCTTTGCCTGCAATATTGTAAATGCCCTTTACTTTGGATTCGGCTAATTGCACACTTGTTTTTGCAAGATAGGGGGCATAGGTTGGTGTTCCAATTTGGTCAGTTGGAACTTTAATTTCTTGATTGTTTTGCAATGTCCGGATTAGTCTAAGAACAAAGTTCTTTCCTTGACGTTCCCAGCCGTAAACTATGGTGGTTCGGATAATTATGTAGTTTGTAAGTCTCATTGCAATAATGTTTTCAGCAATAAGTTTTTGCCTACCATACATACACAAGGGCGCTGGCGTGTCTTCCTCGGAGTACGGACCGTTTCTGCCGTCAAAAATATAGTCTGTCGAAAAGAAGACAAGTTGGGACTCGAAATATATTGCTGCCTCAACTATATTTTCGACTCCCTGTACATTGATTTTGTAAGATTTGTCAGGATTTTGTTCGCAATAATCAACATTGGCGATTGCAGCTGGAAAGTAAATGATACTTGGATTTATAGTTTCAATCCAACGAAAGACATTTTCTTTGTTACATATATCAAGTAATATCGAATTTTCGATTGAAGAGTGATAGTGCGATACGGTAAATTCACGATTAAGTTCTGTCAATTCATTTGCGAGGTGTCCGCCGACTTGGCCAGATGCGCCAATTATCAAGGATCTGCTCATTTATGTTTTATTTCCCAATTATATGGGATGTGATTTGTAAATGGGTCCATTCGAATAATTTCATTAGTGTCATGGGCTAGTGTTGAACAATTGGCAACAATTGCCTTGGTGGTGCCAATGCCTTTAAAGCCATTCCAAATTCGCGGAGGAATTGTAACAAGGGCGTAGTTATCTTCCCCAAGATAAATTTCCATTAATTCACCATTACTTGGTGATTCAATGCGATCATCGTATAGAATAAGTTTAATCATACCGAAGACAACAGCATAGTTTAGGGTCATTTTTTGATGGAGATGCCAGGCTTTTATTACATCAGGGTAAACGACTGAAAAATAAATTTCCCCGAACCTTTCGAAATGAGAATCGTCTTCGCGTAACATGTGCATGATTTTTCCGCGCTCATCTGGAATTTGCGTAAGAGGATGTATGACTACTCCGTGAATCATAGTGAATGCCTTTTGGGTTATGGAGAAACATGTGTTGTTAATAGATAAACTTCAATAGAACTAAAGCGCCATGCTTTTACAACGCCAATGAGGGTGGCATCGTGAATGTATTTTTGCGCTCTTTCGTTTGCCTGCTGAGAGATTAAACCATCACGACTGAAAAATATCCATGCGCGCTGGTAAGGTATTGATTCAAGAGAACTCCGTTTGATTCCAAATCTGTCTTGTAATTGAATAGGTAATGAATAGGTAAAAGCCAATCATGCTGTTTTTCATCGATTAAGTACTGAGGTTTATTACCTAGATACTGGGAAAACGGTAAGTAAGATGTTCCAGTAATATGATAAATTACATCTCCATTTTGCCATTGCTCATTTACAAAATTCGCAATGTCATGCAAATCTCCTGTTTTCGCTTGCGGCGACCACAATACTATCCCTGCTAAAATGCACACTGTCCAGCAAGAAAGCAACACATAATTCAGCTGCCGAAGCTTTGATGACTGGGCAATATTATAGACTGCCCAAATAATCATGGGGATTATTGTTGAGACAATCAATCGGTAATACAAGAAATTTTTCCAAACAAAGCTCCACACTACCATAATGGTTATAGGTAACAGTGCAAATAGTGTTAGTTGTACATAATGGACGAGTTTTCTTCGGGCAAAGAGTGGTCTTTCACTATCCACTCTAGTGGCCTCGTGAACTAAGGAAAAGACCATTTTGATAGAAAAAAACAAGCCAAAAATTACACTGCCAAAAATCGCCACAAGTGCAAGTGGATAAAAAGGGGTTTGCGTTATTGTGCCGTCAAACGTGCCTTGGTAAAACATGATCAGTAGACTTTTTATGGATATAGGCCCCACGGGAGATTCGATAGCTAGGGTTGATATGTAAACCCCCAGCCATGGTAAAAAAGATAATATGGTGATTGACCCACTAGCAAAGATTTTGACAAGGTGTTTTTTATTAGATAAGTGGTTAATAGCAGCAATTAAATAGATAGCAATTAGATAAAAGATGGCTGTGTAATGTGTATATAGCAGTAAACCAGAACATGCAGTAAGCCCAAGCCAGCGATTGCGCCGGGCAAACCATATAGCACATAAATACAGCGTCGCAAATAAAGTGTACATTCTTCCATCTTGTGCCATTGCCAGTTGGTAGGGCAAGAACGCCGCAAATCCAATGACCACAATGTTTTGATATTCGGAAAGTCGGAAATCTGATATAGTTTGATAAGTCATCCAAAGCAGAGATATTCCTGCGAAAAGTGCTGGTAGCCTCAATCCAAGTTCGTTTTGGCCAAATAAACGCACACTAAGCCATACTATAGTTCCCCACAAAGGAGGGCTGAATGTAAATCTTGTTGCGTCCAACATGGAGAAAAAAGGAAGTTTCGCGGCTTCGAAAGATATTGCCTCGTCATACCATATTGCCGAGGCGGTTAAGCCTGAAATGCGAAGAGCAATCCCTGCTGCAAGAATTGCACCTAAGATTTGTTTTGAATCAAGCTTTAGAAAAGATTGAGATCTATAGGTTTTCATAATTTAATTACTTGAAGACGGTTTTGGATCGTATTTTGGAAAATGCCATATCTTTGTACGATGGAGTGTATAGCAAATAAGAACCCATAGTATCTCAAATCCATAAACTAAGCTACGCCAAAAATTAATTGATGATGCTTCTGGAAAATATCTTGTAACAATTGGAACTTCACGAAAAAAGAGATTGCACGCCATTCCTTGAGCGATTATCTCAGTATCGAAAACAAAGTCATTGCATTGGAATTGATTTCAAATTGAACAGTTTCAAGGTATTTTCTTGAATACGCCCTAAACCCTGAATGAATTTCTGTAAGATATCTTCGAAATGCTATGTTCGCGAACGCAGTAAGAAATATGTTCGCAATATATTTCCAAAGTGGCATCCCACCCTCCATAGGGTGACCTCCTAGCATACGTGATCCAAATACGGCATCAGCCTCCCCTTCGATGATGGGCTTTACAAGCCTAGGTATGACTTTGGCATCGTATTGATGATCTGGATGAAGCATTACAACAATGTCGACACCATCATCTAAGGCTGTTTTGTAAAGTGTTTTTTGACTACCACCATACCCTCGATCTTTCTCGTGCACTATGACCTTAAGTCCAGCATCCTTGGCAAGCTTGACTGTGTCATCTTTCGAAGCGTTATCAACAAGTATGATGAACTGATCGTATCCAGCTGGAATTTCGTTCAAAGTCAACTTTAGTGTTTTTGCAACGTTTCTAGCTGGAAGGCATAAAATTATTTTGGGGTCTTTGCTGATTGACATAATAACTCCTATTTAATCAAGTGAATATATAAAATTATACCTTTGGCGCTCGACCGAAAAAGTAGACTTTCAATATTGATATTTGATGATTGTCCTGCAGATAGATTTTGTTGCCTGTAAAAGATTAGGGGTATAACGTCGTTTCTGGCGATGGTTAATGAAGGTAAATCTATGCTAAAGGATTGTTGTAGTTATTGAGGCAGATGACAAAATGAAAACAAAACGCACCTTCACTTTGCAGCATAATAAGGCTATTGATAGGTCGTTTGGTTTAGCAGATAGATACTCCACCCGGTTGCAGCATGGTGTTTCATTTTTCTTAACTTGTCGCTAGGTAGACTCTTCTATAGTGCTAAATTTAGCTTTCCCTATTTCCCTGAGTTGTATCGTTGCTTTTACGATTCCTATGACAAAAACGAATATTACGATCGAATACATTCCTGTAGAGAAATGAAAAAGGAATGGCAGTGTTCCTACTGCCGTCCACAATAATAGAAACAAGGTCTTTGGTAACCCCGAAGACAGCCAGATCAAGGCGGGTATCAAGATGGGAAAATTATAGGAATAAGCTCTAGGTGCACTGAATAGTGATGCTGCAAGTGCCATAGATAAAACCGGAAATGTTTGAAGCTTTCTGACACTCCAAATAGCAAAGAAACCGAGCAAGATAAGCGCAAAGGTGAATGGAAGATTTGCAGTTCCAGACCAATTTTCTTGTGCGTTCAGCATGGTGGGTAAAGTAGTGAAATTCCAAATATTATCTGTCCTTTGTCCACTTTCTCCAAGAAGACGTAACATTTGAAATGGCCAATCAGGTATTACTATAAAGGAAATGCTAATTAATGTTAGGGTTGTTAAAAGCGCGCTGAAAAAAAATGATTTCCCACCTTTTAAAAGGGCATACGGAAAAAAAATAATAAACAGATGTGGTTTGAACAAAAAAATTGGTATTAATAATCCTGCTTGAAAAGGTCTCTTTGCGTCAATCAGGTAAATTGTTAGCGTGGTAATTGCAAGCAAAATAAAATCCATTTGTCCGACTCGAAATAGAAGCCAACATAAAAGCAATGACATGGAAAATATGAATAGCACATTCAATAAATTGGTGCTGGTCAACATCTTCTTTGCGAGAAAATAGATTGATGCGAGGGCGGATAGAAGTGATACTGTTGTATATATTATGTACGCGGTTTGTTGCGAGAAAAATGCAAGCGGTATGTAAGCCCAAGCTACCCATGGGAAATACCAGTAGGGGAGTTTAGCTGGTCCGTAGATGTTGTAAATCAACCCTCCATGTAGGGCTGTTTTAGCGGAATCGTAATATACGTTAAAATCCTGCGGTTCAGTATGCAGTATTGTGTATCTAGTAAATATAATCGAACATGTAACGAGTATAGTTATATACGTTATTTCTACTAATAATTTAACGCTAAGTTTTTTCATATACTTATTTAACTTTCTTTATAAATGGGCTCTTATTGTTTTGTGTACTTCTTCTGCCATTCGAACAACTTGTTTAGTGCCTCGATTGGCGAGAGTGAATTCACATCCACATTTTTCAACTCATCCAACAACGGACTAGATTCTGGGAACAGCATCACTTGTTGCGCCGCATGCGGATCGATCTTAACTGCGCGCCCGGAGGTCTTTTCAAGTTCTGCCATGATCTCACCGGCGCGTTGGATCACGGGCGCGGGTAACCCAGCCAGTTGTGCGACATGAATCCCGTAGGAACGATCTGCGCCACCTGGCACGATCTTATGAAGGAAAACGACTTTGCCATCCGATTCACTCACAGCCACGTTATAGTTGCGGATGCCCGGCAATAATTCCGCGAGCTGGGTTAGCTCGTGATAATGAGTGGCAAATAATGTCTTTGCGCGCAGGTACGGATGGTTATGAATATATTCGATCACAGCCCATGCAATCGAAAGACCATCATAAGTAGATGTACCACGCCCGAGTTCATCAAGAATCAAAAGTGAGCGTGACGTAGCATGGTGCAGAATATTGGACGCTTCGATCATCTCCACCATGAACGTGGATTGCCCCGCGTGGATCTCGTCTTGTGCGCCGATGCGGGTGAAGATGCGATCTACAAGTCCGATCTTGGCAGAATCGGCAGGGACGAACGATCCCATTTGTGCCATCAATACGATCAAAGCTGTCTGTCGCAAATAGGTGGATTTACCGGACATGTTCGGCCCAGTGATGACGCGCACGATTTCGCCTTTTTCAAAAGTGACGTCATTCGGGATGTATCGTTCACCATGCAATAACTGTTCTACGACTGGATGCCGACCTTCATTAATCTCCAACTCGCTTCCATCATGGACCTCGGGTCTGCGATAGCCTCCGAGCGCCGCCACCTCCGCAAGAGTCGATAATACATCCAGTTCGGCAAGCGCTCGTGCAGTTTCCAGCAACTTGAAAGCAGACTTGGATATCGTCGCGCAGATTTCCTTGAACAGCCGCAACTCAATCTCACGGATGCGATCTTCAGCATTGAGCACGAG
>WNFL01310083.1_pt1 | contig 21214 bp, 23 predicted proteins | sample 5400361 | NCBI WGS metagenome assembly WNFL01 (sample SAMN13153351, study PRJNA577476) | soil metagenome | isolation source: 40 cm soil on Douglas fir-dominated hillslope | place: USA:California | collected 2013-09-17
CCTACATGCCCAACAGTCGAAACCGACTGAGTATCAGGTCAAGGCCGCCTACCTCTACAATTTCGGCAGGTTCGTTAAATGGCCGCCTGGACTTGCGGCCGGCAAGGGCGACTCCTTCCCCGTTTGTGTGCTCGGCCGGGATCCTTTTGGCTCGATTCTCGATTCAACCCTTGCAGGGGAAGCGTTAGAGGGAAAGCCCGTTGTGATTCGGCGGATCGCCAGGCCGCAAGACGCACCGGATTGCCGAATCCTGTTCGTTAGTTCGACAGAGGAAAACCATTTGAAAGAGATCCTGGCGGCGATTGACCAAGCGGGCGTCCTAACGGTTAGCGATATGCCCGGCTTCTCGCGGCGAGGCGGCATGATCCAATTCGTCATCGAAGGTGACAGGATTCGCTTCGAGATTAACTTGGCGACCGCCGAAAGTGCCAAACTCGTCTTGAGTTCCGAGTTGCTCAAAGTAGCCGCAGCCGTAAGAAGAAACACTCGGTCTGGAGATTGACCTACATGTTCAAGGCTCAAAAACACTCCATCTCCCGGAAACTCACATGGATGAACATGTTGGTCAGCGGTGCGGCACTGCTGTTGGCCTGTGCCGCGTTTATTGCCTTTGACATGATCACTTTCCGGCAGACCATGTTGCGGAATCTTTCCACGCAAGCTCAGATCATCGGTTCCAATTCCGTTTCCGCGTTGCTATTCAACGACCCGCAGTCCGCGGAAAATACTTTGTTGGCCCTCAAGGCTGCGCCCAATATCTTGTCCGCCCAGGTCTACGTGCCGGATGGCCGCCCCTTTGCCTCCTACTCGCGCGATCGTGGTCGTTACAACCCTGTGCTTCCCCCAATTCCCTCGGGCCAAACAGAGACGCACTGGACCGAGGATGATCAGATCGCACTAGTACGCTTGATCGTGCTGGACGGGAAGCCGATTGGGGCCGTCTACATCCGATCAGATTTACAGGAGTTGCATAGCCGTTTCCAGCGATACGCGATAATCGCTGCCATCGTCCTCTCGGCATGTTTGTTGGCGGCCTTATTGATCTCATCGATCTTTCGCAAAGCCGTTGCTGACCCCATCGTGGATTTGAGCAAAATTGCAAAAGTTGTTTCTCAAGACAAAAACTATTCGGTCCGCGCAACGCCTATCCGCAGCCCTGCCGAGCTGGCTATCCTTATCGATGCCTTCAATGAGATGTTGACGCAGATCCAGCAGAGCGAGAGAGCTTTGCGAAAAGCTCATGATGAGCTGGAGCAGCGCGTTCAGGAACGCACTGCGGAGCTTGAAGCTGCTAAGAAGGAGGTTGAAGAGTTTTCTCATACCATCCTCCTTGCGAAAGAGGAAGTTGAGCGCGGCAGTAAATTCAAGGATCAGTTCCTCTCCACGATGAGCCACGAGCTGCGCACGCCGTTGAATGCCGTGCTCGGTTTTTCGGACCTGCTCGCCGACGAGCGTTACGGCCCATTGAACGATCGTCAACAACGCTACGTCACCCACATACACACCGGCGGGAAACACCTTCTCAAACTAATTAGCGACATCCTTGACCTTTCTAAAATCGAAGCGGGCAGAATGGAGCTCACCCGTGAGCATGTGACGGTTGCGTCAGCCTTTGCCGAAGTGATCAGCGGCCTCCACCCTCTGGCGGAAAAGAAATCGCAAGCATTGCTCCAAAAGGTTGAGCCCAATCTGCATGTTTACGCCGACGCTATGCGATTTAAGCAAATCCTTATGAATCTTGTTGCCAACGCGATCAAGTTCACACCCGAACGCGGCCGGATCGAGCTGGTCGCTCGTCGGGTGCAAGACCAAGCCAGGATGGAGGTGCGCGACGATGGCCCAGGAATTCCACCCGACCAGCAGCAACGGATCTTCGAAGCGTTTGTTCGCCTGACCCAAACCGGTAGCGCCACAGAGGGCACAGGCTTAGGGCTCGCCATCACTTCTCGCCTCGTCGAGCTGCATGGCAGCAAACTGGCTATCGAAAGCCAGCCCGGAGAGGGCACCTCTTTCTATTTCTCACTTCCACTCGTTGCGATCATTCCGGATCAACCTCCTGAGACGCTCGTACCCGTGCCAAGAGCACGCAAGGCCCCGCGGATTCTTGTCATTGAGGACAATGAGGTGACAGGGCAACTCATCCAGTCGCAACTCACTTCTTCAGGCTATGAGACTCTCAAATGTGCCCAGCCGGAACGCGCCACGGAAATAGCCGCGGAACACCAGCCCGATGCCATCACCTTGGATCTCCTCATGCAGCCCGTCCATGGGCTGGAGGTTCTGCTGCAGTTGAAAAACGACCCTCGCACGTCCAAGATCCCCGTCATCGTCGTGACCATTGTGGACCAGCCCGGCGTTGGAATTGCTCTCGGCGCCGACGAATATTTGATTAAACCCGTGGACAAAGCAACCTTACTTGCCGCTGTAGAGCGCTGCCTCCGGTCTCGTGGAGGCGCAGCGCCGGCGCGGTCCATTCTGGTGGTGGAAGACGATGTATCCACCCTTGAGGTGATTGTCGAGTTGCTCAAAGCATACGGCTACGCTGTGAGTACTGCGATGGACGGTGAACAAGCCCGTGTGAGTGTGGCTCAGTTCCTGCCCGAACTGGTTATTCTTGATTTAGTCCTTCCCAAGATGAGTGGTTTTGAATTGCTTGCGGAATGGCGTTCCAATCCTCGCACCGCCGATCTTCCCGTGTTCGTACTGACCAGCAAGGATCTGACTAAGGAGGAGGAAAAGTATATCCACGCGCATGCCGAATCGCTTTTCCGGAAGCAGAATTCCTGGCGGGAGCCCTTGATCAAGCAACTGGAGCGCGTAGTAACCTCCCTGTCTTTGGAGAACGCTTGAAACATTGCATCCTCGTCGTCGAAGACAACCAGCTCAACCGCGAGCTCCTCTGCGACTGGCTCGAAGTGGAAGGCTACGAAGTCAGGTCTGCGGCAGACTTGAAGGCCAGTTACGAGGTTTTTGCGAAGCGGCTTCCCGATGCCGTCTTGCTCGATATCAATCTCGGTTCCGAAAACGGCCTCGACCTCCTCGCATGGATGCGCCAAAAACCGGAGCTGTGGCAAATCCCCGTGATTGCTGTGACGGCGCACGCCCTAGCGGCGGAGCAGCAAGGAATCCTGCAGGCTGGCTGCAGAGCGTGCCTCTCGAAACCAATTCATTTTCAAGGCCTTCGAGAACAGTTGAATCGCTCGCTGCAAGATCGCACTGTGTCTCGACCGAATTCCTAGCCGGGTGCCGCAGCGCCTTCGCTTTAAAGGCTTGTTCCCCGCTGTTCTATTCTATTGACAGACTGCAGCTTCTCTGATACCCTACACGTTAGTTATATTTGCTGTTAATTCTGTGACCTCGGTCCAGCGTTCATTCCCCTCCATCGCAAACAAACGAGAGAGTTGCACAATTTCCGTGCAACGTAAGTCCTTTTAGAATCAACACTTACAGGGGGCTATAGAAGTGTTCATTCTAAAGAACTTAAAACCCTTTAGAATGAATATTTATGTTTGGTAAGTCCCTTTAGAATCAACACTTATAAAAGTGTATCAAAACAAAGGGCTTTAACTCACTTTAGAATGAACTTATGAAAAACAGAAAAACAAGGGGGGGAGGGTCCAGTTATTGTTAACTAGAGATCCCAAGATCGCAGATTCCGGCCCCGCCGGAAAGGATTTCAACCCCGCTTGCCCTGAGCCCCGAAGGGCGGAGCATCCCGACGAAAGAATCGCTTCCTCTGCGTACGGCGTCTACCCCGACCCTGTCGGGGTGTTTCTGCGTTTAGTTCTCTTTCGGCTTTCGACTTAAAACCTACAACTTAAAACTTACAACCGCGAACTCCGCGCCGCACCCGCCCTACTCCCTCGGCCCTAATGACGCCAAACCGGAAGCTAACCCGCTACCTAGGCGCGGGAGCCAGATACGCTTGCCGATGGTCCACGCGATACGATGCAACAGCAGCGTTGAGAGCCGGGTCTTGCGAGAGGGAAACGCGGACCTCGATAGAATGCGCGCTACCGTCGAGCCCAGGTGGCGCAAATGCCAGGCTGTATTCATGACGGACGAGTTGCGCGATTTCCGCATACACAGAATTGAACTCGTTTTCCTTCGTTGGGAAATAGGCACGCCCGCCGGTTGATTCAGCCATCCGCTTCAGGAGCTGATCCGCTTCTTCAAACTGCTGCGCTATTTGCGTTGAATTTTTCGCGGGTGATTTCTTCTTGTTGACGGGCTTAGGGTTGTGCAATACGCCCGTCAATGAAACAGCGAGAAGCCGGACATCACTGGTATTTAGCTGCTGAAGCGCCGACGCTGTTTCATTCGACGCGGAGGTGTCCAAACCAGTGGAAAACAGAACGATGGTCTTCTTGCCCTGAACACTCGTGAGCCACTCGAGGACCTTCGAAACGCTGGAAGACAGATTGAGCGAGCCGAAGCCGAGATTGAAGCTCAATTGCTCAAGAGCAGCCGCCGCTGCTTGCTTGTCAGCGGTAAAATCGAGAATAGCCTGAGGCGCCTCCGCATACTTCACCACCGCGACGCGATCACCAGCGGACAAACCGCTGAGCAAGGAATAGGCGGCCCACACGTGGCTGCTCTCGAGAAGATAGACAGCCGGGCCGGCTTCGATGAGAAGAAGAACTTGTGCCGGTTCCTCGATGGTGGCGAAGCTGGTGAGTGGCTGCTCGATCCCGTTATCAAACATACTGAAGTTTTCGCGACGCAGGCCTTCCACGAAATGGCCACGCGAATCGGTGACGATCACTCCGACGTTGACGCGGTCAACGCTGACCTGAATCGTTTGCTTCGCCTGTTGCGGATTTTCCTCGGCCTCGGCGAAAGAACACACGCAGAGCACCGCGGGGAAGAGCAATATCGCCGGCAGAAGACGAAAAAAATTCATCGCTACGCTATTCAACCCACTGGTCCCAATGGATGCCCTTCGAGTCCTTCCACGAGACGCTCGAAGAATAATGCAGATGCCGCGCGAAGACTTGCGAGTTGATCTGCGCGAGCCAATCGGGGGCCGTGGACGGCACGGTATTTTTCGAAGAACTTACGGTTTTTGCGACAGGGCTCTTCTTCGCCTCTTCGATCCAACGATCCTTCAACGCCTGCCAATCGACTTTTTGAAAGTCGAAATAACTAAGACCATTGAGATTTTCGGCGAATTGGGCGCGGCGCGCCTGAAATTGCGGCACGGTGGCGAGGCCGGCGGCGGAAGCATGCGCGCGACTCGAAAGTACTTCACGAAGCGTTTCGATGCGATTGGCGCCCAGAATCATGTCTTGCGTGACCGCGAGATTGAAAAAATTCCACTGCGCGACGCCCGTGCCGGTCTGCTTCCCCCCAAGGGAGATTTTAAGGAAAGTAACTTCGCCTTCATTGCGCTCCGAAGTGAGCCGATCGCTGAATGCCGATCGAATGAGCTTGAGGGCCTCCGGTTTCTTTCGTATGCCAAAAAAATAGACTTGTTTCGTGGAGTCCATTGATGGGCTCGTTTGCATCGAAGCGAATTCTCCGGTGAGCAACCCAAGCGCGTCCGGCACAGGCATGCCGAGCCGCGACTGCGCGACAGTCTCGAATAAATCGGCGTTGCCCTGCTGAGCCTGGGGAAAAGCGGCGCGGGATACACGCTTCAGCGTATCGTAGATGCCCTGGAGATTGAGTTGCGTGGAGGTGTAAGAAACCGCATCTGCAGGCACGAATGAAAGAGAAGCCGGCGACGGCTGCCCGGCGGACCAGATGTCAAATGGCGTTCCGGTAGCAGCATCGCCCAGGATCGCCGCCTGCACGTGTGTTTTCGCGCCTTCGAACGAGATGTGGCCGCTGAGAGAGTGCATGGCGTCGAGCTTGGCAGCGTCGAGAAGCGGACGGACCTGGAGAGTTCCTGTTTTCGAATCAGCCGCAAGTTTTTCCAGGTCGGGAATGCGCAGAAAAAATTCGACCAAGCCGCCGCCCAGGTTCGCTTGCGCTTCCTGATACGCGGCGGATTGCGCCAGAGTTGCCGCTCCGGAAACTTTTCCATCGAGGCGGCTGAGTATTTCTTCCATGACGGATCGCTCACCGGCGCTGACGGCGCACTTGCCATGCTCGGCCCAATAGGTGGCGCCGCTTTTGCTTTCAGCCCTGAGGACCTGGACGCCTCCGATGGTGACCTGCGAGAGGAGAGGCGCTTCTTTTTCCGTAGCGCGCATCCCGAGAATCGCTTTCGAAAGCAGAGCTTCTTTTCCCGTGCGGTCATACACAAAAAACATGCCGTTCCAGACTGCCGGTTTTGCATCCGGAGCTGCATTCGAAACGGTTCGCTTTGCAGGCTCGCTCAGATAGCCGAGCGTGAATGAATTTTCAAGAAGCAGCGCGTATTCCTGAATCTCTTCCGCAGTCAGTTTTTCCTTTGGTGATTTCTCCGCCGAGGAACTAATCAGATTCGAAGCCATCGCCGAACGCACGGAAGCAAAATCAGGATCGTCCCAGAGCGCGAGGACGGAGTTTGCCTTTCTCGGTTCGGGGCCGGGGACACCGCGCCAGATCAGGTAGAACGCGGTGCGCGGGGACATTTGTGCGGGCCCGAGCGGAGCCTGCGCGCGCGCTGGATGCGAACCGGAGACAAAGAGGAGCGCGGCAATGGGTAAGAGGATTCTAATGCTCCGTGATTTCATCGGAGTGCTCCAAGACAACTAGCTAAGAGGAAAGGACTGACTTTTTAATGCTAACCCGGCGGGGGGAAGGACAGAAGCCCTGTCCCGCGCTGCGTTTCCAGAACGCGGAGCAGAGCTTCTTTGGAACCAAAATCGAAAATGCCATGTGGCTACGACTGTGCAACTAGGGTTTTGTAGGCGTGGCGCTGGACGCCGGGGTCGCGGCGGCGGTCGGAGGAGCGGCGGCACCGCCGTCCTTCGGGGTCGCCAGATAGCCGGTGATCTGATTCTTGCCGACGTCGAAAACGACGATTTCGTAAGGGGCCATGCGGGAGCTGCCTTTTACATAGAACTGAACGGGCTCGCCGGAAGTCTTGTCTTTCTTCTCGATGGTCTTGTCGTCAGCGATGACGGTCACGGTGTACTTTGCTTTTTTCGGATCCGTCTTGTTAAGAGACATCTGCACGGGGCCGACACGCTGGGGCGTCTTGGTTTTTTGCAGAGTGAACTCGTAATAGTTGCGGTCGCCGCGGCGCTTGAGATCTTCCAGGTCGTCACGATTGTGAGCGATGAGGCCGCTCATGACGTTCATGTCGCCCAAGCTGCGCTCGAGTTTACCTTTGGTGGCTTCCAGATCGGTCTTCGTGGCTTCGATGTCTTTCTTGGCGCCGCCGACTTCCGAGGCCACCGCGCCGATCTTTTCTTCGCTTTCCTTCTGGACCTGGCCGAGCTGCGCGGTGAGCTTCTGGTCGGACGATTGCTGTTCCTTGCGGATGGATTCGGCGCGGCTCTTGGCTTGCGCGAGCTCCGACTGCGTTAAGCCGACTCTCTGCGTGGTGATCTCCATCTTGCTCTTCAAGTCGGCGATTCGTGAATTCGCCTGGTCGAGCTGGGCGGAGAGAATTTTGTTCTGATCCTGCAGTTTGGCGAGGTCCTGGCTTAATCGGGACTGCATGGAATAGCCGGCAATGCCAATCACGGCCAGGGCGGCGATGACGACGCCAAACAGCACGGCGATCCACCGTGGTGTGCCCGTGGATTCGTAGTGGTAGGACTCCTGCGGGCTTGGTACGTTTGGAGAAATGCTCATTCCCCCTCCTCAGTGATCGGCGCCATCGTGAACGATGGTGCCGAAGGAGAATTATGGCTTGCAAATGCGAGTCTGTCCACCCGAGGGGGGAGAAGCAGCTGACAGTCGTAAGTTTACAGTTGTTAGTGAGGAGGGAAGAGAAAAGCTCGTGGTCGGTGCTCCGTGTCTGGCGGCGGTGCAACCGGGATGGAATGCTCACCGTCGCGACGAAAAGGGTGCGGAAGTGATTGATTATAAAATGGTTGTGAGGCGGCCATCGCGGGGGATGAATTCATCGCGGACAGCACCGTCCCTCATCGAGGGGGACCCTCGCGACTTAACGTTAGGAGGATACATGCAACGAGTATTTGGCCGATCCTGTTTTGCAGTGAAGAAAAATCCGGAAGGAATTCAACCGGCCACCTGCCTTACTCGTGCAGGACAACACTGAGGAGGGAGCTGTGGACCTGAAGTCCACCATTGTAATGAATGAAGCCCAGTTTCCTGAATTTGTTCATGAAAAAATTCACCCGCGATCGCGTTGTGCCAATCATTTCCGCCAGCATCTCCTGCGATACCTTGGGAAGCATCTTTTGAGGTTGGGGTTCCTTGCCGTAGCGAGCGAGCAGCAGAAGAGTCCGAGCCAGCCGTTTCTCGCTGGAATTGAAAAGCTGGTCGATCAAATCCTCTTCGATTCGGATGTTGCGCGAAAGCATATAAGACACGAAGCGGTCGGAGAAAGCATGTTCAGCGTGGAGCACGCGAATCATCTCGGTTTTTTCAATAACAAGTAAACTAGTGGGTGTAATCGCGGTCGCTGTCCCCATTCGAACAGACTGACCTGCCATGCCCCCCTCACCAAAAAAGTCACCTGGCCCCAGAATCGCCAGGACTGCTTCTTTGCCGACCTCATTTACGACGGAGAGCTTTACACCGCCTTTTTGAACGTACATCACACTTGTAGCGGGATCACCTTGAGAGTAGATCTTCTGCGATCTTCGATATTCCACAACTTTTCTGGCGACACCGGCAGAATCGAGAAAAGCTTGGGAATCGAAAGCGCGTTTCTGCGTGGATTTTTTCTTGGATATATTGCTTGGACTCGCGATTGTTTGCATAAAACCACCGCTTAACAGCAAGCCTATCATAAACATGGCGCTCAATAGCAAGAAAAATGATTGGGGGTGGTGCAGGTTGAAACGGCAGCTCCGCGGATAGTGTTCCAAAATGAATGGTACTACTTCTTTGAAAGCTCGCCCTTGAAATGACTTTCAATATCTTCACGACTAAGCGGGTTTCCCGCTTTGGCCAATACGACCGAATAGACGACCTCATTACCTGCAAGCTGAGCGGTGATAAACGCCCCGTCCACCGGCAAACGCGCGGGCAGGCCAGTACGGAAGAACTGCGCCAGGCCATGCTTCATTACCGGACGCTTTTTGATGAGCTAGTCGGAGTGCCAGAGATGGCCCGTGCGAAGGCAGCTTCCTAGGCGCGTATTACATCCGGCGAAGGCTTCAAGACACTGCCGGCAGAGTTGAGGCAAACGGAACAGTATTATTTCTTGCGTTTGAAGCGAGGGTGCACGGAGGGCCAGCGGGCGAAGATCGAGGTGGTGAGGCCGCCGCGGGGGGTGAATTCACCGCGGACGACGCACCACTCCGGGCGAACGGCGGCGACGATATCGTGGAGGATTTTGTTGACGGCGTTTTCGTAGAAGATGCCGAGGCTGCGGTAGGAGAGGAGATACATTTTCAGGGCTTTCAGCTCGATGCAGTCCTTCTTTGGCATGTATTGGATGGTGATAGTGCCGAAGTCGGGGAGACCGGTCTTGGGGCAGACGGAGGAGTATTCGGGAAAGCGCGTGGTAATGACGTAACCAGGAAATTGATTGGGCCAGGTCTCGAGTGCGGGCAGTTTTGTTTGGATGCCGGCGCGAGCGTGTTCTGCGGTGTAGTCGGGCATGAGTGCTCCTCGAGCTTATTGTATCGCGACGAGGGGCGGACTTTCTCTTGCGGAATTCCGCGCTTTTCGCCTACTCTTGGCGAGGAGAGAATCGATCGGCACCAGCTCGATAAGCTGCCCGGTTTGCCATAGTTCGGACAGCCGGCGTTCCAGACGCCGGTCGGTGCTGGATTATCTCTTCGGTTTCGTGGGCATCCTGCCGTGGCGCTGCGCATCCTGCGGGGCGCGATTTCACGCCCGCCTGATGCCATTTCGCACCTTCTTCTATGCCCATTGCGGGATTTGCGGCAATCTCGCATTGCGGCGCATCTCTGCCGCGCGTGTGCCGGGTGGGACAGCGATTCTCGGGAGAATCCTCGGGCTCCCGGCTTTGCGGTGCGAACCCTGCCGGCATAGGTTTTTTTCGATGAGACCGCTGCGACGGGAAGAGCGGCCCGTGGCGGCCGCGCAAGGCGAGTAATAATCCTCGACCAGAACCGCACCTGGGCACGAGCGTCCAATCTGCTCTTCTTGATTCTTGGCGCTTGAACGCGGAAGGTCTCGCCCGCTGTGGCCGTGCAGGCAAACACCGAACGCGTTTTGGACGCTAACTTGCACACGATTTCCAGCCATGCGAAAATCATCCTCTACCTGAAAGGCAATGGCGATATCGTCTAAGGGTTAGGACGTAGCCCTATTAAGGCCAGCGTAGTTCATAACAGATTGACAATAACAGGTTTATATTGACTGCATTACTATCTGCATTGGCAACAAACGGACGCCACGCACGATTCGGAAATCCAGGAGGGTATTGGTTTGGTGTCCGCGTCTTCAGTATGAAGCTTAGAGTCTGATTTTTCCTACTTTCTTCGTTCGGTTTATCGATCGAGATCTATTGTATCTTATCGAATAGAGTACCCTTAGGGGTACCCAGGCGCCCACCCCTTTACGTAGGACCCGCCAAGCGCGGTCACCTGAGGAATCCAAGTGGACTACCGCTCAAGCCCCGCCAAAATTCGCTGACAAATCGGCACAGTCTTGGTACACCCAAATCCCCCTCTCTTCTGCGGCGTCTGGTGCGGCATCCTGCTACGTTTCCATATCGCATAGTCCCTGGCCGGCTGGCACATCTCGATCCGTTTTGGTCCCTGAGAAGGGTATCCGGCGTGCCCAGAGGTTTCAATGCACCATGCGAGAGCCCATTCGCTCCGGATTGGAGCCGGACTTTTTGCAAATCAAACAACAGGGCGCCGCGGATATTCCCTACGAGACGAGAGACCCCGTAGGCTGTGGCGCTTCCTGCCTCGCGTAAAAAGTTTTCAATCGAGGCGGTTGACTATCCAATTCGCAAACTCGTATGTGACTCCCAGGAGTCCCCGCAAAAATATGTAGGCAAATAAAGAGGCATAGCCCGAGCTTCACAGCGTTTTGAAGAAAGATCATGTGATTCCTCCTGTGGGCAAGGATAAGTGGAACGGTATTTTTATGTCGAATTCCAACTTTGGATGATCTGTTTTCATTCCTATTAAACAAACGAATCAAAGGCTTTAGAAACAGAGGAGTTTTTAGCTCTTATTTGTTCATCTATTTTTATCATTTTAAAGTTTTTCGCCTTGAGTTTTGTCATGTCGAAAGAAAGCAGCGAGACGATATCACTCGCTGTCGAAAGTGCAGTGCCTTGCAAGGAGAAACAAAATGAAGTCAGTAAGTCAAGGGAAGCTGAAAATCGACGCGAGAAGGATCACGAGTCGAGCAGAAAGAAGACAAGCGTCGTTAAAGCCATGAAGAAGCGGGTGAAGCTGTCCGATTCTTTTGCCAGAGCAGATCAACACGCATCAGCGCCGTTGGATCAAAACTTGGGATCGAATCGCAACTGCGGGCAGAAACCCGAGTTCGATGAAGGTCTTCGATAAATTCAAGCCAAAGGCCGCTTCTTTGTGAAGCATCGGCCTTATCGCGTTTCCCACCACCACCACCACCTCCTCCTCCTCCATCATCACGACGACCACATCGTCGTCATCATCGTCATCGTCGTCGTCATCATGGCCATCATGCATGCGTCGTCATCGTCGTCGGCTGGATTTCGGACGTGGTATGGGGCAGAGCGCGGTGGGTGGGTGGGGCGTGGCGGTGTGAGGGAGGCGTGGGCCGGGGCGCGTGGCGGGCGGGGCGCAGCGGAGATGATAACCGCTTAAGAGACGGCGTGGCGTGGATAAGGGCAGGGTGGGGTAAGAGATAGAGGAATAAAGGGATAAAAGGATTAGGATGGGTGGGGGTAGGATTTAGCTAGAATCGTGGTTTAGGGTATTGACAAATTATGACAAGTCTGTCATAAAGGAAGAGCTATGGCACCACATGAATTGAAGGCTGCTCGTCTAAAGAAGGGTTTGGTCCAGGCCCAAGCTGCGCAGTCTTTGGGTGTGTCGCAGTCGTATGTCAACCTGCTTGAAAACGGGAAAAGGCGCCTGACTCCTGAACTCGCTCGTCGGGTCGCCACGCTTTACGATCTCTCTCCTGAAACGCTGCCTGTCCCAGAAGAATTTGTTCCAACACACGCAAACGACCAGCGTTTAGCTGAGTTTCTGGCAAAACTCGGGTATCCGGGTTTTGCGTACATGCGAACTCACCTACCAAAGAAGAATCCCGACGAGGTTCTTCTAACGGCGTTAGGACAGGACAGACTCGAAGCCCGTGTCGCAGAAGCTCTCCCCTGGGTTGTGATGCATTATGGCCACGGCAGATCGAATTGGCTGGTCGAGCAGGCGAGGAAGTTTAACCTGCAAAATCGTTTGGGATTCGTCGTTAGTCTGGCACTTCAAGTTGTTGAAAGAGTCTCGGGCTCCGGTCAGGAAAGCGCCAGAGTACAGTCGCTTCGTGAACTCAGATCCAAGCTCGATGAGAGCCGGCTGGTAAAAGAGGACGTTTTTTATCGACCACCGCGGACTGACAGTGAGAAGCAGTGGCTTGTTCAAAACCGATCGGAAGAGGCGATGCATTGGAATCTGTTGACCGATTTGCGGCCGGAACATCTCCAATATGCCTCCTGATTCGCTTCCGACACCGTGGAAAGAGTTCCTATCCGAGATCGATGCAATGCTTGCGGAGCCGTTGAGCTTGCACTGCATCGGCGGCTTCGTTATTTGCTACTTCTATGGCCTGCCTCGTCCAACGGGAGATATCGAATACTATACGGCTGTACCCGCGAATCTCAATCTGATCGAAATGGCAGGGGAAGGCTCCGCACTCGCTCAGAAATGCAAAATTCGGCTGCACCATGTGGGCGTTACGAATCTACCAGAGGACTACACGGCAAGGTTGACCGAGATGTTTCCGGGGATGTTTAAGAACCTGCATCTGTATGCGCCCGATCCATATGATTTCATTCTGTCGAAATTGGAGCGGAACTCTGAGAAAGACCGAGACGACGTTGATTACATCTTCAAAACGCAGAACCTTAATACTCAGGCCGTCCGTGAGAGGTATGAAAAGGAATTAAGGCCGAACCTGTCGAAAGAGACCTGGCACGACAACACGCTCAAGCTATGGATCGACATTTTCGAAACCGCAAAATGATCGGGAGCCTCGGAATGAAAAAGGTCCCATCTCGACATTCTAGTACCAGTACGCTATAGCCTTTGTGCGGCTCCATCCCGGAGCCTGGCACACAGCGGCCCATTTCGGGTCCGCATCGCGGAAATCGTAAGCAGTTAAATCCCAAAAATCTTTGCTTCCGCGAGAAGACGTGTGCCTTATGCCCATTCAAAAGCGATTTAAGAGACCTGTCGCTCCCGCTGTCGTAATCAGTGGCCCTCGTCTGCTTAGTCTCAAAGACGCAGCGGTCTACTTGGGAGCACACCTGTGGGCGGTCCGACAGATGGTCCGTGGCAGGGAACTGCCTTATGTTCAGATCGGACGAAAGCACCTCGTTGACAGGGTAGACCTCGACAAGTTCATTGAGCGCAACAAAGTCGGCGTAGCTGCGTGAATAATTCGGAAGGCCGTACTAAACTGGTATGGAGTTGTCGCGGACGTAATTCCCCGCTGCTGCTTCTGCTATCTCTTTCAATTTCTGTTTGTCGGGGTCAGTGTTTTTGATGCTCTCGAAGTGCGCTGCGGCGATACCTGCCTGGAACGAATCTCGGTCCACCTTCTTACCATTTATCTCAACGAACATCACGCCCTTCCTTGTGTTGGTAGCCCGGACGGGAATCGAACCCGTAGTCTCCGCCTTGAGAGGGCGGCGTGTTAAACCGATTACACTACCGGGCCACAGTGGACAGTCTATCGTGAAGCGGACTTTTCAGCAATCGTGCTTACCGTGGCGGTGTTGTACTGCCCCACCTTGATTAGCGCTTCTCTCACATCATCAGTGGTCTTGATGTTGTATCGTTCGAAGATGGCTTCCGTCTTGTGTCCTGTGATCTTCATTGCCGTGCGACGATCGACTCCAGCCTTTATGAGATTGCGAGCCGCGCTCCTGCGGAAATCGTGAGGCACAAGGCCGCTGTACTTTTTCGTCTTCTCGTCGAAGGTCCCGAGCCCGAGTTGGCAGCACGTCTTGTCCCAAGTCCATCGAAAGTTCTTGAAATTGAAAACAGGGTCAGTCGGTTTAGGAAAGGTCTTGCGCATCTTTCCGAGCAGGTTCGCTATCTCTTCCAAAGGTCCAGCTAAGGGAAGTGTCAGTGGATCGTCATTCTTCACGATCTCACCGGGCAACTCGATTTCGCTGCAATCCTTCGAAACCATGGACCAGGTTATTTTCTTGGCTGCTCCTGTGCGGCATCCGGTGTAATAAAGGAACGTCACCGTTGGTTGGAGATGTTCCGGCATGGCATCTCGCAGAGTGGCGAAGTCTTCGTGGTCGAGAAATCCTTTCCGTGACTTCGAATCCTTTGGCAGCACAAACGTTGGGATGTGGTTGTCCGTAATAAGGTCAAGGGCTTTCGCCTGATTGAACGCCGATCGGAGCCGTCCCGACTGGCGGCGAATCGTAGCGTCCGCATCACCTTCACGCCGGCGCCATTTTATGTATCCCTGAATTTTGGTAGCCGTGATATCCGTTACCGAGCAACGCTTGAAGAAGTGATCCAGCTTGTCAGCGCCGAGGAACGTCTCTTCCTTCTGTCCTTCATCCGTGAGCCTGGTGTATATCGAGGCCGGCTTGTGCTCCCGGTAGTAGTCCATCAAAATTGATTTCAGATCTTCGTAGCGGAGCTTCGAAACCTCAGACTGCAGGAGCCGATGGCCTTGGCTAACGTGGTTTCGAGCAGCCAGGAGTTCGCGGTATGCCTCCTCCGGATCGTTCGTCTTCGTGTTCACGAACTTCTGAGTAGATCCCTGGTAGAAAGCGTAGTAGAGAAACTTCGATCGAATCTTTTCGTCATCCGCGTTTGTCGAGTATCGGTAGCCGATCCATCCTTCGCCTCGCTTTAGCCTCTTGTTGATCTCGATCAGCTTTTGTTCGATGGCCAAGGATCACCTCACAGAGACCATCCTACAGTTAACAATGCAATTCGTCTAGACAATAATGCAGACGATCTGTTATCGTACCTATTTTCAGCAGCATACCTAACATATACATCGCCCTCTCAAGGCTAAAATCCGGGTTCGAATCCCGGTATCGCTACCAGCTCTGCCTGATGTTTTCATTTGACTTTGGTCTTCCGTCGCACAGGACTGCATCATCTTCCAATCTTGCAGGCGGATAGACAAACTGTCCGGCGACGACGTTTGGAGCCTAATCACGCTGACGTGGATCACCGTTGGGAAAAAGCAAGTTTCTCCAAGTCACTGGAAGCGAATCAAGATTCCGGCGCTGGAAAATCTTTTTAACGAGAAGGCTACCCTCAACTCTGATTTGTCGGCGACGATTGATTCCACGAATCTCCCGCCTGCGGTCGCACAATTTGCGAAACGAGATACCGGGATGGTCAATTTTCGAGGCACATGGAGGAACTCCTCGCGCAAATGGTGCCAGCAAAACCGCGACGACCTGAGGAGCATCATTAGCGCTGCTTCGCAACTTCCGGCGAACGACCAAGCGCGATTCGATCTGGCGGGACGCATTGACAGATTGCCACCTGTGAAGTCGCCAAATCACAGAAGAGAAGTTGCGGCTGGGATTCTGCTGACGCCCCTAATTGCGTGTCTCGATCCAAAGAGTCGATTTCCGATCCTCAACGGACGTGAATCGGTAAATTCTTTGCTTCGAAAATTGCGCCTAGACCACGGCAGCCTCGCAGACCAAGCGGAAGGTCTTATTGGGATAATCGCGCAGAAGGATGCCTTCGCGCTGGATGTGATGAGCGAAGACGTGATCAAGCGCGTGCCGTTGCTGAAACGCTTGAGTAAGAACACAACGCCACAAAAGCTTCACGAGTCGCCCCTGCGAAACTACGACGAGGAGGAGCGCAGGGCTGTTCTCGCCAGCAAGACCGCCACATACAGGAAGCGGCACAACAGGATGACGACGGCTTTGAATCGTATTTTTGGTTCATTTAATCCCACAACGGAAACCAGCCCTGCCGGGCGCTGTGACGCGATCATCAAGGACTACGACGGTAGCCGTGATCTTTTGATCGAAGCAAAGCCCGATGCCGACAAGGGGTCTATTCGGATCGCCATCGGACAGCTATTCGACTATGCACGACACCGCTCGCGCCAGCCCGCCACAGACCTTGTCGTCTTAACCATTCCTAGCCCCGCGCCCGATTACGTTGATCTATTGAATGACCTCGGCATCACAGCCGTCTGGTTCGGCGATGAAAGTTGCGAGCGGATCGCCGGGGGGCAAGGCAAGACGTGGACGGCAATCGCCAACTCAATAGACGTGAAAGCAGCAGGGGCAAAAATGAAAACAGCAGCGGTCGCGCCGAATTGATTTCGATTATTTTTTAGACGGAGCAAATGCTGGGTGAAGATTAACGCGCAACTCCTCCACTGCTCGTGGTAGTTCGGGAATCGCGCTCAGTTCCCCTGTTCTCAACGTTCTCATCAAGTTCTGAAAATCGTGAATTGCAGAAACAAGGTCGAGGTAAGTGTCTTCGTCTCTGAGATTCATTCTTGCTGCGATATGGGCAGCGACTTCTCCTCGCGCATGAAAGGCAACGTTGTTTCGAAACTGCTGAAGTTTGTCATGCACGGCTTCCAGCGAAAGCTGGACTCTGATGATCTGAGCCTTGCGTTCTGGGAAGAGCGCGAAAAGACAATCAAAAGCATAGATTGCTCTTCCATCTCGGTCTGTCAAGCTGGCAAACCAACCTAAGAAGGATGTCCTCACCGTATCTTTCAAATCCTGCGCCGAAAAGGGAGAGTCGAGTGGAACCGCGATGACCTTGTCATGAAGAGCATTCAAAAGAAAATCGAGGCGGTTAATGTCCTCGGTGCGCAGGCGCAGAATGACATACTGCTCAATCGCTTCAGCGCGGGAGAGCGATTTTCTTGCACCCATCCAAAGCCCCTTCGATTTCTGCAATGTGAACCTCGCTTTGGAGATACGGGATGACCGTGCGGAACCTCGATCAGTATAGATTGGACTCCCCGACCTCGGCTGCTAGCTCGATTTTGTGCCGGAGCAGGAACCAGCCATGCTCGGCGGCGATGTTCAGTGCGTTCGCGGTGAACAGACTATCGTTTTCTCGGCAGCATTGGGGAACGGTGCAACGCTCACGCATCTGAGGCGACAGCCGATAGACCAGTCCCGGTATTGTTCGATTCTTCCAAGCCACGGTGCCCACGACCTTCATGCCGTGGCGTTTGTAGAATCGGCATGCGACCGCACGTAGGTCGCTTTCGAGAATCAGGTCAGCAACGCTCCAACGATGTTGACCCATTCCGCATCGCCGAGCCGCTGGCTATCACGTGGATTCGCGCAGCGTTATAATCGGATGGCACAAGGAGGACAGATGGCGGACATCAAGCGAATCAGCGTGCAACAAGCGTACGCAAAGACAAAGGCAAACCAAGCCCTACTAGTCTGCGCCTATGAGGACGAGGCGAAATGCCGGATGCTAAATCTGGACGGGTCTATATCCGTCGCCACCTTGCAGTCCCGGGCAGCGTCGCTGCCGAAGACACAGGAAATCATTTTCTATTGAGGTTGACCCGGCGAAGCGAGCGCTGTCGGTCAGGCAGCCAAATATCAGGCGCAGGGCTTTACGAACGTCGCGGTGCTACAGGGAGGTGTCGAAGCGTGGAAGGCGGCTGGTTATTCAATGGTCTGAAAAAATGAAAAAAGGAGCTTCATGAGCATTCCCAGCCCTGACCCTGCTAAGTACCCCTCTGTGTTTATTTCCTGTTGGGCTAACCACCCGCGAAGCTGGTCACAAACCCCTCCAACGCCTGTGAAACGCCCCAGCCGTCCCCAACCCCTCCCGGCAGCGAAATCGTTGTCGAATCGGCTTTCTAAGCGCCGTGCGCGTCCCACAAAGGAGAACGCGCTTCAGGCGGGCTCCTCAGCGGATTCGGTGCTCGGAGAGTTTGCGGGCGGCGTAAGCGAAAGTGGAGACTACTCCTCTGTGAGCCATTCGCGAACGAACGCAGGAACAATTACCCGATCTTTTTAGCCGCGTATTTGCGAACCCATGCGGTACCTTCCGTTGCGTTGCGCCTCAGGCAAAAATTTTTCTCGGCAAGCTTTAAGATGTCCAGAGACGAGGGGTAAATTATCGTTTTTGGGGAGTCGACTCGTAATCGTGTCGCACCAAGCGTCTGTCGAAGGAATTTGATCTCTAGGTTCTTTCGTTGTCGAACGCTTTGTAAATCATCCCAAAATACAGAATGAAACTGATAGGCATTCATTCCCACGATAAATCCCGCTGCGATTCCTTCGCCGCCGAATCCCCCAAGGCGACGAATATGCGGCTCAAGAGTGTCCGAATTGATGTTGTTCTCTTCCAAATTCTTTTGCTTTTGAAGCGGCGTGAGTATTGCGGCTGTGATTAGCTGTAGATAGATGTAGAGTTGTGGGGGACGAGCCACCTCCCCACGGATGTAATCTGTCACACGCAATAAGTATTCTCGATAGTAGCTCGACCAAATGCCCGTCCGGGCTGCGTTGTAGGAAAGCTTCAGCAGCCATCGTGCGAGTAGATCAAACTCACATCGAAACTCGATACGCTTGCCGGATTGTGGTATCGCGCTGAAATATTTGTCGTAAAGCTTCGAGCCATATTCATCTAGCTGCGAGAGAAACCCGTTGTTACATGCAGCGCAGACATCGGCCAGTGTGGTTTCGGTTGCTACTATTTTATTCCTGCCCTTGTCGCTCACGTTCGACAATAGAGCGCCATTTGTCTTGCTTTTCTCGCGAGAACAGATGAATCCCGGGAAAATATGCTCCCGAGTTAACTCTCGCTCCGCGCCACAGTATGCACAACGGCGATTCGACTGCATTTACGGTTGACCCTCCGAGGGCACTCTGCACTAGTATGCTAGATTAGGCACGTTCCCCCAATAATAGTACAAGCTGCCTATTCAGGCCTCCATTTACGGCGGCTATGTTCATCGTGAGGGGTATCGCTATGGAAAAGATCATTCAACACGTTACGGCAAAGGGCCTGAGTTCCACTCTAGCGGGATTCAATCTTTTCGACAGAATCCTTGATCGTTTTGCCACACGAGAGAGGATTAGGGTGATTGTTTCCAGTCCTGACTTTCGGGAATTGACCCTATTCTTTGGGTTGGTGACTTGGACTAAAGGCGCACGGAGGGAACTCTTGATCGAAGGTGGCCCGCGATTCTGCGAAGCTGCTCTCCGCGACATCGAGAAACATGGCACAGGAATTGAGATCGTTACCGCGCATCTCAGGCCACAAGTTCCGTGGTATCGACAATTGCTCGGCGGAGGCGAACGGGACGGACATGATTGACATCGAGAGAGATTACACAGCACAAAATAGACAGGATGATTGCAGCCGGGACAAACAAGTTCGATATTTTGAATTGGTCGAGAAACGAAAACAGTGTGGCCAATGCAAAGACCTGAAACTGACGAACCCGAGCAAATGCGACGAAGGGGTCTACGACATCCAAGGACACATTGGCCCGTGGACGCAGTGGCAGGGAAACCTGAACGCTGACTTAATGATTGTTGGGCAGGATTGGGGTAGCAAGGGCTATTACATCGAAAACGAAGGCGTTGAAAAAGACACGAATGCCACAAATCGGACAATCCGCGAACTTCTCTCGTCTATTGACATCCAAATCGCGCTACCGAACCTAGCCCAACGTGAATCGGCTGTTTTTTTTACTAACTCCATCTTGTGTCTACGCCCCGGCAACGGGCTGACTGGCCCAACCCCCCCGGCGAGCAGCTTCGATAATTGCTCGAAGAGTTTTCTTCGCCCACAGATCGAATTGGTGAATCCCAAGGTGGTGGTAACACTCGGCCACAAGGCATATTCATCCGTTCTTAAAGCTTACGACCGCAAGCCACATCCGCTGATGACTGCAGCAGTCGGGGAGATCATCCCTCTGGCGGGTCGCACATGCCTCATTCCAGTCTTTCATCCGGGCCACTACGGTTCACTGACACGCTCAATTCAAGAGCAAAAGAAGGACTGGCAACAGGTGAGGCGTGTCCTTAATGAGGTTCAAACGTCGTCGTAGCGGCAAATTGAAGATGCGAAACGTTCGCTGTTCATAGAAAAAGTCTTCACAATTCCGCATTTACAGATTTTGGTGACTTGGCGAACGCCGAACTAACCCGTGGTTCGGATCACGCCGATCCCAATCGCCTTGCGCTGGCGTTCCGGGTACTTCAGCCTTGCCTTCTCGGCTTGTTCCTTTGTCGCGAACGGTTTCGACAGCGGAGTGAATTCACGACCGACATACTTGAAAAGCAGCCACCGCTCGACGATTTTGGGCATGAGAATTTATAGGACGAGGTGGTCAGAGATGCGGGAAGTCACGTCTAGCGCACCTACCCTGTTATCACTCAACCCGCTCCCTTTGGCGTAGCGCCCCGAGACTGATAAATCTGATCTTCCGCTTCATCTTCGTCTGAACTGTCTCTCCCGTGTATCCAATCTTCCGGCGAATCCCCGGCCTGTGTCGCACGGAGAACTTGCCGAAACCGTTGAGCTTCAGCGTGAATCCGTCCGTGCCCAGATTGTTGAGCAGCGTCGTCTCTAAGCTCCCGATCACCGCGTTTACGACGTGCTCGGCTTCTTTCTTGGTTGGCAAAGCTAAAGAACGCTGAACTCTCTCGGTCAACTCGACGCGGCCCTCTATGCTCGCTCGCATGATATTTAGAATCCTTTCGCAGTAGGATCATAGTCTCTCGCGGATTTGTCCCAATTTGTCCCAAAAAATCCCCGAAAAGAGGGGTTGAATTCACCCCCTTCAAATGTGCAAAAAGGAAGTGGTCAAAATTCTGGACACGTTGTCTTTTTGTAAGTTGAACGTGCGGAAAAGCTAATGAAAACCCAGCTTTTTGGGCAAAATCCTACGGGCTGGAGCCTCGAATCCCGGTATCGCTACCAGCTCTGCCTGATGTTTTCATTTGACTTTGGTCTTCCGTCGCACAGGACTGCATCATCTTCCAATCTTGCAGGCGGAT
>WNFL01089203.1_pt1 | contig 21213 bp, 18 predicted proteins | sample 5400361 | NCBI WGS metagenome assembly WNFL01 (sample SAMN13153351, study PRJNA577476) | soil metagenome | isolation source: 40 cm soil on Douglas fir-dominated hillslope | place: USA:California | collected 2013-09-17
GCCACGTACCGCCTCCGGCTGGATCGCGTCGTCGAAGAGGCCGTCGTTCAGAAAGTTCTCGTCCACGGATGCCACGATGAAGCCGCGGCTGGCGAGCAATTCCCCCAAATAGGCGTACCCCGGATCGGAGAACTCCACCATGTTGTGGTTCCCGTGCACGACTAGAACCAACGGAAACGGACCCGGACCATCCGGATACCAGACCCGGGCATTCAGCGGCAGCTCATCCGGATCAAACTCCCAGTATTTCTTGCGGGTCCAGCGCCTCCAGCCCGTCGACTCCTTGATGAAAGCCGACGCGTCCACCGTGCGCGTCTTGATCCTCACGGAGGGCCCGTATTCGGGCCGCCGGATGTCCGTCCCCGCGCCGTAGAACAGCCGCTTCACGGAATGGGGTCCGTTTTGAGATGGATTCGGGGTGGACAGCGTGGCGGGCCAGCCCCTCCACCCCGTCGAATCCTTGATGAATGCTGACGCGTCCACCGTGCGAGTCTTGATCCCCACGGAGGACCCGTATTCGGGCCGCCGGATGTCCGTCCCCGCGCCGTAGAACAGGCGCTTCACGGAATGGGACCCGTTTTGAGATGGGTTCGGGGTGGACAGCGTGGCGGGCATCGTATCGGCCGGCGGCCGCCACGACACGAGCTTCTCCTCCGAGCCATCGCGCCCGAGGAGCCACGCGAGAAAGACGTTGGCCGTCACCGCAAGCAGGAACACCACAACCGTGATGATCCGCTTGCTCAACGCGGCTTCTGCGAACCGGCCGACGGCCACCGTTGCGACCGCCGCGCCCAGGAATCCTTCAGCCAGCCCGATCGCGATCCCCATCGCAATGCCGACGTGTGGTGGAAGCCACGCCAGCATGACGACGACACACGCGCCGATGATCCATCCGGTCGCCATGCGCGGCAACGCTCCCGCGATGGTCAGGAGAAGGGCCACGACAACGGCGATCAAGGGGATGAGCACCGTGGCACAGAGGATCACGAACGCGAAATCGAATGCGTAGCCGAATCCGCTCTGGAGATACAGGCCCGCGATGACGACGCACGCGGCGGCGGCGGCGAGCGTTCCGCCTACCGCGCCACGGCGGGCTTCCGGACCCGGCCGGATCGCCCTCCAGTGCGTGGCGCAGCGCGCGACGACATTCTGCCACCAACGTCTTGCGCGATTGCGGAGCGACGGGTGGTCTGGTTCAGGCATTCTGCGTGACCCCGGGCACGATGCCCGCCCACACTCCAAGAGGCGGCGTCAGAACGCTCAGGGCGTGCAATTTCTTCAGCCCGAAACTACTCATGCCCCGAGCCATATCTGGGTAATTACTCCGGCTTACTGCGCCTGGCTCCCGCGCAAGCCCGCGGGAAGTCAACACCGGGCCAACTGGAATGCGGCTTGCTCCAGTGGATGTCATGGATCGGGTACACATGGGTTCGGTGGGGGTGCTGACGATGCGATATGACCGTTATGGCAGAAGCGATCGTCGAAGTCCTCGAGCCAGGCGCCAGGAGCGGGTTCGCTTCCAGCGCAGGCGGCTACCGATGAGACCACTGAGGCGCCAAGGGGGGACCGCTCGTGAGAGTTCTTGAGACGTTGACAGTTCTGCTGGTGGCGACTGTCCTCTTCATGTGGGTAATTCTCGCGCACCCCACTCCCGACGAGCGGGCCAGGCTGCATGATTCGATGGGTGCCACCACGGGTATTGCCTGGCGCTAGGTCGTCCCCCCCGTGCCGAGCGGGGCGAGGTCGAAGCCGTACAGGCGTGCGGTATTGCCGCCCGCGATCTTGGCCTGCTCCTCCTCGGGCACGCCGGCCAGGATCTCGGCCAGGATCTTCCGGGACTGCGGGAACGTGGATTCGCTGTGGGGGTAGTCCGAGCCCCACATCATGTTGTCGACCCCGATCGCGTCCCGCAGCCGGATACCGATGGCATCCTCCTGAAAGCTCAGGAAGACATTGCGGTGGAAGAAATCGCTCGGCCGCATGCCGTCCTTGAACCGGTACAGCGCCTCCTCGTGGCGCTCGCGATACGTATAGTCCATGGTCGACAGCACGTGCGGCGCCCACGCGAGCTCGAATTCCACGATGGCGACCTCGAGGCCGGGATGGCGCTCGAAGACGCCCGAGAAGATCAGGTCGCACATCGAGAGGGCGGGGTAGAAGGCCTTCGTCGACCGGCTGGTCGCGTCGCGAATCGTGCGCTCTCCCGCTCCGCGGATCTTCCCCTGCCGTCGCGTGGCGGTATGCAGGCTCAGCGGCATGTCGAGCGCCTCGGCCACGGCCCAGAAGGACTCGTACTCGGGTTGATCGTAGCGCCGGGTCTCGAGGGGGTACTCCGTGATCATCGCCCCGGCGAAGCCTCGCCGGGCGGCCCGCTCCAGCTCCTTGATCCCGTCCGCGACGTCGTCCAGGTTGATCATCGCGATGCCCTTCAGCCGCGCGGGGTCCACGCTGCAGAAGTCGGCGAGCCAGTCGTTGTACGCCCGGAAGATCGCCGACATGAGCGCTGGATCGGCCACCTTGAAGTAGAAGAGGCCCTGCGACGGGTACAGGACCTCGCCGGCCACCCCATCGAGCTCCATGTCCGCCAGGTGCCGGTGGGGGTCATACCCGCCCGCATGCACGTCTTCGAAGCGGCCGAGGGAGGAGATGGTCTCGGGCGCCTCGAACCGCGCCCCGGCATTGGAGATGAGCCCGATCCCGGAGACGATCTGGTCATCGACCACGAGCTGATCGGCACCATCGATCCGCTGCATCCGGGGCGCGCGCTCGCGGAAGGCTCGGTCGATGCGGGTCGTCCACAGATCGGGCGGCTCGAAGACGTGAGAATCGGACGACAGGATGAGTGCGGATGTCATGGGCCTCTCCCCTCCCCGTAGCTCCAGTCCGCCTGGTGCCCGGCCTCGAACATACCGCGGATCGGCCAGAATCGCTGCTAGACTGCACACATGAAGACACACACTGTCCGACACCGTGCGCCTCCGCCTCTATATCGCCTGGCCTTCGACGATGTCGTTTCTGATCTACTCAAGGTGAAAGCGGCAGCGGATACCTCTCAGCGGCCTGACCCGAAGACCGACACGCAGCGCAGCAAAGCCAGGGGCGTGTCAAGACGGAAGGGATAAGGTGAAGGTGAGCCTACCATGGCGCAGCCGCTTCGGCTTCTGACCGCACCGCTCTGGATCGTGCTGGCGGCTGGTCTGCTCTTCGGCACGGTCGCCCAGGCTGCCGAGTGCAGTGCCCCGAGGGTCGTGGTGGTCACCGCGACCGCCATGAAGTACTGCATCGACCCGGGATTCAACAGCCTGATCCAGGATCAGGTCCGAACAATCCGCCAGGACATCAAGGCTCAGCAGACCGCGGGCAAGCTCATCGTCTATGCGAGCACCCCGATCAGCCCGCGCGGTGGTGGCCACACCGGCACCAATCTCGAGATCGCGGCGTCGGTCAAGGCGGCGCTCGAGAAAGAATACGGTGGAAGCGTCTGGGTCCTCGATCCCGGCCGATACCAGATGCCCCCTCTCGCGGGAAAGTCGCCGGGGGGCAGCGAGTACATGGCCATGTGGACCGCGGTCCTCGCGGGCGACGACGGGAGTGGCCAGGACTTCGACATGGTGCACTTCACCGGCCCGGGCAACATGCGCGCCTTCTTCGGGTGCGGCCCGTCCGCCATCGTCGAGTGCATCGATCGCTACATCACGAAGCGGGCCGCCACCGATGGCACGTTCCGCCAGGACGTGTCCGATCGACCGGCCCCTCGCCGCGAGTTCCTCCGCTACTATGCCCTGCGCGCTTCCAGCGCGTACTCACCCGGCGCCCATGATGAATGGAATACGTTCGTGGCGATCAATCGCCGGCGCCCGGTGGGCGGACAGGTCGCCATGTACTTCGACGGTCGACCTCTGTCTCCTGGTGAGATGGAGACGGTGGTCTCGCCGGGCTACGAGCTCCGATAGGCTGCCTCGCCCGGAACGATCGGCAGTATCACCCGCGACTCCCGCCCCCGCTCATGGAGCACGGTATTGTCCGCCTCCACCCGCCGCCGCTCCCGCACTGGAGGTGGACCACGCGAGACGGGCGCCGGGCGACGGGAGACTCGACAATCCACGCCGCCGGTGGCTAGACTCCGGGGCGTGATCCGTCCCCGAGGCCATGACATCGCGGTCGTGTGGAGCCAGCGGAGCCGCGATGCCTATGCGGCCGAGGCCGTGGCCCGCGGTGAGACCTACACGTTCACCGATGCCTGGGGTCGCCCGCGGACCTGGCTCAAGGGTGAGTACGCGTACCTGGCGGCGGCCGCCGCGAGCCTGCTGCTCGCCCGGTGCAACCTCAAGCACGACGTCGTGGAGGAAGCCGATCTCGGCGGCGATCGCCTCGCGGCGTATCGCGCCCTGCTCGTCCCGAACGCGGCCCACCTGGCGGACGAGACCATCGCGCGCCTCGAGGACTGGTTGGGCGCCGGCGCGCGACAACTGATCGCGACCGGCAAGACCAACTTGCCCCCGGCGCTCCTCGGCCTCACCGCATCCTCGCCGGCGCCGGTCACCGGCTATACCGGCTGGCGCTGGCTCCCGACATCACCGTTCGGCAACGCGGCCTGGGAGCGCCTCTACGTGAGCGGGTTTGCCGGCCACGTGGCCCGGCGGGTCGAGGCGGCGCCGGGCAGCCGCGTCCTGGCCGAGCTGGTGGAGCTGACCGGCGATCTGACCGATGCCACCACCGCGACCGCGTCCCCCCTGGGCCCCGCCATCGTGCTCACCGACCGCACCGTCTACGTGGCCAACCAGGTTTTCGAGCTCCTGGGTGGCATGTTGCAGGCGCATCTCAACGTGGAGCCGGTGCGGCACTGGGCGAATCCCACGCACTGGGGCGACACGTTGCTCTTTTTCCTGCGCTACCTGCTGCGGGAAGTCGGCCTCGATTCCCTCTGGCAGACCCGGCTGCGGTCCTTCGGCGCCTACGAGGGGGTGCTCTCGTTCCGCCACGACGTGCACGGGATGCTCGACTTCACGTTCCTCGACTACCAGGTGCAGAACCTCATCCCCGCCACCTACGACATCGAGGACCCGACGTTCTCGACCAACATCACCCGGGCGATGGCCGCCGAGTGGGTGGCCCGCACCAGCCAGGACGACTTCATCGAGCCGGCGCTCCACAATGACAGCTCGATCGGCGATCCACCGACCGCCATCCACGGCCCCGGGCTCTACGAGCACGTGCGCAACGCGGCGAAGAACCTCGGCTTCCCGGTCTACACCGCGGGGCGCCACGCGGGGGGGCACATGCACCCCGAGACCATCGACGCCATGGACTATCTCTACGCGCACGACGAGCGCGTCCTCGGCACGTGCACGTTCTGCTACTACCACATGATCGAGTACGGGGTGCGCAACCCGGGCGTGATGGTCGGCGGGCAGATCGGCGGCAAGGCGCTCACCTACGTCACCGACGTGCGCCGCACCATCGCCACCCCGGGCATCTGGTTCCCCTTTCATCCGGTGGTCACCACGGCCGCGGAGTGGCGGCCGCTCCGGGGCTGGGACCGCACGCACGAGTTCGACGCCGCCTACGAGCTGGTCGAGGCGATCTTCGGCGGCCACAGCGCGCGCGCCGACGGCGTCGACGATCACCTGGAGAACGGCGTCTACAGCTTCCAGTACCATCCCGAGCTGGCGTGCGACCCGTCCACCAACGACGGCCGGGGCACGCTCGACTACCTGCGCTACGCGATCAACCTGGCCGAGCGGCGCAACTTCTGGATCGCCAACCAGCGGGAGCTCTACCAGCGCATGGCCGACTACGAGGCGCTGGTCTTCCAGACGCGGGACGACGGCCGCGTCGTCACGGTCACCAACCCGACCGCCCGCCACATCGCGGGGATGATGGTCGAGCAGCGGCGCCCCTTCGGCAGCGTGTGGGACGGCGCCGAGGAGCTGGTCCATGTGGTGCGGGGCGGGCTCGTCACGGTGCCGCCGCTTGCCCCCGGCGCGGCCGTCACCCTGCGCTTCGATCCGACGGAGCCCGACGCCCCGTGGGTCCGACAGGGGAGTACCAAGGGCCTCACGGTCCTCGACGCCCGCCGTGATCCGCGGACCGGCGAGACCCGCATCCGGGTGCGCGTCTGCCGCGCGCAGCCGCTCGCCGTCGAGGGCGTGGATCCGGACGGCGTCTACCGGGTCCAGGTGGACGACGAGCCCGCCCGCCTCGTCCTCCCGCGGGTGACGCGCACCATCCAGGCGCTGCTGAGCAAGCCGGCGGAGGGCGGGGGCACGCTCGGCCGCCGCGCCACCATCCCCGGAACGCTGCGGTTTCTCGACCTGCTCGTGATGGGCGACGAGCACCGGTTCGTGGAGCGGACCGTCCGCATCACCGAGCTGCCGCCGGAGGAGGCGGCCGCGGCCCGCGCCAACATCCTGGCCGTCATCCCGGCCCGCACGGGGCGGGTCACCTAGCCCGGCAGCGGTTCGCGGGGCCGCGTCGTCGCTCGGCCCCTCAGCCGCCCAGGTAGTGGGCCCGCACCTCCGGATCCTCGAGCAGCGCCTGGCCGGTCCCCTCGAAGCGGTTGCGACCCAGCTCGAGCACGAAGCCGCGATGCGAGATCGCGAGCGCCTGCTTGGCATTCTGCTCGACCATGAGCACCGCGGCGCCCTCGCGGTTCACCGCCACGATCGCGCCGAAGACGGCCTCGACCATCCGCGGGTCGAGCCCCAGGGACGGCTCGTCGATCAGCAGGAGCCGCGGGTGGAGCAGGAGCGCGATGGCGATCTCGAGAATCTGCTGCTGGCCGCCCGAGAGCGTGCCGGCCGGCGCCCGGCGCCTGGCGCCGAGGAGCGGGAAGCGCTCCATGAGCGCCTCGATGTCGGCGCGCACGCGCGCGTCGCGGCGGGTGTACGCGCCCATCTCGAGGTTCTCCTCCACGCTCATCGCCGGGAAGTTGCAGCGCCCCTGCGGCACGTAGGAGCACCCGCGGCGGAGCACGTCCACCGGGTCCTGGCCCGCGATCTCCTCGCCCCCGAGCCGGATGCTGCCCCGCGTCGGCTTCACCATGCCGAACACGGTGCGCAGCAGCGTCGACTTGCCTGCGCCGTTGGCCCCGATGATCGACACGATCTCGTCGGCCCGGACGTCGGCGGACACCCCGCGCAGGACCTCGATCTCGCCGTAGCCGGCGTGCACGTCCGCCAGGCGTAGCACCGTCGCGCCCACCCCGCCGCCCGTCCCCTCACCGGCCAAAGTACGCCTCCACCACCTTCGCATCGCGCCGGACCGCCTCGGGCGGGCCTTCCGCGATCTTCTGGCCGTGGTCGAGCACGACCACGCGCTGGGAGATGTCCATGACCACGTCCATGTTGTGCTCGACGAGTAGCACCGCCTTGCCCTGTCGGTGGAGCGCCCGGATCTGCTCCTTCATCTGCTGGATCATGGTCGGATTCACCGCCGCCGCCGGCTCGTCCAGCAGCAGGAGGTCGGGGTCCGGCATCAGCGCGGCGGCGAAGGCCAGCAGCTTCCGCTGGCCGTAGGACAGGCTGCCCGCCGGGGCATTCGCGCGCGCCGCGAGTCCCACCGACTCGAGCAGGGTCCGGGCCCGGTCGATCGCCGCCGCCTCGAAGCGACGGACCCGCGGCGTGCGCACCAGGCGCGCCACCACGCTCTCCTCCTGGTGCTGCTGGAGGAAGGTCAAGAGATTCTCGAGCGCGGAGAGTCGCGGGAACACGCTCACGAGCTGGAAGGTGCGGCCCAGCCCGAGCCGCGCGATCCGATGCGCGGCCACCCCGGTGACGTCGTGCCCGCGGAAGAGCACCCGGCCGGCGTCCGGCGCCAGGTAGCCGGTGACGCAGTTGAACAGCGTGGTCTTGCCCGAGCCGTTGGGCCCGATGAGGCTCACCAGCTCCCCCGCCTCCACGGTCAGGTCCACCGCATCGACCGCGGTGACGCCGAGAAACCGCTTGGTGATCCCGCGGGCCTCGAAGAGCGCCATCGGCTAGGCTCCCGGTCCGGCCGGCCGCCGGGCGAGCGCCGAGCCGCGGCGCATCACGCCCTCGAGCCCTTCCGGCGCGCGGATCACGATGACGAGCAACAGGAGCCCGTAGATCACCATGCGCCAGGTCGGCGCCATCCGGAGAATCTCGGGCAGCGCGGTGAAGGCGGCCGCGCCGACCAGCACGCCGCGCAGGCTCCCCACCCCGCCCAGGAAGATCATCACGAGCAGGCTGACGCTCAAGCTCACGGTCAGCTCGCCGGGGCAGAGCACGCCGATGTAGGAGACGTAGAGGCTGCCCACCCCGCCCGCCACCGCGCCGCTGATGATGAAGGCGAGCATACGGTATCGGAGCGGATCGATGGAGGCCGCCGCCGCCAGCGTCTCGTTGTCGCGCACCGCGTGGAACGCGCGGCCCAGACGGAACGTGGTGAGGCCGTGGTAGAGCAGCCCGACGAGGGCCACCGTGGCGAGCCCCATCCAGTAGAACGCGGGCAACGTGGCGATCCGGACGGCGCCCCACTGCGGCTTCGGGATGCCGGTCACGCAGAGCGGCCCGTGCGTGAAGTCGACCCAGTTGGTGGCGACGATCTGCGTCACGATCGCGAAGCCCAGCGTGCCCATCGCGAAGCTGTGCTCGGTCAGGCGGAACATGGGCACGCCCACGACGAGCGCGACCAGGCCCGCCAGCGCGATGCCGGCGGCGAGCGCGCCCGCGAACGGCCAGCGCGCCTCCGTGGCCAGGAGTGCCGCGGTGTAGGCCCCGATCCCGAAGAACGCGGGGTGGGCCAGCGAGAGGCTGCCCACGTGGCCCACCACCAGGTCGTAGCTGAGCGCGAGCGCGCCGTAGAGCGTGGTGAAGATCAGCACGTGCAGGATGTAGCGCTGCTGGCCCGGCAGCGCGGCCGCCACGATCCACGGCACCCCGAGCAGGAGGGCCGCCGACGCGACCCATCGCGCGGTGCGCACCGTCAGATCCCGATGCGCCGGCCGAAGAGCCCCTGCGGCCGCACGAGTAGCACCAGCACCATGACCACGAACGCGATGGCGTCCTTGTAGGCGTAGGAGACGTAGCCGGCGGCGAGCGACTCGGCCAGGCCGATCAGGAAGGCGGCCGCGATGGCGCCCTTGACGAAGCCGAAGCCACCCACGATCACCGCCGCGAACGCCTTGAGGGTCAGCAGGGACCCCACGTCCGGGAAGATGTTGAAGAGCGGCGAGACCAGCGCGGCGGCCGCCCCGGCGAGCGCCGCCGAGATCCCGAAGGTGGCGAGCGCCACCCGCTGCACGTCCACTCCCACCACCGCGCAGGCCTCGCGGTTCTGCGACATCGCCCGCATGGCCTTCCCGAGCTTGGCGCGGGTCACGAACCACTCGAGCCCGGCGAAGATGACCACCGCCGCGACCAGCACGACCAGCCGCTGCCACGCCATGCGCACCCCGCCCACCTCCAGGATGGCCGAGGAAAGCGTGGTGGGCACCTCCTTGGGCTGGGTGCCGAAGACCAGGATCGCCAGGTTGGTGAGGGTGATCGAGGTGGCGAGGGTGGCGATGAGCTGCACGTGCCAGGTGCGAGGCAGGATGGTGCGGATCACCGAGCGTTCGTAGACGAGCCCGAACGCCCCCATCGCGGCGGTCGCCACGAGGGCCGCCACCGGGTACGGCAGCCCCAGCTCGCCGTACGCGTACCAGAAGGCGTAGCCGCCCAGCATGTAGAATTCGCCGTGCGCGAAGTTGATCAGGCGCACCACCCCGAACATGAGGGCCAGCCCGGTCGCCACCATGGCGTAGAGCGAGCCCAGGGTGAGGCCGTGCACGAGCGGCTCGACGAGATCGCCCACGGGGCGACGACTACGGCTGGATCGGGATCTTCTCCAGCACCTTCAGCTGGCCGCCGCTGATCTCCACCAGCAGCATGTTGATGAACGCCTGGTGGGTGTCGTCGAACTTGATCCGTCCGACCGGCGTGTTCGGGATGTCGATCTCCTCCAGCGCGTCGCGGATGGCCTTGCGGTCGGAGCGCCCGGTCTTCTTGATCGCCTGCTCGATGGCCGGCGCGACCGCGTAGCGGAACGCGATGGCCGCGAGGCTGCCGTGAACGCGCACCGGAACCTTCCAGCGCTCGAGCCATTGCTTCTCCCACGCCGGATCGAGGGCCGGGGTCCAGTAGGTCGCCTCCACGAGGCCGTCGGCGATCGAGGGGCTGTCCCTCACCTGGTAGAGGAACTCCACGGTGGCCATGCTGCCCCGGGCGTAGAGCTTCTGGGTGAGCCCGACCTCGCGGAACTGGCGCATGAACACGCTGCCCTCGCTGGCCAGCATGACCAGCAGCACCGCCTCCGGGTTGGCCCGCTTCACCCGGGTGAGCACCGGCCGGTAGTCGGCCTGTCCCCGGTCGAAGAACTCGGTGCTCACCAGCTTGATGCCGTTCTTCTTGAACGCCACGTCGTAGGCCGCGGCCGCCCCGCGCCCGAAGTCGTCGTTCTGGGCGAAGATCGACACCGTCTTGGTGGTGGACTGGGCCATGTGCTTGGCGAACTGGCTGGCCAGCATCACGTCGTCCGGGTTCACCCGGAACGCCCACTCGTTGCCGTTCTTGCCGATCAGCTCGCGGATCTTCGGGTGGCTGCAGGCCTCGATCACCATCGGCACCGCCAGCTCCTTCACCACCGGCAGGGCCCCCAGACAGGCGCCGCTGTGGGTCTGGCCGATGATCACGTCCACTCGATCGACGTCCACCAGCTTGCGCACCGCGCTCACCGCCTCGCCGGGGGTGCCCGCGTTATCGCCGAAGTAGAGCTCGATCTTCCGGCCCATGATGCCGCCCCGGGCGTTGTACTCGTCGGCCAGCATCTGGGCCGCCCACTTCACGCCCTCGCCGGTGATCGCCGACGGTCCGGTCATGGCCGAGGAGAACCCCACCCGGATGGCCGGCGCGCTCTGCGCCCGCGCCCCCGGCAGGTCTCCGGCAAGGACGAGGGCCAGCCCCCCTACGACTCCGATCGCGGTCCGCCACGTCGCTGTCATCGCGCTCTCCTCGCTCGGCGCTCAGCCGAGTATCTGCAGTTCCTGGCTCGATTGCGTGAGCCGGCGCACGCCGCCGGGGATGATCTCGACCGCGTCCTCGACCTGCACGCCGCCCCAGCCGTGCTCGTAGTAGGGCGTCTCCACGCAGAAGACCATCCCGGGCTCGAGCGGGGTGTGGGTCGCCGCGTTGATGGTGGGCGGGTCGTAGGGCTCGAGTCCGATGCCGTGGCCCACGTGGTATCGCTCGTAGTGCGGCATGCCGTGCTCGCGGGTCACCCGCATCGCGGTCTCGAAGATCTGGCTGACCGGCACCCCCGGCTTCATCGCGGCGATGGCCGCCTTCTCCCCGTCGCGCGCGGCATTGTAGTAGCGGAGCTGCTTGTCGCTCGGGGCTCCGACCACCGCGGTGCGCGAGATGTCCGAGCGGTAGCCCTGGTAGACGCAGCCCAGGTCCAGGCGGATGAGGTCGCCCCCTTTCAGCGCGGCGTCGGAGGCGTAGACGTCGGCGAGCGCGGCCCGGTCCCCCATCGTGATCACGGTGAAGAACGGCTGGGCGCCCTTGCGCACCACCTCCTGCTCGAACGCCATCGCGGCCTCGCGCTCGGTCACCCCCGGCTTCAACATGCCGAGCACCGCCGCGATGCCGTCCTCGGCGATCAGGGCCGCCCGCTCGAGCCGCCGCACCTCCTCCGGACTCTTGACCATTCGCGCGGTGCGAAACGACGCGTAGGCGGGCACGATCGTGGTCCCGGCGAGCAGCTCGCCCAGCCGCTGCCAGGCGGCCGGGAACACACCCGCCTCGTCGAGGCCGATCCGCTTGCCGAGCGCCCCGAAGCCGCCCAGGATCTCGCGCAGCGCTTCGCCCGGGCCGGCCAGCGCCTGGCTGGTGATCTCCCGCACCCGGCGGCCGACCGCCCCCGGCGGATCTGCGTAGTTGAAGAAGAACTTGCCGTAGCAGGCGAGCCGGTCCACCACGATACCGTCGGCGGCCACGCCGGTGGCGTCGATGAAGGGGATGACGAGGCCGACGCCCTGGCGCGTGAACACCCCGTACAGCTCGAGCCCACGGAAGAGGGCGTGCGCGACCGAGCGGAACCCGGTCACGTACTGGAGATTCTCGGGCGTGCTCGCCACCAGGGCGTCGAGCCCCTCGGCGTCCAGCACCTTCGTGAGCCGCGCTGCCGCGTGCTGATCCATGACGACCTCCTCGGATATCTGGGCCTAGCGGAAATTGGGCAGGACGTCCTGACCGAACAGCTCGATGGCTTCCTGCATCTCGCTGACCGAATTGGCCACGAACAGCATCCCGGAGAGCGTGGTGACCCCCACCCGTGCGTACGCCCGGATGCGCTCGGAGATCTCGTCGGGGCCGCCGATGAGATTGCGCTGGTCGAAGCCCCCGGTCTGCTCGCGCAGCGTCGATTTCTTCAGCGACTCGAGATGCTTGAAGAGCTGCGAGGTCCGGAAGCGCCGGACCGCCTCGTCGTGGGTCCGCCCGATCGAGACCGCGAACTGCGGCGCGATGTCGATCGCCGACCCGTCCCGTCCGGCCGCGGCCGCGGCCCGATGGACATCGGCCACGCCCCGCTCGATCTCCTCGGGCGACAGGACCGCGGGCATCCAGCCCTGCGCGTACTGCCCGGCGCGGCGCCGCACCTCGGAATGGTTACCCCCGGCATAGATAGGCATCGGGTTTTGCACCGGCTTCGGGAAGCACTCGACTTCCTCGAAATGCACCGCGCGCCCCCTGAACGTGGCCCGTCGCTCGGTGAAGAGCAGCCGGAGGGCCTGCATGCCCTCGTCCACGATGGTGCCGCGCCGCACGTCGCGGGCGTCGGGGAACAGGGCCTCGTACTCCTCCCGGTAGGCGCCGGTTCCCACCCCGAGGATCACTCGTCCCCCCGAGAGCTGGTCGAGCGTGGCCACCTGCTTGGCGAGCACCGGCATGTTGCGCATGGGCAGCACGATGATGCCGGTGGCGAACCTGAGCGTGGTCGTGCGCGCCGCGCAGTAGCTGAAGGTGATCAGCGGCTCGAAGAAGTTCGGCGGATCGCTGAACTCCTTCTGCACGTAGCGCTGGGTCGTCATGTGGTCGTTGCCCCACACCGAGTCGAACCCGAGCCGCTCGCACAGGAGCGCGGTCGGCAGGATGTCGGAGGGCTTCGCGAACGGCACCGGGTACATCATGCCCTCGATACAGGTCGGGATGTGCACGCCGAATCGCATGATCTACCGCACCTCCCGCCACGCCGGCACCAGGATCTCCCCGCAGAGCGCGATCTGCTCCAGCACGTCGGCATCGCGCGGCAGGACGGCGATGGGCGCGTCGAGCCCCGCCTCCGCCCAGCGCGCCAGCTGCCGTCGACAGTGCTCCGGGGTGCCCGCCACCGCCACCGCGTCGATCAGCGCGTCGTCCACCAGGTGCGCGGCGGCGGCGCCGCGGTCGAGCGCCTCACGGAACGGACGGGTGCGGTCGGGCCCGAGACCGGCATCCAGCAGGATCGACTGGCCGTGGAGGACACCCAGGTAGTGGGCGATGAGGGGTCGTACCGCCTCGCGCGCGTGGCGGCCGTCGCGGCTGATCGCGGTGAGCACGTACGCGATGACCGTGAAGCGCGGGCGCCCGGCTCCCGCGGTCTGGCGCACCCGGGCCACGTGCTCGGGAGACGCGAGCACCGCGCAGTGCACGCCGTCGGCGCTCTCGCCCGCGAGCCGGAGCGCCTTCGGGCCCTTCACGCCGAGCAGCACGGGCACCGGCTCGGGCGGGCTCCACTCGAGCTTGACGCCATCGACCGTGAAGACCTCGCCGCGAACGGTGACCCGCTCGCCCGCGAGCAGGCCCCGGACGATCGCGACACACTCGCGCAGACCGCCGAGGGGCGCCTTGAACGGGATGCCCATCTGCGCCTCGATCCAGTGCCGGTTGCTCGAGCCGAGCCCCAGCACGACGCGCCCGGGCGCGATGCCGGCGAGGGCGGCCGTCTCCATGGCGAGCAGCGCGGGGTGCCGCGTGTACGGATTCACCACGCCGAGGCCGATCGCGAGGCGCGCGGTGACCGCGGCGGCCGCGGCCGCGAGAGCGTAAGCACCGGGGTGGAAGTAGTCCTCGATGATCCAGGCGCTGCCGAGCCCGGCGTCCTCGGCCGCCCGCGCCCAGGCGGTGATGTGCGACGGCGCGTCGGTCCCCATGAGGGCGATGCCGGGACTGGTGGCCCAGCGAGTCGCCATCACAGGTCGCGCAGGCCGTACTGCTCGCGCAGGACGCGCAGGACTCCGTCGAGGTCGCCGGGCGCGTCGGGCACCGGGGGCAGCCACGTCCGGGTCGCGCCGGGATCCTTGAGCCCGCCGGAGGTCAGCACCACCACGACCGGCCGCTCGGGATCCAGCGCCCGCCGCCCGGCCAGCTGCATGACCGCGGTGAGCGCGGTGGCCGACGAGGGCTCGACGAAGAGGCCTTCCTCGCGCCCGAGCGCGCGCTGGGCCTCGAAGAGGCCCTCGTCGGTGATCCGGACTCCCTCTCCCCCCGACTCCCGCAGCGCGGCGAGGCCCTGCCACGTGCCGTGGCGCGACGCGATCGAGAAGGCCACGGAGCCGCCCCCGGGCACGATGTCGGGCGCCTCGAGGCCGCGCTCGAGAGCGTTGGCGAGCGGCCCGAACGGCTCGGCGGCGACCATCCGCGGCACGTCCTTCACCAGGCCGAGGGTCTGCAGCTCCGTCCAGCCCTTCCAGACGCCGTAGAGCCCGTCGCTGTAGGCGCTCGGGACCACGACCACCGCGGGCGCCGTCCAGCCGAGGTCCTCCGCGATCTCCCACGCGATCGTCTTGTAGCCCTCGATACCGTAGGGGTTGGAGCCGATCGGCGGCGTGACGAAGCCGCTCGTCGGATACCACCCGAGGCGCTCGACGCCCTCGCGCATGAGCTGCCAGCGCGACTCGGACGTCGGGCAGGCCACCACCGCGGCCCCGTAGGCCTGCATCAGCGTCTTCATCGTCTCGGGCACCGAGGCGAGCGTGAAGATCACGCAGGGCAGGCCGGCGCGCGCGGCGTACGCGGCGGTCGAGGCGCCGTGGTTGCCGGTGGAGGAGATGGTGATCACGCGGGCGCCGCTGGCCACCGCGTGGCTGACCGCGACCGAGCAGAGCCGGTCCTTGTACGACCACGTCGGGTTCCGGCTCTCGTCCTTGGCGAACAGGCGCGGCAAGCCGAGCCGCTTGCCGAGCCGCTCGAGGGGCACGAGCGGCGTGGCGCCCTCCCCGAGGCTGACCGCGTGCTCGGCCGCGACCGGCAGCACGGCGTGGTAGCGCCACAAGCCACGCGGCGTCGTGGGCAGGCCCTCCGGGCGCAGGCCGGCGAGTGGGCTCAGGTCAAGGCGGACGGTGAGGTTGACCGCCACGCCGCCCTGTCGACAGCGTGGACAGCCGGAGAAGCCGCCGGGCTCCTCGAACACGGTATGGCAGCGCAGGCATTCAAGCCCGAGGACTCGAGCGGATGGAGACATGACGGGCGGTAGTGTAGTCGAGACTCAGGCCGTCGGCATGGCGAGAAACGCACGGATCACGTGCCAGAGCTGACTCCGGCTCAGGCCGAGCGCGACCGCATGGGATGCGCCAGCCAGCACGATGAACTGCCGATCCGGGTTTGGCAGGCGACGGAAGAAGTCGAGGAGGTCCTCCTCGGTCGCGATGCCATCGTACTCGCCCCGAACCATGAGCACGGGGGACTTGACCCGGAGCGGGTCGACAACCGGGAGATTGGCCGTCATGTCGAGGTACGTGCCGGTCGGGATCGTGTCTCCGAATTGCAGCTCGGCGTCCGCCAGGGCCTCGGCGACCGCGGGATCCGAGGTCCCCGGCTTGTCGCGCGTGAAGATGGAGCGGATCATGTCGCGACCACGGGGGCGCCGGTTGTGAGTACGGTAGTACTCGACCTGCTCGGCCCGCTTGCCCAGCGTCGGAGAGCCTTTCCCCGTCCAGGTGAAGGCTTCGAGGATCAGCCGGTCGACACGCTCCGGCTGCGCCATGGCAAAGCCCGCCGCGCGCAACGCCCCGGAGGAACCACCGTAGAAGTGGAAATGCCGCTGCCCGGTCTCCCGCGCGACGACCTCGCTCGCGGCCTTGAGATCCTCCACGCCACTCGCGATGTCGGAGTTGCCGCCGGTCCGCGTGGACTTCCCGTAGCCCTCGTGGTCCATCGTCCACACGTCGAATCCGTACCCGGCGAAGACGTTCATCAGCGAGTACTCGCCCTTACCCGGCACCGTGAGGTCAAAGCTGGGCTGCGCCGAGATCGATGAGCCGTGGACGAGGAAGAGCACCGGCAACGGCGGCTCGCCCTTGTTCGGCGCCCCGATCCGCTTGCGATACATGGCAAGCGAGACGCCACCCTTCTTCGCCGCGTACTCCGCGCGCCACATCGGTCCGTTCGAAGCCCGGTTCGCTTGGGCGAGCACCGGTCTCCACGTCCCATCCACGAGAGCACCGAGGCCGAGTCCCGCGCCCACCAGCACCGTCCGTCGCGAAACGCCACGCGAATCGTGCATCACCGGTCCTCCGCGGTATCCCTTTCCGTTATCTCGAGATCTTGACCAGGGTCACGCTATTGACCAGGCTGTTCGCGAGCACGAAGTCGCCCGCCCGCGTGACCGAGGTGTTGCGCACGATGTTGCCGCCGCCCGGGATCGCCCAGCTCTGGAACGCGCCGGTCCTGGGATCAAAGCGCACGACCGTATTAGGGCTCGATCCTGACTCGCTGTACCAGATGATGTCGCTGATCGCCGAGATGCCGTAGGGCTCGGACCTCGGCCCGCTCGGCGACCGCCACTCCGTCACCTTGCCGGTCGCGGGGTCGAGACGACCCAGGTAGCCGCGCGCGAAGTCCGTGTACCACACGATGTCGTCACTGGTGATCGTGACGCGGCGGGGGCGGGCCGCCGCATCCGGCAATGGATACTCGCGAATCTCCAGGCTGTTCGGATCGACGCTCGCCACCTTGTTGGTGCCGAACTCGACGACGAACACCGTCCCCTTCGAATTCACCGCCATGCCGTAGGGGCGCGACTTCGGCGTCGGAGGCGTGAGCAGCTTGATCTCGCCCGTCTTCGGGTCGAGCCGCCCCACCCGATTGGCGTTCTGCGCCGTGAACCACAGGATCCCGCTCTGGTCGAAGATCAGCGTATGGGGATCCCGCACATCCGGGTCGGGCATCCCGTACTCGCTGACCGCGCCCGTCTTGGGATCGAGCTTGCCGATCAAGCCCGCGTGGTTGCCGGTGTACCAGATGTGGCCGTCCCGATCCTCGACCAGACCATGGGGCCCGGAGTGGGGCGTCTTGAGCGGATACTCCTTGAACCGACCGGTCTTCGGGTCAAGCCGGCCGAGCACATTGGTCATCTGGCCCGTGTACCAGAGCGCTCCGTCGGCCGTCGCCAGCGGATCGTGCGGTCGGGACCCGGCGGTCGGCACCCGCCACTCCTTGATCGAGACCCTCGCCGGCCCCGGAATCACCATGCCGGCCGGCTTTGCCTTCTCGGGGAAGTTCTTGGCCAGGTACCCCGTCATGGTGGCAAGCTGATCCGGCGGAATCGGCACGCCGAGATTGATCATCATCCGCATCACGGTGCGCCATCCCGTGGCCGTGTATCCAGCGCCGACGCGCGCGGAGAGCGCGTGGCAACTATTGCACTGCGCGGCGACCAGTTCCTTGCCCGGGCCATCGGGCAACTCCTGGCTCCAGGCCGGAAACGCCGAGCCGAGCAGAGCGGCCGCCGCCAAGGAGAGACATGATTGCTTCAGCATAATTCCTCCGTCAGCAAGAGCCGCTCGATCCGCGCGAGGACCGCGTCCGCTCGTGAGCGCACGGCCGCCTCGTCGAGGCTCCCGAAGGGGTGCGGCACGACCACGAACGGGTAGCCGGGCATACCGTTCAGCTGGGCCAAGGCGCCCGCCGTTCGGGCGAACGGCTCGGTGACCACGGCGACGGCAGGGATCCCCTGCTTCTCGAGGGTAATGGCGTCGAGCACACTGCCCGACGAGCAACTCCCTCAGTCGCCGATGGCGGTGACGACCGCCGCACACTGGGCGGCAAGGAGCGCGGCGTCCTCCGACCGCGCGGGGGCGCTCGGATTCGCCTTGGTGACGCGCACCAGCGTCCCGACGTCGTGGCGCGCGCGCAGGTGCTCGGCCACGCGCTCGAGAAACACCATGCCGTGGGTCTTGCCGTTGGCGAGGAGTCCAAGCGTCGCGCCGGCGAGGCGCGGGGGGCGGGGGGCGCGCGCCGTCGTCCGGGACGGCACCGCGCGCAGGGTCGGGTCGAGGATGCGCGTCATACAGGGACCTCCTTGGTGATGAAGGGCACGCTGCGCCCGCGACTCCACGAGGGGAAGAAGGCGCTGTGCCCGCCCGCCGCGCCCCCGCCCGTGCAGATCAGAATATCGTCCGGGCCGAGGCCGCGATGGACGGAGACCGCCGGGTCGCCCGGCAGGACGCGCATGTGGGCGTCGGGCCCGCTCGGAACCGTCTCGGCGCCGCCGGGCGCGCGCGCGTAGAGCCACTGGCGCATCTCCGCACTCAGGAGGAATTGCGCCTCGACCTTTCCGGCTCGCTTGAGATCGGCGAGGGGCCGCCGGGCGTGTTCGTAGAGCCACGCCTGGGTCCGCGCGCGCGACCAGCCGGCGCGCGTCAGGTGCTGCGCGTGTTCGGGCGCCAGGACGATGACCGACCGACCCGGGCTCAGACTCGCGAGGCCCGCCATGGCGTCGGCAAAGGCGACGAGGAGGGTCTCGGGCTCGCTCGCCGCATGGACCAGGATATTGTGGCCAGACTCCGCCGCGAACACGGTCACCGCCGACTGCGTGCTCCGGAAGCCACGAGACACGTGCAGCGGCTCCCACGGGCTCGCGGCCTCATGTTCGGCGAAGCAGAGCGTGTACTTCCCCGCCCAGCCCTGGGTCGACTGATCGAGCACCCCCGCGTGGCAGCCGAGGCAGTTCAGCAGCACGAGGCGGAGCGTCCGGCCGATGGTGGCGTTGGCGCGGACCCCCGGACCGAAGAGGTTCCCGCTCCCGTGCAGGCCAATCGCCTCGCACACGGGGCCGTTGACGATCACCATGAGCGCCGCCCCGCCGGTGCTCGTCGCCGGACCGTGGAGCGTGAAGTCGGGATCGCCGATGGCGAGGAGCGCAGCGCCCACCACCGGGAAGTACTCCGACCGGCAGCCGGCCATGACGGCATTGATCGCCGCGTGCCACGCCGTGACCGCGCGGTCGCGCACCGGCTCGTGGAGCAGGACCTCGTCGGCCCGCCACGGCCCGCCCGCGAGCATCCGCTCCACGAGCGCCCCGGTGGGCGGCACCACCGGGAGGCCGTCCGTCCAGTCCTGGGCGAAACAGGTCTCGATCGCCTGCCAGGGATCCTCCACGTCGATGCCGGGATGCTGGTCGTCGTGCATGTCGGCGATGCGCCCGAGGATCTGCCCGAATCGGCGCCGCGTCAAGTCGCGATCCCGACCGGAGCGCCCATGCGCCGCGCACCCTCTTGACCGCTCGGTCTCTCTGGGGAGGGCTACTGGTCGCTAAGAGAAGGCGCCGGCCGCAGCTAGCGAATAGGTATGATCGGCAACACCACCCGCGACTCCCGCCCCCGCTCATGGAACACGGTGTTGTCCGCCACCACCCGCCGCCGCTCCCGCCCGATCGCCTCCCCCGTGTTCGGATTCACGTCGAACCGCGGGAAGTTCGAGCTCGACACATCCAGCCGGATCCGGTGCCCCGGCATGAACAGGTTGCTCGTCGGGTAGAGCGTGATCGTCACCTGCACCGGCTCGCCCGGCGTCACCAACTCCCCCCGCTCGCGCCCGTTCCGGTAGCGTAGCCGCGCGATGCTGTCGGTCAGATTCAGGGCATACCCCAGCGGAGACCACGCGCTCGGCGGGTAGACGTCGATCAGCTTGACGGTGAAGTCGGTGTCCACCGCGGATGTCGCCACCCACAGGACGACCTCGATCGGCCCGGTCACCTCGGTGGGCTCGCGGAGCGGCTCGGTCTGGAACACGAGCACGTCGGCCCGCGACCCCAGCGGCAGGTAGGGCGCCCGGCAGCCATGGAACCCCGGCGCCTCGCGCTGATCGAACCCGCCCGGCCGCATGACGTCCACCGTGCGCTCGCCGCGCCCCGCATAGCTCGGGTCCGCGAGCCCGGCCGGCAGCGGCAGGACGTCGCGGAGTGACGACACGTTGCCGCCGATGGACGGCACCGGGCGCGCCGGGTCGAACCGGTAGGTGGTGGCGGAGCGCTCCTCGCGCGGAGCCTCCGGGGTCAATGACCCGTCGCCGTGCAGGTAGAAGCTGGTGAAGCGCGTACGCGCCAGCGGCCACTCGTGCTCGTCGCGCCAGTGGCCGCCGTGCACGAGGCGGCCCGCGCCCGAGCGCCGGCCCGAGCCGCCGCCCATCACGAAGATCCGCAGGGGCGCCTCGGCGTCCAGGCCATTGTCCACGCCACGGAGCCAGCGGTCGTACCACCGCAGGTGCAGCTCGTCGAAGCTCGGCAGCGCGGCGTCGTGGCCGAACTCCACGTCGCCGGCGTAGGACACCTCCATCGTCTTGCCCCCGTGGGTCCACGGGCCCATCAGGGCGCGCACCGGCCGCCGCCCGCCGGCGCCCAGGCCGACGAAGTTCTGGAAGGTGGCGCGCGTGTAGGAGTCGTACCAGCCGCCCACCAGGAGGATGGGCATGTCGGGGACGCGGTCCCAGTGGCGCCGGAAGTCCACGCTCGGGTGCTTCCAGTAGTCGTCGTAGTCGGCGCGGGTGAGGATCTCGAGCGCCCACTTCTCGTAGGGCGGCACCAGCGCGAGCTGGGTCTGGCCGGGACGGATGGGCATGCGCTCGAGCCAGTCGGAGAAGCGCGGAGCGCCCTGGTTCAGCGCGGCCTGCACGTGGAATGCCAGAAGGCCCAGGCCAGGAAGCGCAGCTCGAGCGCACCGCCGTGGCGGACGCTCGACTCGTGGGCGTCGGCGCCACTCATGTTCGCCACCATGGTCGCGAGCCCCTCGGGGCCCAGCGCGGCCAGGGCGGTCTGCGTCCAGCCGGACCACGAGGTGCCGAAGGTGCCCACCGTGCCGTCGCACCACTCCTGCTTGCGGATCCAGGCGACGGTGTCGGCGCCGTCCTCGGCCTCGGGGATCAGGAAGTTCACGTCGCCTTCCGAGCCGAAGCAGCC
>WNFL01048475.1_pt2 | contig 21210 bp, 19 predicted proteins | sample 5400361 | NCBI WGS metagenome assembly WNFL01 (sample SAMN13153351, study PRJNA577476) | soil metagenome | isolation source: 40 cm soil on Douglas fir-dominated hillslope | place: USA:California | collected 2013-09-17
CCTGAGTCTCTTCAAGAAGAACGTCACGGATCTCATTCTGTCCGCGGCAGTGGCGAACACCTCGGGTTTCGGTACCAAGTACGTCAACGCGGGCCAGCTGCAGAACACCGGCACCGAGGTGGGGTTGAACCTTACGCCGATCCAGCGCGACAACTTGAGCTGGATTTCGCGCACGACGTTCGCGAAGGTCTCGGGACGTATCACGAGCCTAGGCGGGCTGCCCTGCTTCAACGGGGGCTCGTTCTTCTCGACGAAGTACGGTGCACCGTACGTGTGTGAAGGGTACTCGCCGTCCACCGTGCAGGCGCGTAACGGCTACGACACCACCTTCAACGTGGACGGCAGTTTCAAGAGCCGCGCCCGCCGCATCACGGCGTACGAAAGCGCCCCGAATTTCAACATGGGCTTTTCGAACGAGTTCACCGTGGGCAACTTCCGCCTCTACGGCCTGCTCGATTGGCGCAGCGGTGGCAAGGTGGCCAACCTGACGAATGCGTACTTCGATCCCGTGACGGGCGACAACACGGGCTTCCTGGCGGACACCGCCGCGGCACACGCCCGCAACACGTACGTCAACACGATGGGCGGCACCTATCTCGAGAACGCCGGCTTCCTGAAGCTTCGCGAGATCTCCGTGTCGTACACGCTCCCGCGTTCCATTACGCAGAGCATCTTCTCGTCGGTCACGCAGGATGTGCGCCTCGAGGTGAGCGGCCGGAACCTGAAGACCTGGACGCCTTACACGGGATACGATCCCGAGGTGTCCAACTTCTCGAACCAGAACATCGGCCGGTTCCAGGACGTCACTCCATATCCGCCGAGCCGCAGCGTGTTCGTTTCGCTGAGCGCCAACTTCTAACATGACCATCCACTCAGGGATGATGCATCACATGCATAAGCGAACTCTGGCGCTCATTGCCGGGATGGGTCTTGCCGCCATGGCGTGCAAGGACTCGCCGTCGGTGACCGACCTGAACAACGTGTCGGCGGAGGCGGTGTCCGGCGCCCTCACGCCCGCGTCCAATCAATTGCTCGTCACCGGACTGCTCAACGGCATTCGGGGCGATCTCGACGGACGGTACCTCGTCTTCGGCGAGACGCTTGCGCGGGACTTCTATCGTCTCGACAACGCGGAAAACCGCTACATCACCGAGACACTCGGCGGCCTCGCGGACTACTCCGGCTTTCTGGGCGGGGGTGCCTTCTCGCAGTTCTACTTCACCGTGCGTGCGGGCAACACGGTCCTGAATGCGTTGCCAAGCGCAACAGGCCTGTCCACCAGCGACGTGTCGGGCACGCGCGGATTGGTACGCACGTTCAACGCGCTCTCGCTGTATCGCGCGCTCGAGCTGCGCGACTCGCTCGGCATCGCGATCGACGTCAACCACGCGATCGACGACCCACCGGCGGCGTTCGTCTGCAAGCCGAACGCGCTGGCATCCATCTCCTCGTCGCTCGACAGTGCGGCGACGGACCTGGCTGCCGGTGGTACGGCGTTTCCCTTCACGCTTCCGCCGGGCTTCACGCTCAACGGCAGCTTTAACACGCCGGCGGCGTTCCTTCGCTTCAACCGCGGACTGAAGGGCAAGGTGGAGCTGTATCGCGCGCTCGAGCATTCGAAGCCGAATGCCGGGAGCCTGGCAACCGCGCTCACCGCGCTCAACTCGGCGATCGGCGCCGACCCGACGACGAAGGCGGGTCTCGCCGCGGGTGTCTGGAGCACGTACAGCACCGCGCCGGGCGAGACGAAACAGCCCATCGCGGACGCGAACATCTACCTGAACCCTTCGGTGGGTGACAGCATTCTCGCAGGCGACGCGCGCGCCTCGAAGATCGTGACGGTTACGACGCGAACGCTCTTTGGCGTGTCGACCAAGTACAAGTCGCCGCTCACGGATCCGGCCAACCTGACTCAGGTGACGCCGGTGATGACGGTGGCGGAAATGGTGCTCCTGCGTGCGCAGGTCAAGATCGAGCAGGGTGACCTTGTCGGCGCCGCGTCGGACATCAACATCGTCCATACGATCAGCGGCGGTCTTCCTCCGATCGCCGTACCCGCGAGCAAGTCCGCAGCGATCAGCGCGGTGCTTTACGAGAAGCGGTACGAGCTGCTGGCTACGAGCGCGCACCGGCTGGTGGATCTCCGTGCATACAGCCGCCTGAATGGTACCTGGCTCAAGAAGGAGTTGGCGGGCGACGTGTTCCAGGCCGCGCTTCCGATTCCGAAGCGCGAGCTGGATACGCGCGGCGTCACCTCCATCACTCCAACGTGTTCGTAACGCTGGGGTAGCAACTCGGCAGGAAACGAACGACCCCGGCACGTTGCCGGGGTCGTTCGCTCTTCGGACCCCACACGGAGGGCACGATCATGTTTCGCCGCCTCACCTGTGCGTTCGCAGTCCTTGTGATCGTAGTCGCTTGTCACCAACAATCGGCTGAGCAGGGCGCGGGTCACTCCGTCCGCAATGTCATCACCCAGGACGAGATCGACTCGACCAGTGCGACCAACGTCTACGATCTGATCGCACGCCTGCGCGGCGATTTTCTCAAGGATCGCGGAAGGGTCTCCATCAAGAGCAACACGCACGCACGTGCGGTCGTCTTCCTCAACGACCAGGAGTACGGCATCCTGGAGACGATGCGCAACATTCCCGTGAGTCGCATCGCGGAGGTGCGCTTCTATCCGGGGACGGACGCCGTGATCCGATACGGGTCGCAGTATGGCGGCGGTGTCGTGCTCCTGATTTCGCGTACGCAGTAGCCACTCCCCCCTAGTCCGTCAGCGGCAAACTTGGTACGGCGAGAACATCCAGCGTTCGCGTGTCGCTGTTCATGCGCCTAGTGCGTTGGCCACAGCGCTCCCGCCACTGCTCCAAGAATGGCGCCGGCCACCATGGCCATTGCCAGTATTTGCGCCTTCAGTATGGGGCAAAGGCCAGGGGTTTCGCCTGAAGGGCCGCTGCAGGTTCCAGGATGAATCACGTCCAACACGATCACCGCGGCCACGCCGATTGCCGCGCCGACCATCACATGGTGGGCTCGCGAGCTGTTGCTACTATCGGAAGACGCTAACGCACGAGCTTCTGTAGAATCGGCGAGGCGAGGTCGATGACTGGCTTCACTCCGCACCAACGCCTGCGCGAAGGCGCCGTGAGGAGTCCCGAGGAAGCACAACGACATTGTGACTGCAGCCAGCTCCGCTATTGCTAACGCTCGCGGTTGCCACCGCCGCATCCACATAGGCCCTCCAGAGTCACTCGTTCAAGCGTGAACGCGTGATGCAGTCTAGCGATAACCCGCCGCTTGCATCTCGAAGAGCTCGGCATACAGGCCGCCGGCCGTTGCAAGGCTCTCGTGCGTGCCCTCCTCGAGCACTCGCCCCTGGCTCAACACCACAATGCGATCCGCCATACGCACGGTCGAGAAGCGATGTGAGATCACCACCGCCATGCGGCCCGCCATGAGCTGGTTGAACCGCACGAACACCTCGTACTCCGCGCGTGCGTCGAGGGCCGCGGTCGGCTCGTCGAGAATGAGCAGTTGCGCCGAGCGCATGTACGCTCGTGCGAGCGCGACCTTCTGCCACTCTCCACCGGAGAGATCCACGCCGTCGTCGAAGCGCCGCCCGAGCATCTGCCGATAACCGCCGGTGAAGCGCGGCAACAGCGACGATGCCAGCGACCGTTCGGCCGCCGTCACGATGCCTGCCGGTGGCTCCGCGACGGACTGCGCTTCGGCCTCGCGCACGCGCGCAAAATACTCGGCGACACCGTCGATTTCCCCGACGCCGACGTTCTCGTCGAAGCGCATGTCGTACCGCACGAAATCCTGAAAGATCACGCCGATGGCCTGGCGGAGCGACGCAAGGTCGTACTCGCGCAGATCCATGCCGTCGAGAAGGATGCGCCCCTCGGAAGGGTCGTAAAGACGCGCCAGCAGCTTCGTGATGGTCGTCTTGCCGGCACCGTTCTCACCGACGAGAGCCAGTCGTTCTCCCGGCGCGATCGCAAGGTTCACGTGGCGAATTGCCCACCGCTCGCTGCCCGGATATTGAAAGCCGACGTCCTCGAAGACGAAGCCGCTCTCGATCCGGATCGGCACGGGCCGCGCACCAGGCTTCGAGCGGATGGCAGGCTCCATCTCGAAGAACACGAACAGATCCTTCAGGTAGAGACTCTGCTCGTAGATGTCGCTTGCCGAGAGCAGGAGCCGTTGAATGAGATCGCGGCTGCGGCTGAACGCGGCGGCCAGAAACGTGAGTGTGCCGAGACTGATCGCGCCCGCGACCGCTCCGATGAGGATCGTGGCGTACGCGGCGTAATAACCGAGCGTTCCGACGAGCGAAAGGAGCGCGCTGACCACGCTCTTGCGGACACTCAGCGCCTTGTTCTCGTCGTAGTAGCGCTGGGCGAGAGCGGCATACCGATCCGTAAGCCATCCGGCGAGACCGAACATCTGCACTTCTTTCGCCGTCTTGTCGCTCGCGCCGACGAAACGCAGATAGTCGAGCTCGCGCCGCTCCGGCGTGCGCTTGAACAGCAGCGAGTAGCTGAGCGCGGCGAAGTGCGTCTCGCCGACGAAGCTCGGCAGAATGGCAACGGTGAGGAGCAGCAGGAGCCACGGATTGTGTACCACGAGAGCGGCGCCCATCGTGGCGAGCGTAAGCGTATCCTGGCTCATGGACAACAGCATGGCGATGAGACCGATGCGGGCCGTCGTCTGCCGGCGCGCGCGCTCGAGATGGTCGTAGAACTCCGGGTCCTCGAACTGCGCGAGATCCAGCGTCGCGGCGTGGCGCATGAGCCGGACGCTGATGTGATTGGAGAAGAGGTCGCCGAGGAGCGATTCGACGAGCGCGGATGCGCGCGCGAGGATCTCGCCGAGGACGACGATGCCCAGCTCGAGGGCGACGACACGCCAGAGTGTGGTCCGAGATGCGCCCGGCGTGCGGGCCAGGAGGACGACCTGGTCGATGATCAGCTTCGCTGTCCATAGTGCCGCTACGGGAACGATGCCCCGGAGCAGCCGCAGCGCGATCATCGCGGTCGTGTAGGCGCGATGCGTCTGCCACACCAGACGCAGCAGTTTTGGCAGGTAGCGCAGTGCCGCGAGGCGCGCACGCCATGTTCGTGGCCGCTCGTCCTCCGGCAACTTGACGCCGGGCATGGCCCGCATGGAAACGGCCATCAGCTCGGGCTCTTTACGGCGACCGGAATACGACGCCTCCCTTCATCACGAATACCACGTCGCGTACGGCGTGGATGTCGCGCGTCGGATCGCCGCGCACGGCGACCAGGTCGGCCAGCAGGCCGGGACGTACGGTCCCGATCTGATCCTCCATGTGAAGCAGTCTCGCGTTCGTGCTCGTCGCGGCGCGGAGGGCCTGCACCGGCGACGTTCCGTAGTCGACGAGGAGCTCGAGCTCCCTGCCATTTTCGCCATGCGTGAACACGCCGACGTCGCTTCCGTTGCAGAGCGTCACGCCTGCGTCGAGTGCCGCTTTCATGCTCACACGTTTTTCGGCAATACGCGAAGGCTCGGCGTCGCCTCGCTTGAAGCCGCGATACCGCGAGATGGCGTCGCCGGCGGCCACCGTGGGGCAGAACGCGACGTTGTGCTCCTTCATGAGGCGGAACACCTCCGGCGTGCCGGCGTCGCCGTGTTCGATAGTCTCCACGCCGGCGAGAATGGCGCGACGCATTCCTTCGGGGGTCGTGGCATGCGCGACGACCGGACGGCCGGAGCTCCGCGCAACGTCGACGATCGTGCGCAGCTCCTCGAGCGTGAAGGTGGGACGCGTCTCTCCGTTCGGACCCCAGCGATAGTCGGCGTACACCTTGATCCAATCCGCTCCACGGCCGATCTGATCCCGCACGACACGGGGAAGCGTGCTCAGATCGGCTTCCTCGGCGCCCTGCGGAACGTCCATGTCGGGGGTGAATCCGCGCGGACCGTAGCTCCCGGTGGCCACGATGGCGCGCGTGGTCACGAACATGCGCGGTCCCGGGATGATGCCCTGCGCTATGGCCCGCTTGAGTCCCACGTCAGCGTAACCGGCGCCTTCGGTGCCGAGATCGCGCACGGTGGTGAAGCCGTTGCGGAGCGTCTCCCGGGCATGATTGGTTGCGCGTGCCACTCGCAGCGCGAGCGGTTCGTGCAACACCTGATCGTCCCACGACGTCTCGTTGTACGGGTGCAGCAGGAGATGCGAGTGCATCTCGATGAGACCCGGCATGAGCGTGGTGCCGGGAAGTGTCACCCGCGTCGAGCCGGCGGGCGCGCCGATCGTGCTGGCTGGACCGGCCGAGACGATGCGGTCGCCGCGCACGACCACACTCCAGGCCTCGTGCATCTCCATGCCGTCGAAGACGCGCGCCGGCGCGATCACGGTGTACGACGTGTCCGCCAAGCGCGCGGCACTCTGCGCCCGGATGGCAACGGACCTGCCGGCGACGGACGCGCCGGCGAGCACGAATAACGTGAGGAGACGCATTTCTGATCGCGCAGGAGGTGGGAGCGTATGAGATGTCGGAACTTAGACGCTACCCCGGCACCTGCCTATTCCCGCGCGATGGCATCGATGGGACTGAGCATTGCGGCGCGGCGCGCGGGGTACGTTCCAAACGCGATCCCCACAGTCACCGCGGCTCCTACGGCGAACAACGCCGTCGATGCGCGGAGCACCGGGTAGATGGGCGCACCGGCCCACTGACGAAACACGGCCGTGCCGCCGGCCGCCAACAACAGCCCCGCCACGAACCCGATGACACTACCGAGACCCGTGACGGTGACTGACTCAACGAGGAACTGCACCTGGATGTCCGTGCGCCGCGCGCCAACCGCCTTGCGAATGCCGATCTCGCGCATCCGTTCCACCACCGATGCGAGCAGCACGTTCATGATGCCGATGCCGCCCACGGCGAGGATGAGACCGGACAGAAGTCCAAGGAGAAGCTTCGAGAGCAACATGGCCTGTCTGGTGTTCTCCAGACGCTCCGTACCAACGGAGATGTCCAACTTCTCGACGTGACGTCCGTAACGCTCCGCGAGCCAGTTCACCGTCGCGGCTCGGAGCGTGTCCACCGCCTCGACGCTGCGCGCTTTGAGGCGGAGCGTGGCCACCCGGGCCCTCGGTGTCGGCGCGAGGAGATCGGCGCCGCCGCGCAGTGGAGCGAACGCGACGAGGGCGGGTTCGTCGCCACTTCGGGTTGGCGCGATCACGCCAATCACCTCGCGGCGCTCCCCGCCAAGGTGGATCGTGCGCCCCACGAGCCAGAATGCGTCGTGCGCACCCGCTAGCTCCTGTGCGAGGCGCCGTCCGAGCACGACGACCGGCGCACCGTGCAACTCCTCCGACGTCGTGAAGAATCGTCCCGCGCCAAGCTCGAGGCCCGCGAAATCGGCGAGACTGGCCGACGCAATCGTCAGCTGCACCACCGCGCGCTGCCCGAGGAATTCCGCGGTCGAGGTTCCAGTGAGCATGACGGTGTGCCGAAGCACGCCAGGTACTTCGGCGGCCGCCCGCTCGGCGTCCTCGCTCGACAGCACCGGGTAGCCATGCACTGGCACGATCCGCCCGCGAATCGTCTCGCGAGTGCGCGGCGTAATGGCCACGTCCTGTACGCTGCTCTCGCGAGTGATGAGGGCACGAGACCAGACCTCCACGCCGTCCGTGATCGCGAACGCGGCGACCAGTGCCGCGACACCGATGATCACGCCGGTCGTGGCAAGCACGGTCCGGGTGGGATTCGCGCGCAGCGAGTCCGCTCCGACGCGCGCACATTCGAGAAGGGTCGAAAAATTGTGTCGCGGCATGCGTGAGCGTGGGTGTGGGTTCTCCTCCATACGAGCCTGCAATGCGGCGGGTGTCGCGCCCTCGCGCACCAGTGCACCACCGATAGATTCTCCCACGTGCCAGCCATCGTCACTCGCGGGTTACGAAAGGTCTATCCCATCTCTGCGCCTAAGCGGCAGGTGGGCTCATTTGCTCCGCCCCCGGGCTCCGGGCCGCCGGCTGCCATGCCGGCCGGCGTGAAGGAGCTGGTGGCGTTGCACGGCCTCGACCTCGACGTGGGCGAAGGTGAGTTCTTCGGCCTGCTCGGCCCCAACGGAGCGGGCAAGACGACGACGCTCGGCATTCTCACCACGCGCGTTCTCGCGACTGCGGGGCAAGCCACCGTCGCGGGCGCGGACGTCATCAACGACCCGGTGGGCGTTCGGCGCCGCATCGGCGTGGTGCCGCAGCGTGCGAATCCGGACCGGGGGCTGAACGTCCTCGAGAACCTCGTGTTTCATGCCGCCTATTTCGGCATCCCCCGCGGCGAAGCGATCCGGCGGGGCATGGAGCATCTCGAACGGCTCGGCATGCAGGACAAGGCGGACGAGAAGGTGGACGCGCTGTCAGGCGGGCAGCAGCAGCGGCTGATGATCGCGCGCGCGCTCATCCACGAGCCCGAGGTGCTGTTTCTCGACGAACCCACCGTGGGGCTGGATCCGCAGGCGAGGCTCTCTCTGTGGGAGCTGCTGCGCGAGATGCACCGCCAGGGACGCACGATCGTGATGACCACGCATTACATGCAGGAAGCAGATGAGCTCTGCGACCGCCTGGCGATCATCGACCGGGGCAAGCTGCTGGCGCTCGATGCCACCGCGACGCTCAAGGCCAAGGCGCCAGGCGGCACGCTCATCGAGCTCGAGCTGGATGGCCCGCCCGGAGCAGCGCTCGACCTGGCCCGCGGTCTCGAGCACGTGACCGGAGCGGACGCGACGGACAGCGTCCTCCGCGTGCAGAGTGCAGCGGGTGGACGAATCATCTCCGCGCTCATCGACACCGTCGAACGAAACGGATGCCATGTGAAGAACATCTCGCTCACAGAGCCGAGTCTCGAGACGCTCTTCATTTCGCTGACGGGGAGGAAACTGGATTGAGCTCGAGCACGCCGGTCTCGTCGTCCACGGTCTTCTACGCGCTGCTACGGCGCGACGTCCGCGTAGCGCGCAAGGAGTTGCCGTTCTTCTTGGTGCGGACCATCATGCAGCCCGTGTTGTTCCTCATCGTATTCGGCTTTCTGCTGCCGAAGATGGGATTCATGCGCGGCGGCTATCAGACCGCGTTGCTGCCTGGAATTCTCGCCGTGAGCCTTGCGCTCTCGGCCATCCAGTCCGTCGCGCTGCCCATGGTGCAGGACTTCGGATGGACGAAGGAGATCGAGGATCGCCTCCTCGCACCGGTGCCGACGTGGGTCGTTGCGGCGGAGAAGATCGCCGCGGGCGTGCTCCAGGGTGTCATCGCCGCCTTGTTCGTGCTGCCGCTCGCGCGGCTCATCATGGGCCCGATACCGAACCTCACGTTCGTGCACGCGGGGAGCGTGCTCGTGATCACGGTGCTCGGCGCAACCGCGTTCTCGGCGCTCGGCATGTGGTTGGGCACGGGCATCGCGCCGCAGCAGATCGGACTGATGTTCAGCGTCATCATTGCCCCGATGATGTTCTTCGGCTGCGCGTACTATCCGTGGCGCGGGCTCGACGCGGTGCCCGTGCTCAAGTACCTCGTGCTCGTGAACCCGCTGGTCTACGTCGCCGAGGGAATGCGGGCGGCGCTGACGCCGGAGGTGCCGCACATGCCATTTCTGGCGACCGTCGCCGCGCTGTTGCTCGTCACCGCGATTTTCTGGCAGGCCGGCCTCCGAAGCTTTCACAAGCGGGCCATCGGATGAGTGGTGTCGCGCCGCTCGGCGAGCCCTTCGCAAAATTCGACGAGCTGCTCGCCGCGGCCAACGCGGTTCCACGGTCCGTGCTGCCGGAACCGACGGCGTTCTCGTTCGGCACCGTGAGCGCCGAAGGGCAGCCGTCCGTGCGGACGCTGCTGCTCAAGCATGCGGACGAGCGTGGATTCGTGTTCTACACGAACTACGAGAGCCGGAAGGGACGCGATCTGCTCGGCAACGCGCGCGCGGCGATGTGCTTCCATTGGCAGGCGCTCGAGCGGCAGGTGCGCATCGAGGGCATCGTGTCGCCCGTCACTCACGAGGAGGCGGATGCGTATTTCGCGAGCCGCGTGCGCAGCAGTCAGATCGGTGCGTGGGCATCGCTCCAGAGCCGGCCCATCGGCGCGCCCGGCGATCTCGCCTCGCGCGTCAAGGAGATGGAAGCGCGATTTACCGGCAAGGAAGTCCCGCGCCCGCCCCATTGGTCCGGATTCCGTCTCTCGCCGCAGCGTATGGAATTCTGGCGCAGCATGCCGAGCCGGCTGCACGAGCGGCTCGCGTACGTTCGGGACGGCGATCGGTGGCGCACTGAAACGCTGTATCCCTGACACGCGGGCGCTATCTTACCGCGATGGCAACGATCTCGGCAGAAGCGGAAAAGACGGCGGCCGCACCGCCTGACTGGACCATCGAAAAGGCGCGCGCGCTCTACAACATCGAGGGTTGGGGTGCCGGGTTCTTCGACATCGACGAGCGCGGGCATGTGGTCGTTCGGCCGGACGCCGATCACCCGGACCGGCAGCTCAGCCTTCACGAGCTTGCGTGCGACCTCGAGGAGCAGGGCGTTCAACTCCCCGTGCTGTTACGGTTCTCCGACATCCTCCGCTCGCGCATCGAGTCCCTGAGCGAGCGGTTCGTGAATGCCATCACGGAATACGAGTACACGGGTGGCTACACCACCGTGTATCCGATCAAGGTCAACCAGCAGCGCCACGTGGTCGAGGAGATCGTGCAGTTCGGCGCGAAGCACGGCGTCGGCCTCGAGTGCGGCTCGAAACCCGAGCTTCAGGCCGTGCTCGGTCTCTCCGAGAGCACGGAGCATCTCATCATCTGCAACGGGTACAAGGACGACGAGTTCATGCGCCTGGCGCTCATGGGCCAGAAGCTCGGACATCAGGTATTCATCGTCGTCGAGCAGTTGAGCGAGATCGACGTGCTGCTCACCGCGGCGGAGGAGCTCGGTGTCACGCCCACGGCCGGCATCCGAATCAAGCTGGCGTCCACCGGATTCGGGCGATGGAAGGAGAGCGGCGGTGAGAAGTCCAAGTTCGGACTCAACGCCGCGCAGCTCATGGAGGCGGTGGAGCGTCTTCGCGCAGCGGGCCGCCTCGACATCGTGAAGCTCATCCACTTCCACCTCGGCTCGCAGATCACCGACATCCGCTACATCAAGTCGGGCCTCCAGGAGGTGGCGCGCTTTTACGCCGAGCTGCGCAAGCTGGGCGTGGACATCACGCATGTGGACGTCGGCGGCGGACTCGGTGTGGATTACGACGGCACAAATTCCACGTCAGACGCCAGCGTGAACTACTCGCTCCAGGAGTACGCGAACGACGTCATCTACACGCTGGCGGAAGCCTGCCGCGAGGACGACCTCCCCATGCCGCACGTCATCAGCGAGTCGGGGCGCGCGCTCACGGCGCATCATGCGCTGCTGCTGCTCAAGGTGATCGACGTCGAGTCCGTGTCGGATCTGCCGGTTCCGAAGCTCACGGACGACGATCACGCGGTGTTGCACGAGATGGCGGAGGAGCTCGCGGCCGTCACGAAGGCCAAGGTGTCGCGGCGCAAGGTGAAGGAGGTCTTTCACGATCTCACCTTCGACAAGGAGCGCGCGCAGCAGCTCTTTGCCAGCGGCGTGCTCTCGCTGCGGGAGCGGGCTCTGGCCGAACAGATGTATCACGCCACCATCGGCGTCATCACGCGCATCGTAATGCACGACCGCGACGAATACGAGGACATCGTCGCGGATCTCGACTCCGTGCTGGTGGACCGCTACTTCTGCAACTTCTCCCTTTTCCAGTCCCTGCCGGACAGTTGGGCCATCGATCAGCTCTTCCCGATCATGCCGATCCACCGGCTGAAGGAGGAGCCCACGCGCCGAGGCACGCTTCAGGACATCACGTGCGATTCGGACGGCAAGATCGACCGGTTCGTCGGTGAAAAGGGGGGCGATCCCTCGCTCGCGCTGCACGAGTGGCGGGACGGCGACGCCTACATGCTGGGCGTCTTTCTCACAGGCGCATATCAGGAGATCCTGGGCGATCTCCACAATCTGTTCGGCGACACGAACGCCGTGCACATCCGCCTAACGGACCCGGGCTACGAGATCACCGATCTCGTACACGGCGACACCGTGACTGAAGTGTTGAACTACGTACAGTTTCGCGCCTCCGACCTGCTCCAGACGTTCCGCCGCAAGGTGACGCAGACGAGCCACCTCACGCGCGCGGAGGCCAACGCGTTCATCGCGGATTATGTCGCCGGCCTCGAGGGATATACCTATCTCGAGGGTGAAGCGGCGCAGTAGTGGACACCGTCCGCCGCCGGACGGTTCGTGCGGATCGAGCCCAGGCCGAAGCCGTCAACCCTGCTTGTCGAAACGCTTGGCCACCTCGGTCCAGTTGACGACGTTCCACCACGCCTTCATGTAGTCGGGCCGGCGGTTCTGATACTTGAGGTAGTAGGCGTGCTCCCACACGTCGAGGCCGAGAATCGGGGCCGCCTTTCCATCCATCAGCGGGTTGTCCTGATTGGGCGTGCTCGAGATGGAAAGCGCGCGGCCGTCGCTGTTGAGCCACACCCAGCCTGAGCCGAAGCGGCCGGCGCCCGCGGCCTGGAATTGCTCCTTGAACTTCTCGAAGTCGCCGAACGCGGCCTTGATCGCGTCGGCGAGCTTGCCGGACGGCGCGCCACCCGCGTTGGGCGCCATCCATTGCCAGAACTGCGAGTGATTCCAGTGTCCGCCGCCGTTGTTGCGCACGGCGGGGCGGATGGCCTCGGGCACCGAGTTGAGATCGCGGAGCAGCGCGTCGAGCGACTTGGCCGCCAGATCGGGCGCCTTCTCCAGCGCCGCATTCAGGTTCGTCACGTAGGTGTTGTGATGCTTCCCGTGATGGATTTCCATCGTCTGCGCGTCGATGTGCGGCTCGAGCGCGTTCGAAGCGTACGGAAGCGGCGGAAGCGTGTGCGCCATGACTGGTCTCCGGTGTGGTTCAGGCCGACGGAATCGCGCGACTCATGCAGCCTTCGCGCGGGAGCGCTCGCGCTGCCACGAGATGAGCCCGGGCAGCAGGGAGAGAAAGATCACGAGCAGGATGACTTTGGTGACGTGATGCTCGATGCCCGGGATGTACCGGCCGAGGAAGTAACCCACGAACAGCATCGACCAGATCCAGAGTACCGCGCCCAGCACGTTGTAGGCCGTGTAGACGCGAAGCTCCATGTCGGCAAGACCGGCCACCACCGGCACGAACGTGCGCACGATGGGCATGAAACGCGCAAGGATGAGCGTCTTGCCGCCGTGATGATCGTAGAAGGCCTTGGCGCGGAACAGGTGTTTCTTCTTGAAGAGCAGCGAGTCGTCGCGCGTAAAGAGGCGCGGACCCGTGTACCAGCCGATTGCGTACCCGAGCGTGTTGCCGACGATGGCCGCCGCCGTGAGAAGCACGCCGAGCAGCGCGACATTCAGGCCGAAGCCCGGCTGCGTGGAGAGCAGGCCGGCCGTCACCAGCAGTGAATCGCCGGGAAGGAAGAAGCCGAACAACAGGCCGGTCTCGGCAAAAATGATCGCCGTGAGGCCGATGTAGCCGCCGGCCTGCACGAGCAGTCGCGGATCCTTCAGCTCACGAAAAAAATCGAGTAGCGAATGCATGCAGGGCGGTGAGGTAGACGATGAGCGCGACGGAAGTTCGGCACCTGCCATGGATGGGTCAACGGCCTTGCGCCGCGACCGCATCGTGACACGCGTCGGCGCGGCGGCGCTCATGCTGCTCGGCGCCGGTTGGATGTGGGCCATCGGCACCGGACGCAACCGGCCCGCGATGGCGGCGGAGCCGACCGCGACGGCGCGCCTCTCCACGTCGCTCACGAGCGCGGATGCGCCGACCACAGCATATCTCACCGACGCATCGCTGCGCGCGCTGTCGGGCGAGTTGCGGGGCACCAGTGGAAAGCTGCGCGCGCAGATCCGACCTGCCGGCGCCGCAATAGGTGCCGGTAGCTCCGGCGGCACGATGGTGGCGCTGACCGAGTCGCTCAAGTCGGGCTCGGAAGCCGCGCCGTCCGCCGGCATCTGGAAGCTTGCGGTCGCCATCGGCAGCGTCATCAAGCCGATCGCCGATTTCAACCTGATCAGCACACGCTCAGCGAGCGACAAGCGCAACGGGCGCCTCGGCCTTTACTACATCGGCAATTGGCCCGGAGAGGGCGGCGCCGTCAGCGCGCCATCGAAGGCGCCGGCCGAACGGTATCGTCCGCCGTCGGGCTTCATCGAAGTGACGCAGGAGAACGCCGACACGCGCGTGTCGGAGCACTTCACGCTGTGGACAAATTGGAGCTCGTGCTGAGCGATCTCGAGGCGCACGGGATTCGCGTCGACGGTGTGCACGTGATGAGCGGATTCCGCACGCCGCAGTACAACAGAAGCGGTGGCGATCCATCCGGTCGAGCCGGTCTCAGCCGACACATGTACGGCGACGCGGCGGACATCTTCATCGACAATGACGGCAATGGCGTCATGGACGACCTCAACCATGACGGGCGCGTCGACATCCAGGACGCCCGGGTCATCGCAGCGGCAGTCGATCGTGTCGAGGCCGCTCATCCGGAGATGATTGGGGGTGCGGGCGTGTATCCGGCTGAGTCCGGGCACGGACCTTTCATACACATCGACTCGCGCGGCTATCGGGCGCGGTGGGTCGGCTCCGGGGGAGGATAAATGACTGAACTACGGCGAGTAGAAGACGGCTCCAGCGAGGCTCCGACGCGTGGGCCGATCGACCGGTTGGGGCGAGTGCTCAAGCATCCGGCAGAGTGATCTCGAGCCGTACGTCGGCCTCAGATACCTCTCGAAGCTCTTCAAGCTGATGGGAGTGATTCTCGGCCTGCTCCTGATCGCAGAAGTGATTACGGGGGTGATGGCACAGGGCAGCGCGGCGGTGCCGACGCTCCTTGGCGAAGCGAGTCGGCTCATCGTATTGGCCGGCCTGCTCTGGGGCGTGGGCGATCTGGCAATCCTGTTGATCGACGTGGGCCATGACGTGCGCGCCGCGCGCATCATGCTGGCGCGACAGACGCGTGCTCTCCACGGTCCATCAGCGGAGACGGAATTGCCCGGCTCGCCTCGATAGCTCAGGCGGCGTACGGGGGCGCAAATGACGTCGGGTACGAACGTTGCTTTTCGTCTTGCTCGCAACGCGGAATCTCACTCCGGACGCGAGGGACGGACCACATGCTCTTCACGATTGCGCTCATTCTCTTCATTCTCTGGGCGCTGGGATTCTTCGTCGTCCATGTGGGCGGCGGGATCATCCATGCGCTGCTCGTCATCGCGCTCATCATCATCATCTTCCGCCTGATCACCGGGCGGCGTCCGGTGGTCTGAGCTGCGGCAGAGAGTGAACCAGGCGCCGTGATCCCCCAGGGTCACGGCGTCGTTCGTTGCGGCGTGATAGTATTGCGCGCATGCCGGCACTCACGGACGTGCTCGTCGTCGCGCACACGCACTGGGATCGCGAGTGGTACCACACGGTGGACGAATTCCGCCTGCGCCTCGTGCGGCTCATCGATGACCTGCTCGACGCCCCTCCTGAGCCGGGCAAGGCTTTTCTGCTCGATGGCCAGGCGATCGTGCTCGAGGACTATCTCGCCGTGCGGCCGGAGCGCGCATCGGACGTCGCCGCCCTGTTGCGCGACGGACGCATCGAAGCGGGTCCATGGTACGTACTCGGCGACGAACTGATTCCCGGCGGTGAGGCGCAGATCCGGAACCTTCTGATCGGGCGCGAGATGGTACGTCGCCTGAGGGGACACACGCCGCCGGTGCTGTACTGTCCCGATTCGTTTGGTCATCCGGCAGCACTTCCTGCGCTGGCTCACGGATTTGGATGCGCGCTCATCGTCCTCTGGAGGGGACTGGGCGGCCGCCGATGGCCCGCCGGCGACACGATGTGGTGGCGCGCTCCGGACGGCACGCGTGTGCTCGTCCATCATTTACCGCCTCAGGGATACGAGGTCGGGAACACGCTGCCAACGGAGAATTCGTCGGAGCGATGGACGCACTTGCGCGACGCGCTCGCTCCGCGCGCACGGACGGGCTTGTCGCTGCTTCTCAGTGGCGCGGACCACCACGCGCGGCAGCGTGATCTGGCCGCTGCAATCGACGCGTTGTCCGAGAGCGCCGCTCCGGTGCGCGTCCGCCACCTGTCGCTCACCGCGGCGGCCGCGGAGATCGTGGAGGCCGCCAGCCACGCGTCGCTCGACGAAATTCAGGGCGAACTCCGCGACTCTTACGGCTACACCTGGACGCTCGGCGGCACTCTGTCATCGCGCGCGGCACAGAAGCGGGGGAATGCGCACGCCGAGCGGCTGCTGGTGCGCGACACAGAGCCGTGGCTGGCGCTTGGCAACGCGGACGCGGCGGCGCGCGCGCTGCTCCAGGCCGCGTGGCGCACGCTGCTTCAGGCACATCCGCACGACACGCTGTGCGGCACGTCGATCGACGAAGTTGCGGCCGCGATGGACGCACGTCTTCGCTCCGCCCGCGAGCAGGCACGGTCGCTGCGGACCGAAGCGCTCCACCGCCTCGTGGGTCACGACGCGGAGATAGCGCGCACCGCGTCCGAGCGCTGGAAGCCATGTGTCGTCGTGCGAAACAGCGCGGCGCGTGAACGCGGCGGCATCATGGAGCTTGTGCTGACGACGAAACTGGCCGACGTCGCCGTGGGACCCGGTTCCGCACTTCGTCAGGGCGCGGCGCAGAAGGCGCGGCGCTTTGGGATCACCGGCGTTCCGTTACAGGTCCTCTCGCGGCGCGAAGCGTACGAGCTCACGGAATCACCTCGCGCATATCCCGATGCAGACCGTGTAGAAGAGTTGACAGCGCTGGGCTGGGTTCCGCCCATGGCGGGGTATTCGGTGCGCACGTTCCTCGAAGGGGCTACGCCGACCTCGCGAAAGGTGCCCTCTCCTGTCGAAGCGAAAGGGTTCGGCCTCGACAACGGCAGACTGCATGTCGAGGTGTCCGAGCTCGGCGAGGTATCGATCACCGACCACGAAAGCGGCCACGTCGTGCGCGACGTCGTGCGCTTCGAGCGCCACGCGGATTTCGGCGACCTGTATACGCCGGCCATTCGGGAGACCCTTCCTCCGCCCGCGTTCTCGCGGCGACGATTGGTCCATCGCGGGCCATTGCGCGGAGCCATCGGCGCGGAATTTCGTTTGCAGGGACGCGCCGGAGGACGCTGCCGCGTCACGATCGAGCTCGACGCGAATGCCAGTTTTGTGCGCCTCGCGCTCCGCGGTGACAATCGCGAGCAGGATCAGCGGCTGCGTGTCGTCTTCGCGACGGGCGTTGATGGAGGACGCACGATTGCCGACGCTGCGTTTGGCCCTGTGCGTCGCGAGCCTCTCACGATCTCATCCGAAGACGATGACATGGAGCGCGTGGTGCCGACGGCACCGCTGCACCGTTGGGTCGCGCGCTGGAACGGCGACACCGGCGGCGTCGTGCTCGTCTCCGACGGGCTCGCGGAGTACGAGAGCATGGATGATGGGCGGGTTGCCGTGACGCTCGTGCGCTCGGTGGGCGAGTTGTCGCGTCCGAATCTTCGCGAACGGCCGGGCCACGCGGGATGGCCGGCCGCTACGCCGACCGCTCAGAGCATCGGGCCGTACGAAGCGAAGTTTGCGATTCGGTTTCTCTCTGGCGGCGCCGAGCTGCCCGTGGGTGACATCGAGTCGCTCGCTGATGATGTCCTCCAGCCGCTGGTTGGAGCATCTTTGCGCTCGAACCCCAACGAGCCGGTTTCCACAACCGGTCTCGAGTTGATCGGCGACGGTCTCGCGTTCAGCGCAGCGATGCCCGCGGCGGAGCAGGGATGGATGGTCCTCCGATGCGTGAACCTGCGCGACGTCGTGGTGCAGGGTGCGTGGCGCGTTGGCAACGGTGTCAGCGAGGCCCTTCGTGCGCGTCTCGACGGGACGCGCTTGTCGCCGCTCGAGATCACGGATGACACCATCGGGTTCAGCGCCGGACCGCGAGAGATCATTACGATACTCGCGCGGTGATCGATCGATCGCCTGCGAGACGGTCGCGCCACGCGTCGCCGAGCACCGTGGTGGCAAGGACAGTGACGACGAGTGCGGCGCCAGGTGCCAGCGACACCCACGGCGCCACGACGAGCAGATCGCGTCCCCCCGCGATCATGTTGCCCCAGCTCGGCGCCGGCGGCTGGATACCGAGTCCGAGGAACGACAGCCCGCTCTCGAGAAGAATGGCATTTCCGACGCCGAGGGTGGTTGCCACGAGCGCTGGGCCCAGCGCGTTTGGAATCACGTGGCGGAACAGCAGCCGAGGCGCGCCGACGCCAAGCGCCGCCGCCGCGGAGATGAACGGCCGCGCGCGCACGGATATCACTTCGGCGCGCACGAGACGAGCGATGCCCATCCAGCCGGTGGCAACGAGGACGACGATGATCGTCGTCAAACCGGGCTGCCACAGCGCAACGCCAACGAGAAGCAACACGAGGCGCGGAAGGGCCAGCAGAACGTCCGCCGCCGACGTCACCGTGCGATCCACGATACCGCCTCGCCATCCCGCGGCTGCGCCGAGTAGTGTGCCGACCACTGCGGCTACCACTGATCCCACGACGCCGACGAGGAGCGACAGCCGCCCCGCGAGCATCATGCGCACGAACAGGTCGCGGCCGAATCGATCGGTGCCGAGCAGATGCCAGGCACCCCGGTCATCCGTGGCGAAGGGCCGCACGAGGCGCCGGGCGAGCACGTCGTCGATGCGCAATGGATCGTGCGACGCGAGCATCGGCACGATCACGACGGCAGCCGCCAGAAGCAGCAGTGTGCCGAGTGCCACACGCTCGCCGCCGGTCGAGCTGCGTCCGGCCATCACGCCCGAATCCGGGGGTCGGCCCAAGGCAGCAGCGCCTCCGCCAACAGATTCGCGATGATGACCATCGCTGCGAACATCATCGTACAACCCATCACCACCGGGTAGTCGCGTGCCACGATCGACGCGACCATCAGCCGTCCGATTCCGGGCCATGCAAAGATCGTCTCCACGAACACGGAGCCCGCCACCGTCCCCGGCACTGCAAGCGCGAAGAGCGTCAGGAGAGGCGCACGAAGGTTTGCCAGAAGGTGTCGACGATAGAGTCGAAGTGCATCCGCACCCTTCGCACGCGCCGTACGCATCCAATCCGCACCGACCGCATCGAGTGCGCTGGTGCGGACGTACCGCGCCACGCCGCCCGCACCGATGGCCGACAGCAGACAGACCGGCAGAATCGCGTGGCGCACCAGATCGGCGAATCGCTGCACGCCGTGCAGGTCGGCGCCAGGCGTTGCAATGCCGATCGCGGGCAAGCGGAGCGCGAGCGGCAGACTCCATGATGAGGCGAGATACGTGAAGCACGCGATAGCGCCCAGCCCGAGCCAGTACGCGGGTGATGCGACGAGGACGACGCTCACCACGGTGAGGGCTGCATCCAGCCGTCCGCGCCGCGCCGCCTGTATCAGCCCCACGGCGATGCCGATCACGAAGGAGAGCACAAGGGACGTGATGCCCAGCCCCAGCGAGATCGGCAGCGCGTCCGCGATGACGTCTCGCACGGCGCGCTGCGCCGCGAAGCTCGTCCCCATGTTGCCGCCGAGCGATTGGCCGAGCCAATGCGCATATTGCACGGCCATTGGCCGGTCGAGTCCGAGCTGCGTCCGAAGCCGCGCTACGTCGGCGGCGCTCGCACCCGGTGGAACCAGCAGCGACGCGGTGTCGCCCGGTGCCAATCGCAACAGAGCGAACGTGAGCGTGAGCACGCACCAGTACAGCAGGACGGCGCGCACGATTGCGCGAAGCAGAGCGGAGGCGGGCACGCGGTGATATCGCATCGAGCAGGGAGCCCGTCAACGTCGCGCACATCCGTCCGTTTCGCGCTTGAAGCCATGGCACTCGCCGCGTGCGCGTGCATCGCGCCGCAGCGCACGCCGGACGTCCTCGTCATGGCCTCTGGCGCGGATCTCGAGTCGGCGAATCCGCTCGTCACCGTCCACCCGTTGTCGCGCCAGGTACAGCGGTATGCGCTCTTCGTCACTCTGCTGCGCTACGATTCGCTCCTTCAGCCACAGCCGTACTTTGCGCGCCGTTGGAGTTGGGGCGACGGCGGACGCATCCTGACGTTGACGCTCGCGCGCGACCTCACCTGGCATGATGGCGTGCGCACCACGGCGCGCGATGCGGCGTTCACCTATCTGGCGGCCAGGGATCCGGCGACGGGATTTTCTCGCAGCGCGGAGCTCGCCAGGCTCGACACCGCGGTCGCGGCGGATGATACCCGCTGCTTGCCGAGCTGCCGATCGTTCCCGCACATCGGCTCGCATCTGTGCCGCGGTCCTCGATGCGCATTGCCGCGTTCAACGACGCGCCCCTGGGCAACGGCCCATTTCGTTTTGTATCGCGACATCGAGGCGCGCGCTGGACTTTCGCGCGCAACGAGAGTTTTCCCGCATCACTTGGCGGGCCGCCGGCGCTCGCGGGATTCGTCGTCGCCGTGGTGGACGAGGCCACCACGAAGTTCGCGGGACTCGCGAGCGGAGAGCTCGACGTCGCGGGCATCTCGCCTACGATGTCGGACGTTGCGGCGCGAGACGCGACGCTCCGGATCGTGTCGTATCCCGTGTTGTTCGGCACGGCGCTCTGCTTCAATACCACGCGCGCGCCGTTCGACGACGCTCGCGTTCGGCGAGCGGTCGCATTGTCCATCCAGCGGCAGCGCATCGTTCAAGTGGCGCTCTCCGGGTTTGGACGCGCCGACGCGTCGGCCATCTCGCCCGATAACCCGCTTCACCACCCGGCAGCCGGAGTCGATACGGGAAAGGCGGACGCGTTGCTCGACTCCGCGGGCTGGCGGCGCGGCAGCGGCGGTCGGCGTGTCAGGGGCGGGCGCGAGCTGGCCGTCGAGCTGCTTACCGTCGGCACCGGAGACAATGTCGTCGAGCAGCTCATCCAGAGCGATCTCGCGGCGCGCGGCATCGTCGTACGCGTTCGGCAGACCGAGATGGGTGCATTCCTCTTCGCGGCGCGCGCCAGGAACAAGGAGTTCGACATGCTGGTGGCAGGAATTCCGGGCGATCTGTCGCTGTCATACGTCAGTGCGATGTTCGCAAGCGCGCAGGCGGGCGGAACGCTCGACTACACTGGATTCCACTC
>WNFL01401443.1_pt1 | contig 21210 bp, 16 predicted proteins | sample 5400361 | NCBI WGS metagenome assembly WNFL01 (sample SAMN13153351, study PRJNA577476) | soil metagenome | isolation source: 40 cm soil on Douglas fir-dominated hillslope | place: USA:California | collected 2013-09-17
ATGGTCGGCGCCATCGTGATGGCGCACGGCGACGACTCAGGCCTGATCGTTCCACCGAAGGTCGCACCGGTGCAGGTCGTGGTCGTGCCGATCTTTCGCGACGCTGAGAGCCGCTCGAAGGTGGAGAAGTTCATCAACAGCTGGGCGCCCGAGCTCAAGTCGGCCGGCATCCGCTTCCGGGTCGACTGGCGCGATGAGAGGCCCGGCGACAAGTACGCGCACTGGGAGCTCAAAGGCGTGCCTCTGCGCCTCAACGTCGGGGGGCGGGACGCGGACGCCGGACAGGTCGAGCTGGTCGACCGGCTGTCGCGGGAGAAGCGTTCGTTGCCGGTCGCTGGGGTGGCGCCGACGCTCAGGGCCGAGCTGGAAAAGTTCCAGGCCAGGCTGTTGGAACGAGCGCAGGCTTTTCAGCGAGCGAACACCTTCGAGCTCGGCACGCTGGACGAGGTGATCGCGCACTTTCGCGACCGAGGGGGCTTTGTCTGGGTGGAGTGGTGCGGTGACGACGCGGAGGAGGCGCGAGTCAAGACCGACGCAGGCGGCGTGACCATCCGCACCATCGACGATGACGCCACGCCGTCCGGCAGGTGCTTCGTGTGCGGCAAGCCGGCGACGGTTCGCGTCGCCCTCGCCAAAGCCTACTGACCCTACTGCTGGGTAGGGCCTTTTATTCGAGAGGTTGGCCGCGGATCGTCGGACATCGGGTTCTCGAAAGCCCCGATCGCGGGAGCGTCTTTGTAGAACGACTCCTGCGGGATGGGGTGGAAATGCGTGCCGGCGCCCATGCGTACCTGGTCGATGGCGATCTCGAGGGACATGCCTTTCCGGTAGGGCCGGTCCGAGGTCATCGCGTCGATGGCGTCGGCCGCGCTGGCGATCCACGCGAAGATCGGTAGGTCGTCGCCCTTCTTGCGATCGGGGTAACCCTTGCCGTCGTAGCGCTCGTGATGCGAGCGCACGATGATGAGCTCATCGGTCAGCATCTTGAGGCCGCTGAGGATGTTGAAGCCGACGGTCGTGTGGGCCTTCATCTTGGCGAACTCTTCATCCGTCAGCTTGCCCGGCTTCTGCAGCACGGCGTCGGGCACACCGATCTTGCCGATGTCGTGAAGGCCCACGCCACGCTTGAGACGAACCCAGGCTCCCTGGTCCTTAGGCGAGTACTTCATCTGGCGCGCGATCATGAGGGCGTACTCCGTCACCCGCTGAGAGTGGCCGGCGGTGTACTGGTCCCTCGCGTCTACCCAGCTCGGTCACGAGGTTGCGATGGTCGTTGGTGAACACGCGACCCACCTGGTAGTTGGCGAGGAAGAGCACGCCAAGTGGCTTGTCGCGCAGGGTGATAGGCACACACAGCACCGCCCGCGGATTGAGCGGGCTGTCGCTTCCGGGCTTTCGCTCCATCGCCTCCATGAACGCCTGCTTGGTCGTCATGACCTGATTGCAGATGTCACCGCCGAGCCCCAGCGCGAGCTTTTCCGCGGTGCGCGAGTCGGTGCCGAAGCCGCCCCTGAGGACCAACCGTCCCGGTTCCCCCAGGGCCAGGCAGCCGATCTGCGCCGACGATGCCTTGGCCGCACCCGCGAGCACCTGCTGGAGCACCAGGTTCAAGTCCAGGGTCGAGGTCGCCGCCTGAAGCGCCTCCTGCAGGTTCTTGAGCTCCCAGATGCTGCGCTTGTTGTCGTCATACAGCTCGGCGTTGCGGATCGCGACGACTCCCTGGTTGCCCAGCGTCGACAGAACGCGCTGGTCGTCCTCGGTCCACTCGCGCGGGCGCACGTCGAAGACGCTCAGAGTTCCCCACATCCGTCCGTCCTCGAGCATCGGCGTGCACAGCGCTGAGCGCAATCCGTAAGCCTTCAGGTCCGGCGGCGAGCTGAGGTCGAAGCTGGCATTCGTGTCCGCGAGCGCCGTGACGCCCTGGCTGAGCATCACCGCGCCGACTATGCCCTGGCCGTTGTCGAACTCCATCTTCTCGACCTCGGTGGGGAATCCGAGCGACATGATCACGTGCTGGGTGCCCTCGGGAGTCGTGCGTGTGAGCAGACCCGCGCTCGCGCCAGTCACGCGCGCTGCCGTTTCGAGCGTCTTCTGTTCGAGCACGTGCGAGCCCTGCGTCACCGTTGTCAGCGCCTGCGATATCTCGCCCAGCGCGTCAAGCGCGGTGTCTAGCTTCGAGGCCTGGCCCGTGACCGTCGCGAGGATGCGCGAGTTCTCGACCGCGACGCCCGCCATCGCGCCGAGCTCCTCCAGCGCGGCCGCGTCCTGCTGGCTGAACCCAGTAGTCGCGATGCGACCGAGGCAGATGGCACCGAGCACGCCATCCTTGCCGCCGATAGGCGCCAGCAGCTCGTTCACCGTGCGCGCGGTCGTGCTTGGCGCCACGCCGCTGAACGCCCCATCCTCGGCGGCCGCATGGCTGCGGATCACGGTCTCGCCCTTTCGCACGCGCAGCATCGGGCCATCGATGGGAGCCGACGCGCTCTTGCCGTCGATATAGACGAACGTGTCGTCGGGCTGGAACAGGGCCACCCGGCCAGAGTCGAAATGCAGGACCCGCCCCACGCGATCGAGCACGAGGTTCAGGACCTGCTGCATGGTCTTGCCCGACGCCTCAGTCACCAGCTCGTTCATGAACGTGTAGCGCTCGGACTCTCTCTGGCTCAACGCGACCGCGTGGGCGCTCGCGAGCTGCGTGCCGGCGCGGCGGATGAGCGTCATGCCCAGACGCCGGTCGTCATCGGTGAAGCCGCCCGGCTTGTTGCCGAGCAGCACGAATCCACCGACACGATCGCCGATCACCATGGGCAACGCGAGGAGGCCCTCGACGGCCAGCTCATCGGGCACGTAGTTGACGAGCTCCGTCAGCCCCGACTTGTCCGCTCCGACGAACTCCTTGCCGGAGTCGATCGATCCCAGCAGCGGCCCGGCGTTTGGCGCGCCGCGCGTCACGGCCTGCGGATGCAGCCGGCCAAGCCCGACCCCGGGTGGCTGAGGCAGGTACTGCCGGCCGTCGGCGGAGATGAGGTAGTCGCAAGCGAACGTGGCTCCGAGCTGCTGCGCGAGACGTGCGGTGAGAGCTGTGGCGTCGCCCGGCTGGGCAACGCCCTCGGCGTCCTGCGTAGCCACCATGAAGGCACGGTGCTTCTCTTCCAGCTGGGACTGCAAGTCGGCCAGCGAGTCGTGGTCGCGCGCCAGCGCGTCATTGAAGCTGCGGTAGGCGGTGACCCCGGTCAGGCCGCCGAGCGCCAGCAGCAGAAGGCCGCCCAGCTCGAAGGGCAGGGATCGGTCGGTGAAGTTGAAGTGCACGGACAGGAGCGCCACCAGAAGGGCTCCGACGGCCGTCGGTCCCGCGATGGTCAACTCCGAGTAGAAGGCTCCGGCCACTGCGGCCAGGAGGCCGGCGATCGCGGGCACCAGGATGTCGGCTCCGGAACGTCCAGCCACGTTCATCGAAGCTCCGGCCAGGACAAGAACCCCGGCCGCGGCCGAAAAAGCGATCCTCATGGCGAACGACGCCCGTAGTGCCACTGCGGTTCGAAATTCTAAGAGTGGGTATCACGGACTCAGACTTGGTAAGCGTGTAGCTCTCCTAAACTCAGGACCACCTCGATGACCGTATCTGAGCTCCTTCGGATAGCCGACCACCTGGACCGCACGGATCAGGAGATAGTCCGGCGGGCCTACGAGCGGGCTCTTGCCGCCCACGCCGGGCAGCGGCGCCTCTCAGGCGAGGAGTACGTGAACCACCCGATGGAGGTGGCGGCCATCCTGGCCGACCTCGAGCTCGACGCCGAAACCCTGGCGGCGGCGCTCCTCCATGACACCGTCGAGGACACCCCGCTGACCTCGGAGGCTGTGGAGCAGGAGTTCGGTCCCGAGGTCGCCCGCCTGGTCGACGGCGTGACCAAGCTGGGCCGGATCTCCCTGCGCTCGGACCAGCAGCAGCAGGCGGAGAACATCCGCAAGATGATGGTCGCGATGGCCGAGGACCTTCGGGTGGTCCTCATCAAGCTCGCCGACCGGCTGCACAACATGCGGACGCTGGACCCACTGCCTGAGGTCAAGCGCCGGAAGATCTCCCGCGAGACGCTGGACATTTACGCGCCGCTCGCCCACAGGCTCGGCATCGGGCAGATCAAGTGGGAGCTCGAGGATCTCGCCTTCCGCAACCTCGAGCCCGACGCGTACGAGGACGTGGCCAAGCGAATCGCCCGCAAGCGCCACGAGCGCGAGACGATGGTGACCGACCTCAGCGACGTCCTCGCCCGCGAGCTCGAGAAGGTCGGCATCATCGCCGACATCACTGGCCGGCCGAAGCACATCTACTCGGTGTGGCAGAAGATGACGCGCGACCAGAAGGACTTCACCGAGATCTACGACCTGTCGGCGATCAGGGTCCTCGTCGACACCGTGCGCGACTGCTACGGCGTGCTCGGCGTCGTGCATTCGCTCTGGAAGCCGGTGCCCGGGCGCTTCAAGGACTACGTGGCTATGCCGAAGTCCAACGGCTACCAGTCGCTGCACACCACGGTAATCACGTACACCGGCGAGCCGATCGAGATCCAGATCCGCACGCAGGAGATGCACCGCGTCGCCGAGTTCGGCATCGCAGCCCACTGGACGTACAAGGAAGGCGGCAAGGCCGCGAGCTTCGACCAGAAGCTGTCGTGGCTACGCAGCCTGCTGGAGTGGCAGACCGAGGTTGGGGACGCCGAGTCCTTCGTCGACACGGTGAAGATCGATCTCTTCCAGGACGAGGTCTATGTCTTCACGCCGAAAGGCGACGTGCTCAACCTTCCCGCCGGCTCGACGCCCGTCGACTTTGCCTACCGCATCCACACCGAGGTCGGCCACCGATGCGTTGGCGCGAAGGTCAACGGGCGCATGGTGCCGCTCGACTACGAGCTCAACAACGGCGAGATCGTGGAGATCGTGACCACCAAGGCTCCGCACGGACCGAGCCGTGACTGGCTGGGCTTCGTCAAGAGCGCTTCCGCCAAGGAGCGCATCCGGAAGTGGTTCAAGAGCCAGCGGCGCGATGAGAACGTCGCGAAGGGCCGCGACCTGCTCGACAAAGAGCTGCACCGCATGCACCGAGTCGAGCTCGCCGATCTGCCGGAGAACAAGCTCGCCGAGATCGCGGGGATGCACAAGTTCGCGACGGCGGACGACTTCCTTGCGGCCATCGGTTACGGGGATCTTTCGCCGCACTCGGTCGTCATGCGCATGGCCATCAGCCATGAGGGAGCCGGCGCCGACCTGCGGCCCATCCCGCTCATCCCCACCGTGCAGCCGACGCCGCGCGTGCTCGTGCGCGGGGTCACCGGCCTCCTCACCAAGATCGCGCCCTGCTGCCAGCCTGTTCCAGGCGATCCGATCGTCGGTTACACGACTCGCGGCCGCGGCGTCACCGTGCACCGCGTCGACTGCATGAACGCGATCAACGCCCAGGACCAGGCACGCGTGGTACCTGTCGAGTGGGACGTGGGGGCAAACCACCTCTATCCGGTGGCCATCAAGATCCAGGCATTCGACCGTCAGGGCCTGATGCGTGACATCGCCACGGTCATCGCGGAAACCCATGTCAACATGTCATCGCTGGACGTGAAGGTGCACGAGGACAAGACCGCTGTCGTGTCCGCGACCGTGGAGATTGACTCGCTGGCCCAGCTCTCGCGCCTGATGGAGAAGATCGAAGGCGTACGAGACGTGCACACCGTCGGGCGCGAAGCGTCGTGACGGAGATGAAGCGCGAGCTTCACATGAGCGCCACGCCGGAGGCCGTGTGGCAGGAGATCACCAAGCAGGGCAGAAACAACTGGTATTTCATGCTCGACGTCGATGGCACCTTCGCGGCCGGCCAGCGCGTCGTCTGGAAGGCCGGTGGCGACATCGCTGAGGAGGCGGAGGTCGTGCAGGCCAATCCGCCGCGCCGGCTCGAGCTGCGCACCACGCTCCGCTTCGCGCCCAACCTGGCCGCGCTGCCGCCGCATCGGCTCATTTGGGAGGTCGTCCCGGCCGACGGCGGGTCGCTCGTGACGCTCTCCTGGGAGGCAGCTCCGCAGGCCAGCAACCTTTACGAGTCCGAGGGCGACGGTATCCTTCGCGGCCTCCGACTCGCGGTCGACCCATCGGCATCGGCCGAGCTTGCCCGGCTGCCGGAGATCGGCGATATCGAGGTGCGCGACGTCACGCCAGAGCGCGTCGCCGACTACCTGGACTTCTTCGACCACCGCGCGTTTCGCGATTTCCCCGCGTGGCAGTCGTGTTACTGCATGGAGACACATCGCCACCACACCGACGACGAGTGGTCTGCGCGCACCGGCGTGGACAACCGCACCGACATGCAGGCGATGATCCGCGACGGCGGTGTCACCGCCCTGCTCGCGTACGTCGACGGCAGGCCGGTGGGGTGGTGCAACTACGGCGAGACGACGCGGCTCAGCGGCGTGATGATGAAGTTGAAGCTCGACGCGGCCGAGCATGCAGGCGTGGGCTCGGTCTCATGTTTCGTCATCGCCGCGCCGTACCGAGGACATGGGGTGGCGACGAAACTGCTCGACGCGGCGATCGAGAGGATCCAGGCGCGCGGCTTGCGGGCTGTGGAGGCTTACCCGCGACGCCAGGAGGACCGCTCCGCGCAGGCGCACTACCGCGGCTCGCTGCGCATGTACGAGAAAGCCGGCTTCGAGCCGTACCGCGAGACCGAGCGGTACTTCGTCATGCGCAAATCCCTGGCGTGAATCTCCGCGTCGAGTCGACCGCCGATCGGCAATTTGCAACCAACTCCTTTCTCGTCGAGGACGACGACACGCACGACGCGGTGATCATCGACGCCAACCTCGAGCCTGAGCTGATGGTCGATCTCGTCAAGAAGCGGGGCTCGAAGATCAAAGCGATCCTCCTGACGCACACGGACGTAGATCACATCGCAGGACTTCCCCTGCTCCTGCAGGAGCTGGGCCTGGTGCCGGTGGCGGTGCACGACGCGGAGCGCTCAGTCATCACCGAATCGAAACCACTCCGGCGTCAGTTCCCTGTGCAGCTGCCGCCAATCGAGACAGTGACAGCGCTGGCGGAATCCGAGACGTTTCGTGCGGGGTCGCTCGCGTTTGAGGTGCTGCACACACCGGGACACAGCCCAGGCGGGGTATCGCTGAGAATCGGCGGCCACGTGTTCACCGGCGACGCGCTGTTCGCCGGCTCCATCGGACGTTCGGACTTTCACAACTCCGACCCGCAGGCGCTGCTCGATGGGATTCGCACGCGCTTGATGGCTTTGCCGGACGACACGATCGTGCACAGCGGTCACGGCCCCGACACGACCATCGGCCGGGAGCGGCGAACGAACCCGTTTCTTTAGGGGAGTCCTCGCGCGAGTGCCGGCACTCGCGCACTCAACTCCGCCGACACGAGTGCCAGTGCCGGCACTCGCGGCTATTCCGCGCGACTAGTGCGAGTTGATGCTGATGATCACGATCAGCGCGGGGCCAAGGAGAATCAGCCACAGCGTCGGAAACACGCAGCCGACGGTGGGCAGAAGAATCTTCAGCGAGGCGCGTGCAGCGTCGGCGCGAATCTTCAGGCGGCGCTTGACGCGCATCTGCGCTGCATGCGCTGCAATGGCCCGCGCGATGGGCACGCCGGTGCGCTCGGCATGCAGGATCGAGCGCACCAGGCCGGCGAAGTCCTCGACGCCTGTCGCCTCCGCCATCTCGTTCAGCGCGTCCGCGCGCGGCCGGCCCAGCTCGATCTCGCGCAGGGCCCTCGCCACCAGCAGCGTCAGCGGGCCTTCCTGGTGGCGGACCAGCTGCTCGAGCGCGCGGTCCAGGCCCAGGCCGGCTTCCATGCTGATGGCGATGACGTCCAGAGCGTTCGGCAGAACAGCCTCCAGCTGCCCGCGCCGGTCGCTGACGAGCTGGCGCAGCCAGAACATCGGCAGGTAGAAGCCGAGCACCGCGCCGCCGACGAGCCCAGCCGCGACCGCCAGCGGCTGTCCAAGCAGGATTCCCAGCGCCGTTCCAAGCGCGCCGAGCCCTGCCGCTGCGGCGATGCGCAGCGTCTGCACGCCCGCTGGGTCGAGGCCGAATGGGTTGCCGATGAAGTCGAGCTCGCGTTGGAACCGCGCGGCCTGGGCCGCCGGGGTCAGCCGGGTCATCTGGCGCGCGATCGCCTGGCGCAGCGGGTCGAGCAGGCGCTCGAGCAGCGGACGCTCGAGCTGGAGCGCGATGGCGCTCTGGCCGAGGCCTAGCTCCTGCCGGATCAGGCGCTCCCGCAACAGGGAGGTCGCGTCGGTGGCCTGTGAGGCGCGCATTCCGAGCGCGACGAGAGCCACGCCCGCGGCGGCGACCACACCGAGCAGCACAGGGATCGTGTTCACTGGATCACCGTGATGCGGCGGATGATGAACGTCCCCGTTCCCAGGAGCAGCGCCGCGAAGAAGAGGATCACCCAGCCGAGGAAGTTGGTGAACAGCGGGCGAAAGTAGTCGGGCAGCACGATGTAACCGAACGCCGCGACAACCAGCGGCAGCAACGTGATGATCAGGCTGGAAGCACGCGACTGAGCGGTCGCCGCCAGCACCTCCTCGCGCATCTCGCGTCTCTGACGCATCGTGTCGGCGAGCGTCGTGAGGATCGCGGGGAGGTCGCCACCGACGGCGTGCTGGATCGTTATGACCATGATCATCAGGCGCAGGTCGCTGCTGCCCATCCGCTTCTCAATGTTCGCGAGCGCGCTTTCTACGGACGCGCCGAGCTCGATCTCACGACGCGCGAGGCCGAACTCCTCCGAGACCGGCGGGCGCGCGTTCTCAACTACAGCGGTGAACGACTGAGCGACCGACTGTCCGGCCTTCATCGAGTTGGCGATCAGCTCCATCGCACGAGGCAGCTCGTCGTCGAACTGATGGAGGCGATGGCCACGCCGGTTGCGCAGGTAGAAGGCGGGAAGGACGTAGCCGATGACCGCCGCCACCGGAACGGCGAAGCTGACGTTGAAGCGGAGAAACGCAAGAAGTGCGAGCACGACCCCCGCGCCGACCTGGAGAAGCCGGAACTCGTAAGGCCGAAGCTGGAGGTCGGCGCTGGCAAGGTCGCGGGCCAGCGCGTTCGTGTTGGGCCCCGCCACCCACACCGGCGCGCCGGTGGGCTCGAAACGCCTTCGCAGCTGCTCGCGGACGTCAGCCAGCGTGCGGTACGTGACGCGCGCGCCGACGCCGGACTCGAGTTCCTCATCGCGATTGCGTGTGACGATCCCGTACACGACCAGCGCCACACCGAGCGCCGCGCCGACCGCTACCACGATCGCTATCGAAGGCATCGGCTCAGGGAGTCGTGAAGCTCCAACGCTTGTTCACCGCGGTGGGGCCGACGCCCTTGGCGGCGAGAACCGACTCGCATCCCGGGTCGGGCTGGGTCGGGGTGGCGCCGTAGTCATGGAACGACTCGAGCTCGTACTTGAGCGTCGCGTTGTTGATCAGCCAGAACATGTACTCCGAGTCGCACGCCGTCATGAGGACGGTCAGGCTGGTGCTGACCTGCGAGGCGGTCTGCCCGGTGGTCGGGGGTCCGACACGCAGGACCATGAGGTCCCTAAAGACCGTGCGCACAGCCAGCACCGCAGGGCTCGCTCCCAGCACCTGCGTGTTGAGGCTGGCGAGGATCGAGATGCGATCGCCCACCACCACATAGCCGGCGACCCCGGCCTGCTCAGAGGTCGGGATGGCCACGGCGACGTAGCCGTGCGGGATCGGAAGGTAGGTCACGTCGCTGCTGCTGACCAGGTCAGGCGCCGCTGCGATGATGTTGGCGGTCACCGGCTCGCCGGACGGGATGTCGACCCGCGCGCCCTTGCCCACGACCGCCGCGATGTTCGTGAAAGACTCGGGCGGGATCGGACTTATGGCGCTCAGCGTCAGGTCCTCGGCCGTGATGCGCGTCCGCGCGGGGATGTTGGTCTTGGCCACCACCACCTTGGTCCCGAGCGGGCTGGCGGGGAAGAGGAACGGGGCGCTGGCCAGGCTTGCGGCCGCCAGGAACGCGACCACCGCCAGGACTGTGCCGATGATGATGTACAGCCGGCTGCGGCGTCCGCGGCCGACCGGCGCAGAGGTTGCCATTTCAGTCTGAATCCGGTGAAGTGCTCATTTGGCGCAGCAAATGATGCACTTAATGCCCCGGTATCACTCCACCAATACGGCCTCAACCGTGGCCGTGTTGACTCCGTAGTCACCACCCACGGCTGTCCCGGCACCCGCACCGGCCGATATGGACAGGGTGCCGCAGGCCAGGGACCCGGCGATCGTCGAGGTGCCGTTGACCGTGTCGGTGCACGTGCCCGACCAGGAGACCGAGCCCAGCAGCCACTGACTGGCGACCGTGCCCTTAATGGCGATCTGGCCCGTAGCGGAGGCGGGTTGGGAGAGCAGCAGGTTCCAGCAGGACCGGTCGCCGGTCGGACACCAGCTCGACGCGCCAAGGCAGCTCGCGTCGGGCGGGCTTGCGCTGGGATCCTGCGAGCAGGGGGCGGCGAACCAGCTGAACGAAGTGTCGACCAGGCTCCCGGCAGGGTCGCTTCCGAATTCACACAACCCGGTCGAGCAGCCGCCGCCGCCGCCTGCGGCGCAGGTCCCGGTCGAGAAGCCCGCCTGGTTTACGAACTCGATGGTGACGTCGCGGGCCAGCAAGGTCCCGCCGTTCAAGCAGATGCCCCCGCCGCCGGCGAATCCGGAGCCGTTGAAGTAATAGAAGCCCGGATCGAGCACAGCGCCGGTCGCTGAAGAGGCGGGTTTGAAGGCGGCGATTGCGTCCGCCCAGTTGCTCGGGACGGTCGTGGTAGACGTTTCGCTGGCCGTGCCGGCCGGCAGGTCCAGCCGGTACTCGGACGCGAAACCAAAAGTGTTGTCCTTGACGATGCTGTTCCAGCCTGCGCCCTGCGTATAGGTGTTGCCGGCTGCGATCTTGAATCCCATATTCGTGATCACAAGCTCGCCTGGCTGCGCAATCGCCCCGACGGTGGATACCGTCGTCGAAGCGGCGGGGACGACGATGCTTGTCGTCCCGGTCTGGTCCAAAGGCGCGATCGTTGCTGCTCCATTCCACTCACTGATCTCTGCCGCGCCGGTGATAGTGGCCGGGTTCATCGTGAAAGTAGCGGTGGTGATGCCGCCCGGGTTGTTGGGGTAGTACCAGATCTCGCTCCGACCCTCTGCCGGGTTGTCGATCTCGACAGCGGACGTCCAGCCTGCCGGTCCGGCGAACTTGTTGGGCGTTGTCAGCGAGTTGATCGACGCCACCAGGAGAGTGCCGGCAGTGCTGGCCACCGGGAGCGTCGCGCTGATGAAGTGAGCCTGCACCGCGCTCTCCGCGCCGATCTGCTTTGGCGTGATGCCGCCCGCGACATTGCCGAGAGTGAGATAGCCGTAGCAGCTGGGCTTGAAGTGCCAGAAGCCGGCCGCGTCCTTCGTCGGTGCCGGCGCCTGGCCGGTGCCCCACGTGATGCCGCCGGCCACGATGGCGGGGTAGGCGCCTGCGGCCGCGCACGCCGAACCGCCTGTGCCTTGCAGCGTCGCGATAGCGGCGGGATCGGCGTTGGGGTCGGGGGGAAGCATCGACGAAAGAGGAGGCACAGGCTCAGGGCCGACGCCTGCGGCGCACGGGTTGGCGTTCACGGCGCTGTTGGCTGCGGACAGGAACTGCGTGGCGCCGCCGCAGGTTGTCGCGACATGACCTGACAGCTCGGAGCCGTCGGCGCAGATGGCGTTGGTCGAGCCGGAGTTGGCGCCCGCGGAGCAGCTGCCGCCGATTCCTGTCCAGGACTGGCCGTCCGTGTAGACCGTCACGTTGCCGAAGTCGGAATACGCGCCCGAAGTCGGGTTCTGGTGCGCGTACAGCGCGCACCCGCCGCTCAGGGTGATTGCATTCGACGCCACGACATCGCCGAGCGCATTCACCTGGCCGCCGGTGCAGCTGAGCGTGGTCGCCCTGATGGCCGGGACCGATGCCGGCAGCGCCTGCGCCACGGCGTAGCGGGTCAGGGTCGTGCTCGTCGAGCCGACAGCTCCTCCGAACGAGATCGGCAGGGTGAGCGTGAGCAGAACCTCCACCTGCTGCTGGTGGGCGCGATACGGGTAGTAGTAGTCGGCGCTCAGTCCCCCCGCGAACGTATCGGTGCCGTGGTACGGAGCCGCGCAGGTGCCCGCTGCGATCGCGAGCGCTCCTGAACGCGTGCGCTGCGTGGCCATGAAGTTGTCGGCCTCGGTGATAACTGTCGACGCCATGGCTGCGTTGCAGCCGATCCCGATCTTGAGCGCCGAGTCGAGCGCGGCCGTGTCCGCTAGTGACTGCAGCTGGTTGCGCTGTGACGCCGCCGACCCGGCGAGCAGCACGAGCGCCGCTGAACCGATGAGCGCCAGCAGCGCCACGGCAACGAGCACGATCGCCTGGCCCGACTGCCTGCGCTGACGCGGCATCAGTACTCGATCCGGTCGACGGACTGGGAGTCGAACGTGATGACCGTGGGAATGCCGAGGAAGCTCGCGAGCACCGGCTGCCACTTGAGCTTGAGGTCGACCACCACGAGCTGTCGTCCGGATGTCCGCACCGCGCTGCCATATGTGGCCGTGCAGCCGGCGGCCGGGCAGCTCCACCTCGGGCTTGGGTTGCCGGCTTGCTGGTCTATCTCATAGATGAACACGTAGACGGTGTTGGTGCTCGTGCCGCCGGCCAGGGTTATCGTGCCCGGCTGGGTCGGGTCGGCGTTGGCGACGTAGTTGCCGTAGGCCGGCGCCGCTCCGATGGTGCCCGAGTCCGCGTACACCACCGATACGCCGAGCGAGTCGAGCAGGTGCGCGCCCTGCACGACCGCCGTTCGCGAGCAGGGTGTTCCCAGCGCGCTGCATGCAGGGGGCAGGGTGTTCGAGCCGCTGTTGTAAGAGAGCGCGGCGAGCCGTGCCGTCTCGCGTGACGCCCCGGACAGCAGGTTGTTGATCAGAACGCCGCGGCCCATGTCCACCGTCGCCCCGATCAGCAATAAAAGGACGGGGGCAACTAGGGCGAACTCGACCAATGTCTGTCCTAACTGGCGCATGCGCCAGTGATAGGCACCCTCCCCACTGGTGGGGAGGGATCTGGGGTGGGGGTGTTGGCGCTTCACCATGACGACGTGGCCCGCGCCGAACCGGAAATTGTGATGAGGCCGCCGAACAGGTTGAGGTCGTTGAATCCGTAATAGACGTAGACGTCGACCTCTGATTGATACAGCGTGTTGACGCCGCCGGCGCAGTTCGCGCCGCTGCCGCAGTACACGGCGACCACGACCTGACCGCCAGTCGGCTTCGTGTAGTCGGTGCTAACGACAAAGGGAGGCGCGTGACCGACTTGTGTCGGGCAGCTGAAGCTCGACGTCACCCCGGCCAGGTCGGCCTTGATGACGTTGCACATGTTGGTGAGGCCGGGACCGTTGGTGGTCGTGGTCTTGCCGGCGACATAGCGCGCCCCGTCGCGCGCCGCGTTGGAGGTTGCCACCGCGAACGAATATCCGCGCCCAACCATGATCGTTCCGCCGACGAGCAGCATGAGGATCGGCAGGGCTATGGCAAATTCCACCAGGGCCTGGCCGGAGCGTGATCGAGTTTTAGAGCTTGAGCTTGAGATGTGCACCGATGAGGCGGGCGATGTCATTCGCGCCGCGAGCGATGTATGAGGAAGGATCACGCTGAATCGCAAGCGAACCCGAGAGCGTGGCTTCTTCGGGCTTGGAACCATCGAAGCCGACCGTGACCGCGATCTGCCGGCCGAGCACCGACTCGATGGCGGCCTTGTCGATCGGCGTGTGAGGCGAGCGTTGGTTCAGCACGATCTCGATGCGGCTCGCCGGCACTCCCATGATGTCGCGGAACACCGCGAGCGAGCGGCGCGCATCCGTCATCGCGGCGATCTCTGGCGGCACGACGACGATCAGGCATTGCGCGCGCTCGATCACGACGAGAGAAGCCTCGGCGAGCGACGTGCCCAGGTCGGCGACGATAACGCGCTGTCCGGGCGCGACCACGTCGAGCGAACGCGTCGTCAGGTCGGCGGTGAGAAGGTCGATCTCTTCTGGGCGCAGCGTCGCGGGCAGCACACCGAGTCCTGAGCGGTGATTGACGATCGCGCCGCGCAGGTTCTTCGTGAAGTCCGCGAGCGGAGCCTTCGACGCACTGGCGATCGATCCCGTCGCGATGAGGTCCGCCAGCAGAGCCGCATGACCGAACGGCTCCGAAAGGTCGAGCATCAGAACCTGCCGCGGATACTTGTCGGCCAGCGCCGCGGCCGTGTTGATCGCAAGCGTCGTCGCGCCCGACCCGCCCTTGGTGGAGAAGAAAGCAGCGATCGGTGCGGCCGCACGCCACGCCTCCTGCGCCTGCGCGGCGTCGGCCGCGGCGAGCTCCTGCTCCCACAGCTTGTCGAGGCCGATGCTCACCGCCTCGACGTCTGACCCGAGAGCCTCCATCAGGCCGTCCCTGTCGAGCGTGAGGAGCGTCGCGTCGGAAAGCCCGTGGATGCTGGTCACGTAGCGGTCGCCGCCGCGGGGAGCGGGGAGGATCAGAAGGTCCCCTGGCTTCGGCCGGCGGGTGAGAACCACCTTGCCGGCTGCGTCGAGGATGGCGCCCTCGCACGAACCGCTCGCCAGGAAGATCACCAGGTCGCCGCCCTGGGTGCCCAACCGCAACGTCTCGCCGGCGGCCAGGCTCACCGGGCGCATGCGCCGGGCAAGAGCGCGCAGCGTCCCGTCGCTGAGCTCTGAGAACACCGACGCCATCTCGAGCAGACGGGCGCGCGACTGCAGGACCGACGGCGCCTGTTCGTTAACAGGCGGCGGCCCGGTCACCTCTTCGGATGAACCTTCCTCCCGCGGCCCGTGGCTCTCTCGAACCTCGCGGGCGCACAAAACGCCGATAATGTACCAACGTTCCCCCAGAACTCCACCTCGCTTCCCGGCAACGGGATGCCATCTGCTCCAGATCCGGCGCTCGGAGACGCGGAGTCACAGAAGATCGCGGCGCTGATCAACCAGGCCCTGGTTTCAGCGCTTACCGGCCAGAACGCGGTGCTCAACGCCAAGGCCAGCGACCTGCTAGCGCACGTCGACGTGGTCGCGCCTGTGATCGCCGCGGTCATGCACCGCCCGGGCATCACGCTGGCCCAGCAGTGGCAGGTGACCAAGGTGATCAAGCGCGGCGGCCTCGGAGCTGAGCTCCTGGACTCGCTGGCGAGCCCTGAGCCGGCCACCCGCGCGGCCGCCGCCCAGCTGTGCGGCGCCCTGAGGTTGGCCGAGTCGGTGGCATGGCTCAGCGACCTCCTGTCCGACCCCGACGAGAAGGTTCGCATCGCGGCGGCGCGAGCCCTCGGCCGCACCGGCGGGAGGCGAGCAGTGGACGCGCTGATGGGCGCCGTCGAAGCTTTTCCGCCGCACCGGCTGGCGCTCGCGATCGCCCACGGGGCCTCCGACATCGACCTCGACGGCCTCCTGCGCTCTGGAGGGGGTGCCAAGACTGCGGTCGTGGTTGCGCTGGCGTGCGGCCTGCGGGCCGACGCGCTCCGGTTTCCGCGCCTGGTGGCCATGGCCCGTGACCGCAGTGGGCCGTCCGAAGTTCGTGTGGCTGCCTGCCGGGCTCTGGGCATGATCGGCGACAGGGCGGCCGCCGGTGTGCTTCGGAACCTTGGCCTCGATCCGGATTCTGCGGTTTCGGAGGCCGCGACCCATGCACTTCGGCGCTACCATCCCGGCGTGCAGAGGCGCCAGCCGTGAAGCTCTCAGAGCGGTTCGACCGCCGCTACCAGCAGACTCCGCTGGCCGTCCCGGTCCCGCCTGGCGCCCAGCCCGCATCCTCGCCGGCGGCTCCGGCCCCCGCTCCGGCCGCGTCGGACGGCCCGCCCACGACCAGGGCCCAGGTCATCCCGATGCCGTCTGCGCAGCCTGCGGCCACTCAGGCTTCTGAGGCCTCGACCAAGCTCACGCCGGCCATGGCCAGCGCCAAGAACGAGATCCACGCCCAGATGCTGGCCCACCACACCGCGCAGATCGACCTCAACAATCGCCCAGGCATCCGCCGGCTGCTGCAGCAGCTCACCGAGGAGCACTTCCGCGCCAAGCCCGGCCTCGGCGTCACCACCGCCGACAAGGAGCGGCTCGTCGAGACCCTCTTCGACGAGGTCGTCGGCCTCGGCCCGCTCGAGACGCTCCTGCGCGACCCCGAGATCACCGAGGTGATGGTCAACCGGCCGGAGCAGATCTTCGTCGAGCGTCGCGGCCGCATCGAGCTGACCAACCTTGCGTTCGAGGACGAGGACAGCCTGCGCAGGGTCATCGACAGGATCGTCTCGTCGATCGGACGACGCGTCGACGAATCGGAGCCGATGTGTGACGCGCGACTCAAGGACGGCTCACGCGTCAACGTGGTCATCCCGCCGGTCGCCATCTACGGGCCGTGCCTGACCATCCGCAAGTTCGGTCGCGACGTACTGAGCCCTGAGCAGATCGTCGCGTCGGGCGGCGCGACCGCGCCGATGATGGAGTACCTCGACGCCTCGGTGAAGTCGCGGCTCAACATCATCGTCTCAGGGGGCACCGGCTCCGGCAAGACCACGTTCCTCAACGTGCTGTCGGGATTCATCCCCGCAGCAGAGCGCATCGTCACGTGCGAGGACGCGGCCGAGCTGCGCCTGCGCCAGGTGCACGTGATCAGCCTCGAATCGAAACCGCAAAACGTCGAGGGCCGCGGCGCCATCTCGATTCGCGACCTCGTGCGCAACTGCCTGCGCATGCGCCCCGACCGCATCGTCGTCGGCGAGTGCCGCGGGCCTGAAGCGCTCGACATGCTGCAGGCGATGAACACCGGGCATGACGGATCGATGAGCACGCTGCACGCCAACAACCCGCGAGACGCGGTGAACCGCCTCGAGACGCTGGTGCTCCTGGCGGGCACGGAGCTTCCTTCACGCGCGATCCGCACGCAGATCGCATCCGCCGTGAACGTCGTCGTGCAGACCGAGCGCCTTCGCGGCGGCGCCCGCAAGGTCGTCTCCATAGCCGAGGTCCTCGGCATGAAGGACGGCGAGATCATCCTGCAGGAGGTGTTCGCGTTCCGGCAGATGGGCGTTTCCGCGGACGGTCGCGCCATCGGCTACCACACCGCTACAGGCGCGCGGTCGATGTTCCTGCAGCACTTCCGGACTGACGGCATCGAGCTGCCCGACGCGCTCTTCGCTCCGACTCCAGAGCCCCCAGCCGCAAGCTTCATCTGAAAGCACCATGGAAGAGACCAAGACCAACGGCGCATCTGCCGGCCGCGCGCGGCTCGACCCCGAGCTGCTGGTCGACTTCGGACACCAGCTCCGCAACCAGCTGAACGCCATCGTCGGCGCGGCGGGCCTGCTCTCGGCGACAGCCACGTCGAGCGACCAGCGCGAATTGGCCTCAGTCGTGCTGACCGGAGCCGAAGAGCTGGCCGGACTCGTGGACGAGGTCCTCGACTCGCCCGTGATCCACAGCGGTGACTTCGAGCTCGCTCTTCATCCTTTCAATCTGCGAGCCAGCGTCGAGGCGTGCCTCGCCCGCGTCGCGAGCTCGGCGGTGAGTAGGGGAGTGAACCTCTCGTTCAGCGCAGGCGCCGACGTGCCGAAGGTGATCGTGGGCGACTCACGCCGCCTCGAGCAGATCCTTCACAGCCTGCTGCGCCTGGCCGCGGAGAGGACGCGGCAGGGCGCGATCCACGTCGACCTTTCGTGCGAGCCCAACCAAGGCCCGCTGAAGCTGCGCTTCAGTGTCCGCGACTCAGGCGAGGCCGTGCCGCAGCGCGTGCTCGACGCCGCATGGTCCGACGGCATGGGCTCCGCGGAGCTCGAGCCAGGCGAGAGGCTGGCCGCGCTCAGCCTGCAGACGACGCGGCGCCTGGTCGAGATGATGGACGGCGACCTGTCGATTCGTCGCGGAGGCGACGGCACGGCGCTGACGGAGGTCGACTTCGCGTTTCTAGCAGAAGCATCCGACGCCGAGACCGACCAGCACGCGACGCTGTCCGGCATGCAGGTGCTGGTGGTCGCCGCGGACGCGACCGAGCGGCGGGTGCTCGCCATGCAGGCGGAGCTGTGGGGCGCGCCATCGACGGCCGCCGAGCCTGGCGACGCCGCCAGGCTGATTGGCGCCGGTCAGCCATTTGACCTGGCGCTGGTCGAGCACCGCAAGCCAGTGATCGACGGACTTGCGGTGGCGACCGAGCTCCGCAGCCAGCGCGGGAAGCACGAGCTGCCGATCGTTCTCATCGTCGCCGGCACGCTGGGTCCGGAGGAGGTCATGGCGGCCGACAGCGGCATGGTGCAAGCGACGCTGGCGAAACCAGTGGCGCCGAACAAGCTGCGTGACGTCATGGCTCAGGTCGGAGTGCGCCGCGCCGCGCCGGTGGTCGCGCCATCCGCTGAAGAGGTTGCGGTCGTGAGCCTCAAGGTGCTCGTCGCGGACGACAACACGTTGAACCAGAACATGCTGCGCCGCCAGATAACCAAGCTCGGTCACACCGTCGACGTCGTCTCCAACGGCCGCGAAGCAGTGGGCGCGGTGGAGCAGCAGCCCTACGACGCGCTGCTGATGGACGTGCTGATGCCCGGCATGGACGGCCTGCAGGCGGCCGAAGAGATCTGCCGGCGATGGAGCCGCGGCACTCGTCCGCGCCTGATAGCGCTTACCGCGATGGCCGGGCCGGGTGACGAGGAGCGCTGCCTCAAGGCGGGATTCGACGACTACATGAGCAAACCGGTGCACATGGACGAGCTGGCTGAGGCGTTGAAAGCCGCGGCGGGATTCCGCGCAGCGCCCAAGACGATGGGCTAGATCGCGCTCCGGCGCGACGCCCGCGCCTCCAGCAAGACGACCACTATCACGATCACGCCGCCCAGCACCATCAGTCCGCCCAGCGCCTCTGCCTCGACGCCCGACGGCTGCGTGACGATCTGGATCATCGCCGAGCCGAAGACCAGCATGTAGCTCAGCCCGAGCAGCCGGACACGCGGAGCGACGCGCTGGTGCTCCTCTCCGCGCCAGGGCCGCTTGCCGATCACCAGTAGATAAGCGCCCATCAAAAGAGCGAGGGCGGCCAGCACAAGTGACACGAGCTGGACGATGCCGGTCGTCACCATCGCCCGAGATACTAACCAACCGTTTCTTACAATCGACCTCTCTTATGCCTCGAAAGGAGCCGATCAAGGCCGTCCGCGGTGTCCGCGACATCCTCCCCGAGGAGCGCGCGCTGTGGCGCGTGGCGGAGCGGGCGGCGGCGAGGGTCGCGCATCGATTCGGGTATCGAGAGATCCAGACGCCGGTCATCGAGCACGAGGAGCTGATCGAGCGCGTGGGCGAGGACACCGACGCCGTCTCCAAGGAGCTCTACCGGTTTGAGGACCGGGGCGGCAGGCAGCTCGCCTTGCGGCCCGAGGCCACGGCGGGCGTGGTGCGCGCCTATTTCGAGGGCGGGCTGAACCAGGGCCCGCAGCCCGCGCGCCTCTATCTGATCGGGCCGATGTTCCGCTACGACCGACCGCAGAAAGGGCGCTACCGGCAGTTCTTCCAGTTCGACGTCGAGGCGATCGGCGGTGCGAGCCCTGCGCTGGATGTGGAGGTCATCGAGCTCGCCCGCGCGTGGCTGATCGAGGTGGGGCTCGACAAGCTCACGCTCGAGCTCAACACCATCGGCGACGACCAGTGCCGGCCCGCATACCTTGACTTGCTCCGCGCTTACTACCGGCCGCTCAAGGACAAGCTTCACAAGGACTGCCAGGGCCGCCTCGAGGTCAACCCGCTGCGCCTGCTCGACTGCAAGGTGCCTCAGTGCCAGCCGTTCAAGTCTGGGGCTCCGAAGATGACCGACCACCTTTGCGAGCCCTGCGCCAGCGCATGGGCGGTGGTGCTCAAGCTGCTCGACGCCGCGGACATCGACTACCACCTGAACCCTTACCTGGTCCGCGGCCTCGACTACTACACGCGCACGGTCTTCGAGTTCTATCCGGCGGGCGCGTCGGGCCAGCAGGACGCACTCGCGTCGGGCGGCCGCTACGACGGGCTGGCCGCCGCCGAGAGCTGGCCATCGACGCCGGGCGTTGGGTTCGCGGGCGGCCTCGACCGAGTGACCGAGCTCATGGCGTCTGAGGGCGAAGAGGTAGTGCCTGAGCCCGCGGCTGAGGTGATCGTGCTGCCGGATGGCGACCTTGTCGCCGAGGCGGCGGAGATCGCACGGGTGATCCGCGCCGTGCGCTCGGCTGCGGTCGACTACGCGCCGCGCAGCCTTCGCGCGAAGATGCGCGCGGCCGACAAGTTGTACGCGCGGTGGGCGGTGCTCTTCAATGCGGACGAGGCGAAGCGGCGCGTCGTCCAGCTGCGCGACATGAGGACCGGGGAGCAGAGCGAGGTGCCGTGGTCCGCACTCCCGGAACTCCTGGCTTGAGCGGGTTCACCGCTCCGCATTGCGGATCGCTTCGCGCGTCGGACGCCGGCAAGGAGGTCGAGCTCTATGGCTGGGTCGCGCGCAGGCGAGACCACGGCGGCGTCACGTTCCTCGATCTTCGCGACCGATGGGGAATCGTGCAGGTCGTCGTTCGAACCGCTTCTATGGCCCCGGACGTGCGCAACGAATATGTGGTGCGCGCCCGCGGCGCGGTGCGGCGGCGGCCGGCCGGTGCTGAGAACCCGAAGCTCGCGACGGGCGACGTGGAGGTCGATGTCGAGGAGCTCGAGGTCATCTCGAAATCCAAGACTCCGCCTTTCGAGATCGAGGACGACGTCGCCGCCGACGAGGCCACGCGCCTGAAGTACCGCTACCTGGACATCCGCCGGCCGAAGATGACGCGCAACCTGGAGCTGCGGCATCGCGTCGTGCAAGCGATCCATCGCTACATGTCTGCGCGAGAGTTCATCGAGGTTGAGACACCCATGCTGCTCAAGGGCACGCCCGAGGGCTCACGCGACTTCATCGTTCCGTCGCGCCTGCATCCCGGAGAGTTCTTCGCGCTACCTCAGTCCCCGCAGCAGCTGAAGCAACTGCTGATGGTGGCGGGTATCGGCCGCTACTACCAGATCGCGCGCTGCTTGCGGGATGAGGACCTCCGCGCCGATCGCGTCGTCGAGATAACCCAGCTCGACGTCGAGATGTCGTTCTGCACGGAGGACGACGTGCTC
>WNFL01115721.1_pt6 | contig 21204 bp, 25 predicted proteins | sample 5400361 | NCBI WGS metagenome assembly WNFL01 (sample SAMN13153351, study PRJNA577476) | soil metagenome | isolation source: 40 cm soil on Douglas fir-dominated hillslope | place: USA:California | collected 2013-09-17
ACCCATACTCTACATACAGTTCCGGAAGATAAACGCTCAACCAAAGTTAATCCAGACTATAAACATCCCACAAGTGATTATACTCATAGATGCCAGGATAATCCATTTTGTAATGAGATAGATGAAGACTACAACGCGGCTGCACACATCAGGGCACTCACATTTTCCCACGCAAGCGTTACTATCCCAATACATAATGGCAAGCTTGAAATTGGTAAATATCAACAAATTGCAGTTTTTGAGTTTGATGGAAGAGATGGAAAAGGAAAAAATCCCATAAGAGAACGCACTATTCAAATGTGGATTCACCCAGTAAAAATTTTAAAAGAATTATAGCTTGAAGTAATATTTATAAAAAATAGACTTTTTAAAATCCAAGTGACCTACGGACCATCCACTTTCCTGACGGCTTGGGGCCGTATTTGTTAGGGGAGTCTTGACCAACATCAAATAAAAATCTCAGATTAATATAAATACCATAAATTGGTATAAAACCCAGTAATACATACTTCCAGGAATGCCCTAAATCATGCGCCCTTCTTATATCTAGGGAAATAGTATAATAAAATGTGATGACATAGTTAACGACAGTATTCACTGCAAATAATACTAAGTTATTTTCACTAATTTTTAAACTCCTTGCCACAATAATTATGGTGACATCTATTACTATAAGGGCAAGAATAACTAGCAATGTTGCGGCAAAATAATTTTTTCTATCAATTCTTCCTTTCCATAATTTATCTTTATAACTCATGGACCTGACATCATCCAGATTCACTCCGCAATATTTGCAGAATTTACTAAATTTTCCTACTGTTTTTCCACATTCAGGACAATTCATATTTATTTTTTCTCTGCATTATATATTTCCGATTGCCAGTTGAATGGTTTTGAAGTATCAAAATTTGTATATACTGCCTGTATTTCATAATCTGAATCTTTAGTCCCTAAAAATGGTGAAATTTCAATATACTTTGTGTCTGCCGGTATCATATCAGCACTTTTTGAAGCTGAATACTTAAAGAAATTTATTCTTACATATACATATTTCAAATCCAAATCACACCCGTTATATATTGTAGCTTTATATATAGGGTTTGGTTGAGTTAGTGTTGCACCAAATAAATGATCATCTACTATCTTAATACATTTTGTGTAATCAGGCGGTTTTGAATCTTGAGCGTTATCTGTTTTTGATTTATCCTTTTCTGAGTTTCCTAGATAATAGAAATAAACTAAAAGTCCAGTGACTGCAATAATTACTAAAGCAGTTATAATAATAATTGTGCGTTTGAGATGGCGCTTTTTGGGAACAAATATAATTGATTCTAGTTCTTGTACAAGTGGCGTATTTTTCCTAACTGAAGCTTTATTCTTTGAGCCATCACTATTAAATTCTTTACCACATTCTTCACAAAATAAACTGTCTGAAGTATTTATATGTTGGCAATTCTCGCATTTCATCTTAAATAAAAACACCCCCTCCAAAATAATAACAAATTCTTTATCCTATTTGTAGTAAAAGGGTGATCAACAAGAATTTCTCCAAATTTTATAGATGTTTTATCTGCATTTCCAACCTGCTGCAAATAACCGGATATATTAAGTGTTTTATATAATTTTGCACCAATGGTCATTTTTATAAAACTGGTTATTCCGGCATCAATATCTTTTGTTACAATTAATCCACATCTATCAGCTGTTAATTCCGCTTTGCGTTGCCAAAATCCAAATAATAAACTACTAATCCAATTATCATTTCCTAAAGGACTGACAAATGTAGAGATTCTTGTATGCCCAGCTTTGAAATGTCCCAATTCATGTCCTAAAACAAAATTTAATTCTCTTAGAGAAAGCTGCTCTACTAAGGCCGATGTAACTACAACAGAACATGTTGCAAAACCTATGGTATACGCGTTAAGGGTGGGGTCCTGATTAATAAATAATGATGCTTTTTTGAGCCCTAATTTCTTTGTGTGGTTTTTAAAAAGCTCAAATAGTTCAGGGAATTGCTCACTGTGCACTCTTACTGAATTTCCCATATACCGGGCCTGTTGCATCCTAACTATAAGAAGTCCTAAGACAGCAAGACCCACAAATAGATATACATTAAATGTTGAAAGAAGGATTGCAGCCAGAATGATAAGAAATAAGCTAAATATTAACGCAACATACTCTCTCTTTACTCTAAACATCCAAGAATTAATTTGCTCATTAACCATTCTAAATAAATTATACGCCTAAAAAGACATCTTGGGATAGTTATTTTGAGATTAATTATAGAATTCAGTTGGATAGTTTTATTGAGGAAGTAATTGTATCTATAATTTTATCTATATTATTAAAGTTTGGATCAGATATACCTATAGGCTTAGGCATATGAAAACTAATAGCAATACCTCTCTTTTGATATTGAAAAACAAATCCTATTGATCCATTATTAATACTTTCGGGAGTATCATAAACAATATCTGTAAACTCATTTGCTTTGCAATTAGGATTTGACGAGTCATCTACAACGGAAATAGAACATTTTTCATTTACGTAACCTTTTATAAGATTAATGCCGTCTACTACAACGCTTTTATATTTAACTAATGCTAAGGGCTGGTCTCCAAGGCACTGGTTATTATCATAATTAAAAACATATCCTTCTGGAGAAGATACAACTACTCTACTTATCGGACACAGCCCGCCTGATGGAAGAGGTGTGGGATTTGCTATAAGACTATCCACGCTCCAAGTTGAAGGATAGGAAAAAGAATAATTATACTCAGAATTTTTATATGTTTTCCAAGTTATTGAAACAGGCTTTATGGGCGATGGACTATGCTTCACTAATGTAGATCTTGAGTCTAAAGGAGATGGTGTCGTTTTAACTGAAAGATTGGATAAACCAATGTCTTGCTTGGACAGAAAAATATATCCTGCAAGACATGACAAAACTATAATTGCAATTACTGCAATATATATTTTAAGCCACATGGGAAGTGGCTTCTTAAAAAAAGTAGGGGGATTATCTTGAACTGAATTTTGAATCTGCGAATTTGCAAATTGCTCAAAATCACTCACTTCTTTTTTCTCTTCCATATATTAAGTATTGGCATATTGAGAGAGTGTGTCAATAGCTGGCACTATTAACCATGAAGAAACTCTTTTTCGAAGATGTTATACTCTTTTTAAGTATGAGAACCATTAATAGACAAATTGTTTCCGCACTTATTTTCTCCAAAGACAACAAGCTTCTTATGGGAAAGAAAGATCCTAAAGCAGGAGGGGTATATTCAGAATATTGGCATATTCCCGGAGGTGGCATTGATAAAGGAGAAAGTAAGACTCAAGCATTAATACGAGAAATAATAGAAGAAGTTGGAATTGATATTAGTCATACCAAAATAGAACTCGTCAGTGATGATGGCACAGGGACAGCAGAAAAAATAATAAAAGAAACAGGGGAAAAGATCCTTCTTGAAATGCAATTTAGCGTATACAAAATCAATTTGAGTGGAGACAGTAATGAAATAAATGTTACGTTAAACGATGATCTTGTTGCATACAAATGGTTTGATCTTTCAGAATTAGGAGCTACCAAACTTACTCCTCCTTCCCTCGTGCTCTTCAAAAAGTTAGGCTATATCTAAAAGAGACTTGAGCTTTCTCCGCATTGACTCAATTACTAATATACTAGTATATTAGTAATAATGCCACGTATTTCAAGATCTAGACTTACTCCCAAACAGCTCCAGGAAATTTCTGAAAACTTCTTTTATCTCCTGTCTTATTTACGCTCGAATCAAAGTATGGAGACATTTTTAAATGATTTCCTAACAAAAGAGGAAAAAGTAATGCTCATGAAACGCTTAGTATTATTTATGATGCTTAAAAGTGGTTATTCAACCTCAATGATTAAGGATGCACTTCATGTGAGTCAGGAAACAATCCGTTCCTATAAAAATCAGCTGGATTATAAAGATATCTCATTTCATAAAACAATTGATATATTACTCAAGAAAAAAAATGTAGAAGCATTCTTTACAAATCTGGAAAACATTGCAAAGCCTATTGAAAATATTTTAAAATCAAAAACTAACATGAAAGCAAGAAGTAAGCTCTTTAGCTAGAACTACTACTAATATACTAGTATATTAGTGTTAATCTTTTTGCAATGCTAATGCTCCATTGGCAATGTAAAACAACTTAGCGTCCGCTAGGCGGGCGCTAAGTTAACTTGTTTATTCCCTTGCCCGCCGTAATTCGCATAGACGAATGAAGGCGGGTGCCTCATCATAATGTCTCTAGGTGGAACTTTTTATTGAGTTCCAGAGGGTCTTGTAAATTGTCTTGGCGCGGGTGGATTTATTTGCACATCTTGTGCAGTTACTGATCCATCACTATTTTGGTTACCAATAACCATAACAGTATCCCCTGTTTTTATATCAGTTGCAGACCCGGTAGAAGACTTAACAAATGTTGTTGATCCTGAAAGAACAACAATCTTACTACTTCCGTCCATCATTTTTACAGTCAGAGAACTTGAATCCATGGAAAGTATCTGACCTCTTACTGGTCTAAAATTTGTATTGCCGCCTTGGCCAAATCTTTGTCTAAATTGTCCATTTCCAAATGCTGGAGCCTGGGATTTTTGATACACCACACCTGCAAAAAATCCTCCTCCAAGTCCTACAATTAAGACTAAGATTGCAATTATTATAAAATTATTTTTCATATACACCTCCTCTCGATTGTATTATGTATTACGTATTAGGTATTAAGTATTAAAAGTAATTTTTTATTTATACATAATACATACTACTTAATACTTACTACTCGTATCTCAGTGCTTCGATACTTCGACAAGCTCAGCATTTCGGCCTTACTCATACCGTAAGGCCTCAATTGGCGATAGATTAGCGGCTTTGCGGGCAGGATACCAACCAAAAAGAATTCCTATTCCACCTGATACTACAATAGCTAGTACTACAGCAAACCATGAAAGAGTAAAAGGCAAGTGAAGGAGAAAAGCAGAAAGCGCAAATGAAATAATTATTCCAAGTACCATTCCTATAATTCCTCCGGCAAAAGTTAGCATAATTGCCTCAACTAAAAATTGTGTAATGATAGTTTTTTTCATTGCTCCAAGCGCTTTTCTGAGTCCTATTTCACGAATCCTTTCAGTTACTGTAACAAGCATAATATTCATAATTCCTATTCCTCCAACTAGAAGTGATATTGCAGCAATTCCTGAAAGGAGAGTTGTAAAAGTACCAGTTACTTGAGATGCCGCACCTAAAATATCTGATTGTGACAAAATGCTAAAATCGGCTTTTGTTGGATCTGAAAGCTTATGTTGTGCAAGAAGAAAATATCCTACTTCATTTTCTGCATTAGTCATAGCATCTGCACTTTTTGCCTCAACCGCAATACTACTTAAAAAGTTCACGCCAAATATCTGTTTTTGTGCAGTTAAAAGTGGAATGTAAATAGTGTCGTCTTGGTTTTGAAATCCACTTCCTCCTTTACTCTGCGTTACCCCAATAACTCTAAATGCAATTCTGTTAATTCTGACAGTCTGCCCAATAGGATCAGCACCATTAAATAAATCAGAAACAACTTGAGGACCAAGTACTGCAACTTTCCCTAAAGCAGCATTATCATTTGTTGAGATGAATGAACCTTCACTAATAGTTACATTATGTACTGAAGGATAAACATCTGTAACACCAATAACAGAAGTATTTGTATTACTGCCTCCAGCTGTTACCTGGGACCTTCGTGATAGTTCCGGCGAAATTGCCTGTACGTCAGGAATAGTTTTTGATGCGATAAGTAATTTTGCATCATCATAAGTCAAAGTTTCCGTAGAGCCTGCTGCCTGGCGTATCCCTCCTGAGGATTGTGCCCCAGGAATAACAGTCAAAAGATTAGATCCCAGGCTTTGAATTTGGGACTGGACTGATTGTTGACTTGCCTGTCCTAATGAAATAAGCGCAATGACACTACTAATTCCAATGACAATGCCAAGCATAGCAAGACTGGTACGTAGCTTATTTACTGTTAAAGTCTGAAGACTTTCTGTAATAGTTTCTAGTAATTCCATATATTAGCGATTAGGCAATAGCCATTAGCCTTTAGATTATTAAATATATTCACTATTGCCTATTTGCTACTGGCTAAACGCTGAAAGACTTTCTTTTGTTTTTTTCATCATCAATAATTTTTCCATCTCTAATATGAATTATTCTTTTTGCATGATGGGCAATATCTGGCTCATGAGTAATCATAATTATGGTATGTCCCTCTTTATTTAAATTCTGAAAAATTGCCATTATTTCTGCTGCTTGCGCCGTTGCTATATTACCTGTTGGTTCATCTGCAAGTAAAATTGCAGGATTCATAACTAAAGACCTAGCTATTGCAACACGCTGCTGCTGACCGCCTGAGATTTGATTTGATGTATGTGACAATCTCTCACCAAGACCTACCATTTCTAAATATTTGGTAGCTATTTCTCTACGTTTTTCTATAGGTATTCCTCCATAACGCATAGGCAACATTACGTTTTGAAGGACAGTTGTACGGGGTAGGAGATTGAATGCCTGAAAAATAAACCCTATTTTTTTATTGCGTATTTGGGCTAATTCATCATCTGACAACTTTTCAACGTTTTGACCATCAAGAATATATGTCCCTTTTGTTGGCGTATCCAATGCACCAATTATATGCATTAATGTAGATTTTCCAGATCCAGACGGCCCCATAATTGCAACAAATTCTCCCGCAGCTATTTTAAAAGAAACATCATCAAGTGCCACTGTCTCTGTAGCTTCTGTTTTATAGATTTTTGATATATGTGATAGGACAATTGCTTCATCAGTTTTCATGAGACTAGTTACCTCTAATAAAAGTTCTGTTGCCCCCTCCGCCTCCACCCCCACCAAATCCTCCGAATAGGCTCCTACTAAATGGAGATGCACTATTACCAGATGTAGCTGTTGGGACAAAACCTATAACTACCGTGTCTCCCTCTGAAAGTCCTGAAACAATCTCTGTCTCAGAATCAGACGCAGCTCCAGTCATAACAGGAGTTGTTGTAATTTTCCCATTCTTTAATACTCTGACAGTCGATTGTCCACCAACTGACTGAATTGCAGAAGTTGGCGCAGTTAATACATTATCTTTAACGCCCGTAATAATATTGACAGTAGCACTCATATTCGGAAGAATTTTATTATTCTGAACATCTAAAACAATTGTTGCAGGATATGTAGAAACCCCTGAGCTGACAACACCTGATGTATCAATTCCACTTACTTTTCCTGTAAAAGACGCGTCAGGAAGTGCGTCAAATGTTATTGTTGCTTTTTGACCAGTTGTCACTTTCACAGCATCAACTTCTGAAAGGCTTGCGCTGACAATTGGTGAGCCCTCTGTCTGGATAGAGGCAACTGGTTGTGACGCGATGGTTGTACCGTTAGTTGTCGTTGAGCTTTTTACCTGAAGTCCAGGAGCTATCACAATGTCTGTAATGACTCCACTTTGTGGAGCAGTAATTGTTGCGGACGCTGCCTGGTAGGATAATGACGAGCTATAAAAAGCTGCTTGTGCCTGAGCAAGAGAGGTCTGGGCGTTTTGATATTGAGCTTGGGAAGCAAGCCAATCATCATTGACTTCAATAAATTGGGCAAGTTGTCTGTTAGATGCATTTGGGGATCCATCTGGATTTTGGTAGGTTGAGTTGTTTGCAATATCTGTAAATGTTTTCCATTTAGAAAACATCCCTGAATGCAATGTGTATACCTGAGCATTTGCGTTATTGAGATTACTTTGTGCAGCCAAATACGAAGCGTATGCTTGGGCTTGGTTTTTTGCGCCATCTGTATCCAAAGTCATGTCGGCAATAGTTTCGCCTGCCGTAACGGTATCTCCATCTTTAACATATACATGATTAATAACACCGCTTGCTTGGGAAGTTATTTCAACTCTATTAGATGCAACTACTTGCCCTGATTCACTCACCGTTGAAATAATAGTGCCTCTAGTTACTTGGGCTGTCTGATATTGTGCAACTTTTGGAGAAAGCAGACTCCTACCCCAAAAAAATAATCCCAAAATAACTATCACTGCTGCAAAAATAACTCTTTTTTTACGGAAAAGTTGGAAAAATGATTTCATGATGTATTTATTTTATATCCGCTATCCTGAAATTCAGCTTAGAGCATTAACGCAGTATTTAGGGGTTAGTATTAAGTATAAAGGCCTAAATACTTTATACTATTCCCTTTATACTAAATTCTTATCTGCTGGAAATGTTACCGTAAATACCGTTCCATGTCCAACTTCACTTTCAACGCTAATTGTCCCTTTATGCATGTCCACAATTCTTTTTGCTATAGAAAGTCCCAGACCGTAACCTGGAGTTTTTTGCTTGGTCCTTGATTCATCAACCCTATAAAATCTATCAAAAATGTGTGGGATATCCTCTCTTTTAATCCCAATACCCGCGTCTTCAACTGCAATGACTACTTTCCCGTCAATTCTTTTTGATGCAATACTGACATTCTTTTTCTGTGGACTATACTTAATTGCATTGTCTAGAAGAATAACAAATAGTTCTACAAGATTTTTTTCATCTCCCATTATATAATGCGTTTCTGAAATATTTGTGGAAATATTAATATTTTTTTTGCGTGCAAGGGAAGAAATTTTTGAAATAGCGGATTGCAAAACACTACTTAGTTGAAGACTTACAAAATGTTTTTTCCCATTCAATTTTTGATATTGAGTTAGCTTAATCATGTCATCTGATAAAAGTTGCAAGTTACCCACTTCCTCTAAATTGCTTTTTAACACATCCTTTGCTTTTTCAAGCGTTAGGTTTTTATCCCGCATATTTACTTCTAGAGTTGTCTTGAGCGCAGTAAGGGGAGTATTCAATTCATGTGACGCATCCGTAATAAATCTGTTTTGCTCATCAACCATCTCTTTAATAGGTCTCAAGGTTCTTCCTGCAAGAAAATATCCTGCAAGAGAAGATATGATGAGAATGATGATATTGACGCCTAAAAGACTTTCAAGAACTCGAAGTCTTTCCTCTTCCTCTACTTGTGGATCAGGCTGTGAAGGAGTAGGGAATGATTCAATGGCCCAAGGTTTTCCTTGAATAATTTTTAGATGTATTTCGGGATGCTGCAATCTCATTTTTTGAATTCTTAAAATTCTGTCAAATTCGCGCGTTGCACCAATATAAATAAAAGCACTAAAAAAAATGCTTATTGCCATGATAATAACTAGGTACCATGCGGTGAGTCGAAATCGTGCGGATTGAAACATATCGTTAAAATTTCTAAGTTCTAATTTCTAATTACTAATCAAATCCCAATTATTAATGTCAATCTAAAAAGTGATTTCAGTCATCCTGAATTTATTTCAGGATCTTCTTAAATAGATGCTGAAACGAGTTCAGCATGACAATATAAGTTTAAGCTTTTGTTATTTATCAATTTTATATCCAAACCCTCTTACAGTATGGATGAGTTTAGGTTTATCTTCAAAGGGCTTGTCTATTTTATTCCTAAGATATCCAATAAACACTTCTACAGTATTGGGGAGAATGTCAGTATCATAATTCCATACGTGACTTATTATTTGTTCTTTAGTTACAATTTTTTTAGGATGACGCATTAAGTATTCTAGGAGTGCAAATTCTTTTGCAGAAAGAGCTATACTCTTTTTTCCTCTTAAAACTTCATAGTTATCAGTATTTAAAACCAAATCATCTACTTTAAGTTTGGTCTTAGCAATTTCTCTGGGTCTTCTACTTAATGCTTTTATTCGTGCTAGAAGTTCCTCAAAAGCAAATGGTTTTGTAAGATAATCATCTGCGCCGCCTTGAAGTCCTTCAACCCTGTCACCAACTTGAGTTTTTGCAGTTAGCATAATAATTGGAGTATGATTTTGATTATCACGAAGCTTTTTACAGATATTCAATCCATCTATTCCAGGCAAGAGTCTATCCAGAATAATAATGTCATAACTTTCTGAAGATGCTAAGTCATATCCACTAGTCCCGTCATAAGCAACATCTACAACAAAATGCTCTTGCTCTAAGCCTTGTCTAATTGCATTTGCGATCTTATGCTCATCTTCTACTATGAGGACTTTCATTCCTGGATTATACCAGGATTTGCTGAAAACCAGCTGAAGCAGTAATATGAATAATGAATTAGGAATTATGAATTAAGTAGGCAACTTATTTCTAAGATTATTTAAATCACCATCTAGGAAAATTGGATTAAGACCGTAGACTTCTTCTTTTATCCCTAAATCTTCGGAAATATTGTTGTAAATATAAATTGGTATTTCATAGTGGAATGCCAGAACCATTTCCATAAGTACATTTCCTCCAATATATCCAGGCATTCCATTCTTCTCAAAATTTGTAACTAAAATTGCATCTGCCTCTAAAACTTTTTTAAAATGTCCATTCATCAACTGCGTTTTTTTCTTATAATCTTTTTTATTTTTGTACCAAGTTTTATATGATGCAACATCAAAATTATTTGTCCTTTTCATCACATTTGCTGTTTTGGGAATCTTTACTTTAAACCCCATCTTCTTCAATTCCTTTTCAACTTCAATGACATTTCTGTAATGCACAGCACTTGCGCAAATTGTAATCACCTTAATCTTTTTCATATTTGAACTCTATCATTTTGGTCATGTTCATTCATGTAATAAAAAATCGAGAATGCTTTTATATTTTTTCACTTTTATTAAATCTACAGGTTCTGCCTGCTCCTTATTAAAACTTTGTCCTATTTCGCCCATAAAATCTACACAAAATATTGCTGAATAAAGATTTAATGCCTCTCTTTGTTGAGCTGTTATATTAAGTTCTTCTATCCAATAGTCAACGTATTTCGTATCATAGCCTTTTGCCAAAAGGGACATTCGTGTTAAAGCAATTGGAAATAAAGAATCTCCATAAGCAACAGTATCAACATCAACTATCCCGCTAAGTCTACCGTCCTTAATCATCACATTTTTTGTTGTTGTATCATCAAGAAAGCATTCTGGTTTAACTAAAGCAAAATATACATCATAACTATGTATAGCTTTTTTAACTCGATCGACAATGTCGCTAGATATTGCTCCAATTTGCTTTATCCGCTGTTGGCTTCTTTCTAAGGAAACATCCAATACATCTATCCACTGCAGGCGAAGAGAAGGATCGTCTACTGACGATGCATATCCAAACCCATGACCCATGGGTAATGTTGCAACTGATCTTTGAATAATCGCTATTCTCTTTGCTAATTCTTTTTTTTGTATGTTCGTTAAATCTTGGTATATTTCGCCTAGATCTTTTCCTTCTAGTCGCTGCATAATCATAACCGGAAAACCAAATTTTGATTCATCAGTAGTGGAGTAGTAAAGAGCTGCAAGTGGAACACCTTTATCCATAAGAGTCTTATGCCAATGAATTGCGCCCTCAAAGAAAAACTTTTTTTCAATAGTAGTTAAACGAACCACCAGTTCTTGACCGTCTGTCGTAGTAACTCCATATACATAATTTGTCACACCCGTAGAAAATCTATGAATATCTTTTACCTCTTTTCCCAATGTTGCTTTAAGAATCCTAATCGCGTCTTGCTCTGTTGGAATATTATTCGCACTATTCATAGTATTTATTACCTGTCATAGTAAGCTCTTCACTTATTATATTGATAAATTCCATATGTAAATATGCCTTTTGCGTGAGTTGCGTTTATGATAAATGGAAGTTCGAATATACTTTGTAAAAAATCAGAAGTATCACGCGTCATCAAACAAATGTTATCCTTATATTGCATTAGAATTACACCCAGCATTAAATCCGTAATACTCAGCGCAGTACCATCAATGCCATATATATTAATTAGTTCATAAACTAATTCGAATGACGCGGTAGTAAAGGGAATTGTAACATCAATAATATCTTCAATTAATTTTTCTTTCTCTTTATATTTATTAATATCTGCAGAGCCTTTCAATAACTCGTATTTTACAGGTTCGATTGTCGCAAGCGTAACATCAGCTTTCTTAAGATCATTAAAAAAACTGATAAATTGCGTGGGCTTATTAGCAGCATCTCTAAATATATTTGTATCTAAAAGAAGGTGTTTGTTTTTAAGAAATGGAATAATTGTGGATGGATATTTTATTTCCATTTTTAACTTTTTTTTCAAAAATATACTCTGCCTCTTCTTCCAAACTTTTTTTAACCCTCTTTGCTAAAGAGACAAATTCCTTTTCTCTTATTAATTTTTTATTTTTTGCTTTAGGTAGATACATGCTAACCTCCTAACTAGATAGTAATTCAATATCATTTATTTGTCAAACGACTAATATGGCACAAATGTGATGTGATTTTTAACCTAAATTAATTAGCGGGTGACGGATATTGTGGTTCCTAATTCTGTGGCGGGAGCTATTGAAGATGGAATGGAAAGGATGCGTAAGTCCCTTTATCTCCTACTTTTCTCTCAATGTGCATAAGCCTATTATATTTGACTGTTCTTTCACTTCTGCAGGGAGCGCCTGTTTTGATTTGGCCACATCCCATCGCAACTGCTAAATCTGCAATAAATGGGTCTTCAGTTTCTCCGCTTCTGTGAGAAATAATAGCGCTTAGATTATTATCTTTTGCTAGTAAAATTGCATCAATTGTTTCACTTAATGTTCCAATCTGATTGGGCTTTATTAGTACTGCATTAGTTGCTTTTGTATCAATTCCCTTTTTTATCCTTAAAACATTAGTTGTATATAAATCATCTCCAACTATTTGGAGTGCCTTTCCATTTTTTTTGGTATAGACTTGAAAACCTTCCCAATCGTCCTGGTCAAAAATATCTTCCATAGAAATAATTGGATATTTACTTCTAAACTGATCGTATACTTCTGCAAGCTCAGTACTTGTATAGGATTTTCCAGTCTTTCTTAGAAAGTACCCACCATCTCTTTTTAGCTCTGATGCTGCAGCGTCTAGACCTAAATAAATATCTTTTCCAAGCATGTATCCTGCTCTTTCAACTGCAAGGGAAATAAAATGAAGAGGTGCTTCATTAGTGTCAAGACTTGGCGCTAGCCCACCTTCATCTCCAACAGCTGTAGTAAGTCCTTCTTCTCTAAGTATGCTTTGCAAAACATGATATATTTCAGATCCAACACGAATGGCATCTGTTACGTTTTTAGCTCCAATTGGTAAAATCATATACTCCTGCATATCTACTGCCCAATTGGCATGTCTTCCGCCATTCATAATATTCATTTGCGGAATTGGAAGTATATAGTGACCATCAAAGTGCGGATTATATTTGGATAAATATTCAAAGAGTGACTTTTTTTCAAATGTTGACTGTGCGCGGGACGCGCTAAGAGATATGGATAGAATTGCATTTGCTCCAAGTTTACTTTTGTCTTTACTGCCATCAGCCTCAATCATTTTCAGATCAAGAGCTTCTTGATCTTCCGCATCCATTCCTACAACAACCTTTGATATATCCCCTTGTACGTTTTCTATTGCTTTAAGAACTCCCATACCCAAGAATCGTTTTTCATCTTTATCTCTAAGTTCATGCGCTTCATATTTTCCTGTGGAGGCACCTGATGGGACGGCAGCCCACCCAGTAGATCCATCTTCAAGAACAACGGTGGTTTTGAGTGTAGGATTTCCTCTGCTGTCTAAAATTTCATGTGCTTCTATTTTGGTAATCTTCATTTGACTATATATTCTTGTCTGGGGTTATTTGGAAAGTTTAGTACATCAAATAATACAAAAGTCGTTGGCGTAATTTGGTAAGGCGAATGATCATCTTTTCCTTCCAAAATTTTCTTTTTTCTATCAGGATTCATTTTCATACGCGTTGCATAGACATCCATTCCATATTTCATTTCTCTTGCGCCTGTCAACCTCTTAGCAAATCCTTGAAATTGAATCCCCCTTACTTTATCTCCTGGTGTATGGGGAAGTACAATTGTGCCTGCTGCTTTTTCATTACCATAAATTTCTTGGGAGTGCCTGCGCTCTGGAGTAGAAATCCAAAAAAGATTTAATTTGTCATCAAAAGCAAAATAAACGCTACATACCCATGGCTGATTATTTTCTGAGGTTGCAACCTGCATAAGCCTGGCTTTTTCTAAATATTCTTTAATAAGCTTCTTAATATCCATAATGATCTTAAATCTTGTACATATTCTACCAGATAAACCAAAAAATGAAAGGAAGATTTTAACACTTAATTATATTAGAAAAAGGAGCGCTGAGGCACCTAGGATACCAAATGTGGCTCCGTAGAAAAATGTCGCAGAAGGATTTATGAGTACCCATAACTGTCCTCCAATAATACTTGCTACGAGTCCTGATAATCCTACAGTTGTCGAATACCAACCAACGCTACTTGCGCGTAAAGCACTTGGAACATAGTCGGTTGCCAATGCTTTTCCAACTGCTCTAAAAATTCCTTGATATACCCCATACAATACAAAAAGGAATCCAATAAGAAATACATTTGAGCTAATACCAAATCCTACATAGGTCAAGATAAATATAATAAAACATAATACAAGAATAATTTTGCGCCCAAATTTATCTGATAAAAAGCCCGCAGGATATGATGAAAGTGCCGCTACCAAATTAAAACATGCATAAATAAAAATGGTTGTAATAAGTGGTATTCCAATATTTTTTGCGCGTAATATTAAAAAGGAATTACTTGAATTTCCAAGGCCAAAAAGTGCAGTTACAAAAATATATTTCCAGTATTTAGCTGGAAACTTCTTTATAGTTATGTTGAGTTTTGCTTTAGTATGAATAATTGCCTTTTTCTCTTTAACAAAAGTAACCATTAGTATAGATAAAAGACCAGGAATAAAAGCTATATAGAAAATGTTGCGAATACTCACATGAAATGCAAAAAGTAGTAAGATTGCAATTAAAGGCCCCACAAATGCTCCGAGATTATCTCCAATTCCTTCAAGGCCAAATGCTTTTCCACGACTTCCCTCCTCAGCAGATGCGGCAATAAGTCCGTCTCTTGGAGCAGACCTAATTCCAGTCCCCAACCTGTCAAGAAAACGTATTCCTAAAACAACCTGCCATATTGATGCCAAACCAAGAAAAGGTTTAGAGATAGCAGCAAAACTATAACCAACTAGCGCAATTGATTTTCTTTTATGCAATTTATCTGATAGCCACCCTGAAAATCCTTGGACAACGTTTTGCGTTGCCGTGGCGACCCCTTCAACAATACCAACTACGCTAACGCTTGCACCTAAGGTCTGTGTTAGAAAAATAGGAAGTATAGGATAAAGCATTTCTGTTGCAATATCAGAAAAGAAACTAGTAAAAGCTAAAAGAAAAGTGTTTTTTGTAAGACCTGAAAAGTAATTATCTTTTTTCATCAAATCAATATTATCATAATTAGTAAATAGTTTTGAAAAATTGAGGCAGGGTGGTATAGTTAAGTATATGTTTCTTCTTTTAAAAAAACTGTTGGTTTTCTTTTTCATGCTTATGCTTATAAAACCCGCCTCTTCTTTTGCACAGGCCCCTGTACAAAGCGTCCAAGGAGCCGCAACTTTGGGAGTTGCTAGACTAGTTGAGGCAAAAGATATAAAAAAAATAAAAGAGGCTATGGTTTTGTCCTCATCTGCGCAGGGCGCAATACCTTCTACTGTTCCTTACGATTCTCAGGTTGTAGGAGTAGTCTCATTTGATGCAGCAATAGTTATAAATACAAATGGAGGCTCAAAAAGTGTACCTGTTATTTCTGATGGAAATATATATATACTTGCCTCAACACAACAAGGAAAAATTAAAAAAGGAGACCTACTTACAACGTCTACTATACCGGGTGTCGCTGTAAAGGCGACTAAATCAGGATATGTTTTAGGCACTGCTTTAGACGACTATACAAATTCTGATCCAAAAAAAGTAGATAAAATTGCCATAAGTCTTTATCTACATTATTTTAATTCTAAACCCATTTTCCCGGGTAATTTATCAGATCTTTTTAATGGCGCATTACTTCCTACTGCTAATGGTCCGTCCCCAATATTTAAAGACATTATTGCAGCAGCCGTAGTCATGGGATCATTAATTCTGGGTTTTTTAAGTTTTGGGAGAACTGCTGCAAAAGGAGTAGAGGCGCTTGGGAGAAATCCTGCAGCAAGTAGGATTATTCATCTAGGTATTATTTTTAATGTTGGAATTGTGGTTGCAATATCTCTGGCAGGACTCATAGTCGCACTCCTGATTTTAAGGTTATAATTTCTATACTATTTCTACTATTTTTGGATCTACTAACTTTTTGTAATCTTGTGATTTTATACCTATAGAAAATCTTCTGTCGCCTGCGTTAAATACTATTTTCTCATTTTGCAAAAGAGAGGGATCTACATATACCTCAAGTCCAAAAAGATTTCCAAAAGGAGGTACACCACCTGGTCTTACTCCATTTGTAATTTCTATAACCTCTTCCTCTGTTGCAAATCTAATTTCCTTCGCTTGTAAAACATCCTTTGACTTCACATTATCAAATCTTTTATCTCCAGGAATAACTACCATAACAAATTTTTTAATACCACCCGGCTGTTTTATTTTTACTATTAATGCTTTTGCTCCTTGCTTAATTGTGTATCCTGTTCTTAATTTCGCTGCTTCTTCACTAGTCCTAACTTCCTCATGCTCAAAAGTCTCATACCAACATCCGTTTTGGGTAAGTAAATCTTCAATTGCTTTTACCAAAGGATGATATTCCATATAAATCAATCAGTAGTATACCATTTATATGGAATAGAATTGAATCTGTTTCCATGTATCGATACGTCACAACATGAAGTCATTTTAAGAATTTGAAGGAAGCGAGGATTTGATCAAAAATTTTTTCCGAATCCTTATCATCTGTTCCAATAAGCCATGAGTCATTTTTATAATTTAATATTACATTCATACTTGAATCACCTGCTTTAGAAAATCCAAGACTCTTTATGTAAGTAGTTGTATACTGAATTCCCAAAACACCGTTTATGCTAACTTTTTTTGAAACAGTCTTTTGATATTCATTAGTTGATGTATCTGGCGACGTAAAAACATCACTTATTACAATTCCATAAGGAATATCCACTTCAGGGTACTTCTTTACTAGCTCTCCTTTAATTTGCGTAATCATTTCTTTTGGCCCTATATGCAATGCTCCGGCAAGCACGATGTTATCCCATCCAGGAGGATAACTAACTTCATATCTGCCTTTAGGATCTATGTACTTCACCCACCCTTGTGAGTTAGATAGATTTTGGTCCAGAAACATAAATGTTGAAAGGATATAGCTTTCTGTACTGTTATTATTAAATGCTTTAACTGAGGATAATGCCTTAATTAAAATATGTCCATTTGATATTGCAATTACCCTATCATGCGGACCATCGCCACCACTTACTTGATCATAGATCTCCATGTCAACACCATCTTTAATTAATGAATGCAAATGATAATTAACATTGGGAAATTGTTTTTCATCATCTAATGCTTCCTGCATAGCAGACTTAGCGGATAGTTCTTCGGAAATAAAATCAATATACTCTTGATGCCAATTGACTAGATTCATACCGCCTTCATTAAGCTTTATCATTTTATTAGGATTATAAATTGTTGTCCCAACGCCATTATAGGCTGGATCTTTTTCAGTGATCCAATCAGGTGGATATTGGATGCTAAAATATTTATTTGTATATGTTCTCCAGGTTGTAGTAGGGATCTGAGTTGGAGTTTGTAAATTCTTAAGGACTTTAGAAGTTTTTGTATTTAGATCATATACTCTAAAACTAAAAATAATTAGAAAAATGATTCCAGCTATACCTAAAGAAATAACAAAAGTTGGTGACGATCTAAAAAAGCTTCTTGACTGCGGTGCATGAGGTGCGGGGAGAATAGTTTGATTTTCAATACTTTCTTCTTTGCCATCCTTCATAAGATAAGTGTCGCATGAAAAATAAAGCAAAGTCAATTGCCTTAACTTTGGAATACCATAATGCTGCAAAGACTTTAGCGCTATGTAGCGATAAAGATACTACGTAGTACTGGAGTTTGTATACAAATATAAATCACTAAGGTTGGTATTAACTAAAAATCCCGAGGTGTCCTAGCTAGTCCACCTTAAAGGTGTATTTTAAAAATATAGATTTTATCTACTAGTCCTATAGAATGTTGCGGAAATAAGCCTATAAGTTTGCCTCAGGAATTTTATTTTTATTGAAGCTAGAATACCACTAAAACAAAAAATATTACTGTAGTACAATATAGATATGACAACTGCCCAGATCATGCAGTTGGTTGCTCTCGTGGCCAACATTGCAACCTTGCTTTTTGTTGCTTATTACTTCTTAGGACTGAGAAGACGTGAGAAAGATATTCAAAAAAAAGAAGCCGAGATGACCACTGGCTCTAGACAGGTGATGGACAACGCTTTAGCTAGGGAAAAGCAATTATTGGATAACGCTACGGCTGAAGCAAATCAAATCATTCAAGTAGCAACAACTGAAGCTCAACAAATTATTGCAGGTGCCCAGACTATCAGCAAAATGTCCAAAGAGACCATAGACGCGGCTATGCAAAAACTAGTGGTGGATATTCAGGGGATTGGGAGTACGACGCAGCTGACTGTTGAGCAAGCAATGCAAAAAATGGTAGTAGATATCCAAAAAGAAGCTATGGATTCGTCCCATACCCTCATGGGAAATTATGCAACTTCCTTAAAGCAGGTCGCTACAACTTCACTTACTGACTTTTCGACAGTTGCCAAGGGCCTGGAAGTAGATCTCCAAAGACAAATAAATGAATTTAATCAGACGTTACTTCCTGCACTTCAAAAGCAACTTGAGGAATATAAGCAAGCAAGGCTAAAACAAACGGAGGAAACAATTTCCCGCATTGTACAACGCGCATCCCAAGAAGTTATGAACAAATCAATTTCAGTAATAGATCATCAAAGCATTATGCTTGAAGCACTAGAAAAAGCTAAAAAAGAAGGGTTGTTTAGTTAAAAGTTTGTCATGCTGAACTTGTTTCAGCATCTTAGTAACTGACAATAGATAATAGAATGTAGAAAATTGTAGTAGATAGTAGAATATAGTTTATTGACTTACTTCTATTTTTCAAACCTATCTTCTATTCACAATTATCTATTGTCCTAATAAATAGATCCCGAAATAAATTCGGGATGACACAAGTCTACTTTTAATTTTAAACTTATATATTATGGAGATTTTAGATTTATCAGAGTTTTGTAAAACAAAAGCACAGGCGAATGATTTTTTTATTCGTCTTTCTAATATTTCGCAGAAAATGTACCAGACAGACTTTAATCTTGAAAAAGAGCTGATAGAACAGTTTGGCATACAGAAAAAAGAAGCGTTTTTCACTCTTTTACGAAATAGTAATACCACAACAACATCTCCTGTTGCACTTAAAGCATTTATTGCTACAATTTTACAGAAGATTTCAACCCTTCAGGTTCTTAATATGACGCTTGCATTTCAACCAAATGAGGATACTCTTAAAGCTTTATCTGATTGGTTTTTGCTTAATACTAATAAGCAGGTGCTATTTAATATTTCCGTTGATCCTAATTTAATTGCTGGAGCTTCTATCTATTACAATAGCAAATATTGGGACTTTTCAATAAAACCCACATTTGACAGGATTCTTAGAGAAGTGGTAACAGGCAAGCCAACAACACCTGCTGCAGCAACGCCTATCGCAGCAACGCAAGCGCAAGCGCAAGCACCAATCGAAGCACCAAAACCAGCAACTCAAAATGTTACTATTGCAAGTTAATTAACGAAAAGATTGCTTCGTCCGCCCAGGCGGACTCGCAATGACGTAGCACTTATTAGAAATTAGAAATTTATCAATATGGATCCACTTTTTAGCCAATTATTAAAAAAAACTAAGGAATATGGAGTTGTTTACCAGGTAAGTCATCCTATTGTTTTTATTGAGGGAATTCCTAATGTAAAAACTCATGAGGTGATTCTTTTTGAAAACGGGCAAAAAGGCGAAGTCTTCACTATTAACCGCGGAAAAATTGAAGCCAGGGTCTTTTCCCATGAACCAGTTAAGGTAGGGATGAAGGTAACTAGGACTGACCAATTATTATCTGTACCTGTTGGACGGGAACTTTTGGGACATACTATAAATCCTTTAGGAGAGCCTCTGGACCCTAATGCAACTTTTACCATGCCTTCAGAAATGCGAGATGTTGAGTCAAAGCCAATAGGAATTTCAGGGAGGCAAAAAATAGCAACACCATTGACAACAGGAATTTCTCTCATAGATCTTTTAATCCCACTTGGCCGTGGACAACGTGAACTTCTAATTGGAGATAGAAAAACGGGTAAGACGGCAATTCTAATGACAACAATCAAATCACAGGTAAGTGAAGGGATCATTGCAATCTATGCTGCAATTGCGAAAAGAAAAAGTGATATTAAAAAACTACAGGAATTTTTTGTCCATGAAAAGATTATGGATAAGGTTATTATTGTTGCCACAGGATCTAATGACTCACCAAGCCTTATTTTCCAGACTCCATATGCTGCAATGTCTATAGCTGAATATTTTAGGGATCAGGGTCAGAATACAATTGTGATTCGAGTTATCCCTCTTAGCAAGAAGGTTTCCAGGACGCGACTCATATCCCGGCGATATCTTCTATGTACATTCCAGACTTTTAGAGCGCGGAGGTAATTTCAAGCATCCAAAAGTTGGAGAAGTCGCAATCACTTGTTTACCAGTCATTGAAATAGTTGAGGGAGATTTTACCGGATATGTTGCAACAAATGTCATGGGCATTACGGATGGCCATCTTTTTCTAGATAGTAATATTTATTATCAAGGAATGCGTCCTGCTGTTAATATCCCTTTATCTGTTACTCGTGTTGGAAGACAGACTCTGGACAATCTCTCAAGAGATATTAATAAAACATTAACAGCGTTCTTAGGTCAATATAATAAACTACAAAATCTTTCGCATTTTGGCCAGGAGCTAACTCCTGAGGTAAAAAAGAAATTACGCATAGGTGATATGATATATAAGTTCTTTACACAGTCTTATCATGAAACTGTTCCAAGCAAAGTACAGCTAGTGATTCTCTCACTTCTTT
>WNFL01433216.1_pt1 | contig 21201 bp, 16 predicted proteins | sample 5400361 | NCBI WGS metagenome assembly WNFL01 (sample SAMN13153351, study PRJNA577476) | soil metagenome | isolation source: 40 cm soil on Douglas fir-dominated hillslope | place: USA:California | collected 2013-09-17
GCATCGCGGGACCCGTCCTCGCCGCCGCCGCCTTCCTGCTTCCCTCTTGCGCCAAGAAAGAGGTGAAGCCCGATGTGAAGATCGGGGTCATCGCCGAGCTGACCGGCGACATCCCGGCCGTCGGGGCCTCGTGCAAGAACGCCGCGCAGATGGCCGTCGACGAGATCAACGCGGCGGGCGGCATCGACCTCGGAGGCGTCAAGCACGGGCTCTCGATCGTCGTCGAGGACTCGGCCGCCAAGGCGGACCAGGCCGCGGCCGCGGCGCAGAAGCTGATCAACCAGGACCAGGTGCTCGCGATCGTGGGGCCGAACGCGAGCCTCGGCGCCATCCCCGCGGCGCAGATCGCCGAGGGCGCGCAGACGCTCCTGATCACGCCCTGGTCGACGAACCCGAAGACGACTCTCGACAACGAGGGGAAGCCGAAGAAGTGGGTCGTGCGCGCCTGCTTCACCGACACGTTCCAGGGGCGCGTCCTCTCGCGTTTCGCGCACGACTACATGCACGCGACCAAGGCCGGCGTCCTCTACGACGTCGCGTCGGAGGCCCCGAAGGGGCAGGCCGAGCTCTTCAAGGCCGACTTCGAGAAGGACGGCGGGAAGGTCGTCGCGTTCGAGACGTACACGACTTCAGACAAGGACTTCTCCGCGCAGCTCACGAAGATCAAGGCGGCGGCCCCCGAGCTCGTCTTCCTGCCGAGCTACTACAGCGACGTCCCCCTCCAGCTCCAGCAGGCGCACCGGCTCGGTCTGACCGTGCCGTTCCTCGGAAGCGACTCGTGGTCGAGCCCAGAGATCATCAAGCTCGCGGGACAGGACGCGGAGGGCGCCTATTTCTGCAACCACTACTCGCCCGGCGCGAAGAACGAGATCACGGGCCGCTTCGTCGTCTCGTACAAGAAGAAGTACGGGCAGGAGCCCGACGACGTGGCGGCGCTGACGTACGACGCGTTCGGCGTCCTCGCGAAGGCGATCGCGAGCGCGGGGAAGCTCGACCGGCAGGCGCTGCGCGACGCGCTCTCGAAGATCACGACGTACGACGGCGTGACGGGGAAGATTTCCTACCCGGCCGGATCCGGCGACCCCGTGAAGGGCGCCGTGATGATGAAGATCTCCGGCGGAAAATTCGTATGGGTGACCAATGTGGACCCCCTGTGAGGGGTCCACATTGGTCGATTGACGCTGCTGGTGATCGGGGGCCGTCTTCGGCGGCCCCCGTACCCCCCGGCGTGTCCTAGTAGGTCTCGGCGTTCGTCGCCATGAGCTATCTCGCGCAGCAGGCGCTCAACGCGCTCCAGCTCGGCAGCATCTACGCCCTGATCGCACTCGGGTACACGATGGTGTACGGCGTCCTGACGATGATCAACTTCGCGCACGGAGACGTCTTCATGGCGGGAGCGTTCCTCTGCTTCATCGCGGGGACGTTCCTGAGGCTGCCGTTCGCGCTCGCGCTCCTCTTCTCGATGGCGGGGACCGCGCTCCTCGGCGCCCTCGTCGAGCGCGTCGCGTACCGGCCCCTCAAGGACGCGCCGCGCATGTCCGCCGTCATCACCGCGCTCGGCTGCGGACTCTTCCTCGAGAACGTGACGCTGGCGCTCAGCCCCTATCCCCGGCGCGTGCCGACTCTCCTGCCGAACACGACGTGGACGTTCGGGACGCTCGCGGTCTCCTCGCTCCAGATGGCGATCGTCGGCCTGTCCCTCCTCCTCATGATCGCGCTCGACCTCCTCGTGCGGCGCTCGATGTGGGGTCTCGCGATGCGCGCCATCTCCTCCGACCGCGCGATCGTGCCCGCGATGGGCGTCCCGGTCCTCCGCGTCATCTCGGCGACGTTCGCGATCGGCGGGGCGCTCGGCGGGGCGGCCGGCGTGATGTACGCGATGGCGTATCCGGTCATCGACCCCTCGATGGGGATCCTCGTCGGGTGGAAGGCGTTCATCTCCGCGGTCGTGGGCGGCATCGGGAACCTGCGCGGGGCCGTCCTGGGCGGCTTCCTCCTGGGCGGTACGGAGGTTCTCGTCGCGGCGTTCCTGCCGTCGACGTACCGCGACTTCGTCGGCTTCACGCTGCTCCTCGTCCTCCTGGTCGTCCGGCCGCAGGGGCTCCTCGGGACGCCGCCGCTCACGAAGGTCTGAGCGAATTGAAGTTCGTGCCGGGCCGTTTCCTCGACCAGAGCGCGACGATCCCGACCCTGCTCCTCGTCGGGCTCTTCCTCGCGGCGGCGACGCAGACCTTCGGGCTCCTCTCCCCTTACTGGCTCCTCATCCTGATGACGCTCGGGATCAACGCGATCCTCGCGGCGTCGCTCCAGCTCGTGAACGGCGCGATGGGCGAGTTCTCGGTCGGGCACGCCGGCTTCATGGCGGTCGGCGCGTACACGGCGTCGGTTCTGACCGTCGAGGTCCTGCCTCGAGAGCTCGTCGCGGCGCTCTTCCCGCTCGCGGTCCTCGCGGGCGGCGCGGTCGCGGCGCTCGTCGGGCTCCTCCTCGCGGTCCTCTCCTTCAAGACGCGCGGCGACTACCTCGCCATCGTGACTCTCGCCTTCAACATGATCGTCAAGTCGGCCCTCGAGAACGTCGAGGCCGTCGGCGGCCCGCGCGGCTTCCTCGGCATGCGGAAGCTGACGACGCTGCCGTGGACGTTCGTCTTCGTCGTCCTGACGTACTTCGTGATCCGCAACCTCGTCCACTCGCGCTTCGGTCGCGGCGTGCTCGCGATCCGCGAGGACGAGCTCGCCGCGAACCTGATGGGCGTCGACACGCGCCGCGCGAAGGTGCTCGCGTTCGCGGTGTCGTCGTTCTTCGCCGGCGTCGCGGGCGGGCTCTGGGCGCACCTCCTCCAGTTCATCAACCCGCGCATGTTCGACATCGTGAAGTCGACGGACATCCTCGTGATGGTCTACCTCGGCGGCGTCGGCTCGCTCGGCGGCTCGCTCCTCGGCGCGGCGGTCTTCACGCTCCTCCTCGAGCTCCTTCGCCCGCTCGGGATGGCGCGCATGGTCGTGATGCCGCTCTTCCTCGTCGTGCTGATGATCTTCCGGCCGCGCGGGCTCGCGGGCGGAAGCGAGCCGCGGTTCTTCGTCCCGCTCCGCGAACGGCTGCTGGCGCGCCGGCTGCGCACGGCCAAGACGTGAGCCTCCTCTCGGCCCGCGGCCTCACGCAGCGCTTCGGCGGGCTGACGGCGCTCTCGTCGTTCGACCTGGCGCTCGAGGAGGGCGAGCTCGTCGGGATCATCGGCCCGAACGGCGCGGGCAAGACGACCGCCTTCAACGTCCTGACGGGCATCTACACGCCGTCCGCCGGGGAGCTCTCTTTCGCGGGCGAGAGCCTCCTCGGCATGAGGACGAGCGAGATCGCGGCCCGCGGCGTCGCCCGCACGTTCCAGAACATCAGGCTCTTCAAGGACCTGACCGTCCTCGACAACGTGAGGATCGCGCACGAGTCGCGCGGGCGCGTGTCGCCTTTCGCCGCGCTCTCGCTCGCGCGCTCGTTCCGCCGGGAGGAGGAGATGATCGTGGAAAGCTCGCTCGAGCTGCTCCGTCTCTTCCGGCTCGAGGACGCCGCGCTCGCTCCGGCGAAGAGCCTTCCCTACGGCCGCCAGCGCCGCCTCGAGATGGCGCGCGCGCTCGCGCTCCGCCCGCGCCTCCTCCTCCTCGACGAGCCGGCCGCCGGGATGAACTCCGCCGAGGCCGCGGAGCTGATGGAGCTGATCCGCTGGATGAAGGAGACGTTCGCGTTGACGATCCTCCTGATCGAGCACCAGATGGACCTCGTGATGGGACTCTGTCAGCGGCTCTTGGTCCTCGACTTCGGCGTCACGATCGCCGCCGGTCTCCCGGACGAGATCCGGCGGAACCCGAAGGTCCTCGAGTCGTACCTGGGACAGGAGGTCGCGACGTGACGGCGCCGCTCCTGGCGGTGCAGGACCTCGTCGTCTCCTACGGCGGCATCCGCGCGGTGAAGGGGATCTCGTTCCACGTCGACGAAGGCGAGGTCGTCACGCTCGTCGGCGCGAACGGCGCCGGGAAGTCCTCGACGCTGCGCGCTCTCTCCGGCCTCGTGCCGTGGGAGGGGACGGTCCTCCACGAGGGCGCGAGCCTGCGCGGCGTCCCCGCGCACACGATCGTCGCGCGCGGCGTCGCTCACGTGCCGGAGGGGCGGCGCATCTTCGGAAACCTGACGGTCGCCGAGAACCTGCGCCTCGCGACATGGACACGCCGGGGCGACGGCCGCGTCGCCGAGGACGAGGCGCGCGCGTTCGCGCTCTTCCCCGTGCTGAAGGCCCGCGCCCGCCAGAGCGCGGGCACGCTCTCCGGCGGCGAGCAGCAGATGCTCGCGCTCGCGCGCGCGCTGATGAGCCGGCCGCGACTCCTCCTCCTCGACGAGCCGTCGATGGGCCTCGCGCCGCGCCTCGTGCGCGAGATCTTCGAGGCTCTCGCGGAGATGAGCCGCCTCGGCATGACGCTCCTCCTCGTGGAGCAGAACGTCAACATGGCCCTCCACCTCGCGAGCCGTGCGTACCTCCTCGAGACGGGCACCGTCGCGCTCGAGGGCCCGTCTCGGGATCTCCTCTCGCACCCCCGGGTCCTCGAGGCGTACCTCGGGGCCGCGGCGAAGCCCTAGCGTGGTCTCAGAGAGGCGCCGGGCCTCCGCCGAAGAGGTAGTTCACGAGATAGAAGACGTCGTTGACGTCGACCTTCTTGTCCCCGTTCACGTCGACGCTCCCGAGCGGCGCGGGGCCGTGGGAGTAGAGGTAGTTGACCAGGTAGAAGACGTCCTGCACGGTGAGTATGCCGTCGCCGTTCGCGTCGCCGTGCGGCGGCGTCGCGCTGGTGCGCGAGGAGGTCCAGTCTGGGCAGGACGCCGCCGGCCCGGCGCCGTACGAGCCGGTCGCGGGGAACGTGACGGTGGCGCCACCCGAGTCGACGAACGAGAAGTAGTAGCGGTGGCAGCTCGTCCCGAGATTCGTGGCCTGCGTGTGCCACGCGCCGTTCGTCTGCGAGCCGCGGTCGAGCGTCAGCGGCCTGGCGTTCCCGTCGAGGACGACGGCGGCGGAGCGCGGGGCCGCCGTGTCGTACCAGTTCGCCCAGAAGTCGACGGTCGGGCCCGACTGCGGGTCGTGCGCGCCCGACGGGATCTTCCCGGGCGCCGCGCCGGAGCCGAAGTCGCCCGTGTACCACGCGTCGGAGTTCCCGTGGCCGACCGAGCCCGTCTGCCTCAGCAGGAGCCAGCGGTGGCCGTTCGACTCGCTGAACGCGCAGGAGGAGCTGCTCGTCGCCTCGTACATCCAGAGGTAGTAGATGGAGACCGGGTCCTGGCCGCCCCAGACAGCGATGATCTCGCCCGAGCCCTGGTTGCCGAACAAGCTGATGCGCGCGAACGGATCGGTGAAGGATCCGCCGTTGCAGGCGCAGCCGGCCGAGCCGTCGCATGTGCCGGGGTACGTGCTCGAGATGTTGAACGGCACGGTGCAGTGCGACGCATGGTCGAAGTACCCCTGGCGAAACATCTCGTCGGAGTGGAAGCGCGCGGAGCGCGTCAGCGAGAGGTCGAACGAGAGCGGCGGCATCGGGGCGTAGCAGCCCTTGTCCGCGCAGTTGCCGTTGGGGCACGAGGCGAGGTCCGTCTGCGGGTCGACGCGCGAGCGGTTCGTCCACTCCAGCATCACGCGCTCGGACCACTTCGGGAATCCGTTCACCGGCTCGCCCGTGAACGTCGTGGCGAGGGGCTGGAGAGACGGGCTCATCGCCTCGTCCTGGGCGAGGACGGGCGATGCGAGAGGCAGGGCCAGGAGGCAGGCCGCGAGGAGCGTGGCCGCCGCGGAACGATGCGACATGGGAAAGACCTTCCGTGAGAGAGGATAGCAACGCATCTTTGAAGGGAGTGTGAGCGCCGACGCCCAGCCCACCGGTTTTCTCGACGAGCTAATGCTCGACCAGGGTCGAGCATTTCGAGGACAGGTGACCCCTCGGGCGAGCAGTCCCTGGTCAGCCGGACGTGCTCTTCCCGAACGCGTCGCGCAAGGAGCCGCGCTGCAGCTTCCCCATCGCGTTCCGGGGCAGCGCCTCGACGAACGCGATCTCGCGCGGCCGCTTGTAGCCGCTCAGGCGGGGCTCGAGCCACGCCCCGAGCTCCTCGAGCGTGAGCGGCGCGCGCGCGACGACCGCCGCGGCGACGCGCTCGCCGAGGTCCGGATCCGGGAGGCCGACGACGGCGGCCTCGGAGATCGCGGGATGCGTCTGAAGGACCTCCTCCACCTCTCGCGGCGAGACGTTGAAGCCGCCGGTGATGATCAGCTCCTTCGCGCGCGCGGTGAGGAAGACGAAGCCGTCCTCGTCGCGGTGCCCGAGGTCCCCGGTCTTGAACCAGCCGTCGTCCGTGAACGCCGCCCGCGTCGCAGCCTCGTTCCCGGCGTAGCCCTTGAAGACGTTCGGGCCCTTCAGGAGGAGCTCGCCCGTCTCGCCCTCGATCTTCAGCTCCACGCCCCGGAACGGCACGCCGACCGAGCCGGGCTTCCGCGGCCCCGCGAGCGGGTTGCCGAGCAGCATGCCGGTCTCGCTCATGCCGTAGCGCTCGAGGATCCGCGCGCCGAACGCGCGCTCGAACGCGAGGAGGCTCTCGGCGGGGAGCGGCGCCGAGCCGGAGACCCAGAGGCGCACCCGGCCCGCCCGCGCCGGAGCGCGCGCGGCCTCCTGGAGGAGCCGGGAGTACATCGTTGGGACCCCAAAGAAAAGCGTCGGGCGCCCCGTCGCGATCCGCGCCAGGACGTCCGCGGCGTCGAAGCGCGGCCAGAGGTCGAGGGTCGAGCCGGTCAGGATCGTGCCGTTCAGCCCGACGCCGAGGCCGTGCATGTGGAAGAGCGGGAGCGCGAGGAGGAGCTTCGCCTCGATGTTCGCGACGAGGTTCGCGTGCGTGAGCATCGCGCCCTTGCTCTTGCCGGTCGTCCCGGACGTGTAGAGGACGAGCGCGAGGTCCTCCGGACGCGGCCTCCCTTCCGGCAGCGCGGCCGCGTCGGCGGGCGGGGGCTCCCGATCGGGGTCGTCCTCGATGGTCAGGATCCGCCGGTACGAGGCGAGGGCCCCGATCGCTTCGGCCCGCTCCACGTCCGCGAGGACGAGCTTCGCGCCGGAGTCCGCCAGGACGTGCTCCATCTCCGCCGGCGCCGCGCGGGGGTTGACGGGCACGGCCGCAGCGCCCGCGCGCAGGACCGCGAGGTAGCTCTCGAGGAACTCCGGGCGGCTGCCCATCGCGAGCGCCACGCGGTCGCCGCGCCCCAGGCCGCGCGCGCGGACCTCGGCCGCGAGCCGGTCGACGTTCGCCCGCGCTCGCCGCCAGGTCGTCTCCCGGCCTCCGAAGCGGCAGAGGACGCGATCCCCGCGGCGCTCCACGTTCTCGAGGAACGCGTCGACGAGAGTGCCGCTCACGCCGCGGCCGTCCGGTCCTGGAGCTGGAGGGCGTAGAGGCGCGAGTAGAGGCCGCCCTTGGCGAGGAGCTCGGCGTGCGTGCCCGTCTCCTTGATCTCGCCGTGCGAGACGACGAGGATCTGGTCGGCCCTCACGATCGTCGAGAGGCGGTGCGCGACGACGATCGACGTCCGTCCCGCGAGGAGGCGTTGGACGGCGCGCTCGATCACGCCCTCCGTCTCCGGGTCCACGCTGGAGGTCGCCTCGTCGAGGATCAGGATGCGCGGGTCGCGGGCGAGGGCGCGCGCGAAGGAGACGAGCTGCTTCTCGCCGACGGAGAGGCCGATGCCGCGCTCGCCGAGGCGCGCGTCGAGCCCGCGCGGGATGCGCGAGAGGAGCGGCGCGAGGCCCACCTCTCGGCACGCCTCCTCGATCCGCTCGCGCGGCATCCCCTCGTCGAAGAAGGAGACGTTCTCCGCGATCGTGCCGGAGAAGAGGAACGTGTCCTGCAGGACGATGCCGAAGCTGCCGCGGAACGCGACCGGGTCGAGGTCCTTCACGTCGACGCCGTCCACGAGGACGCGCCCCTTCGTCACGTCGTAAAAGCGGAGGAGGAGGTTCACGATCGTAGACTTCCCCGAGCCGGTCGCGCCGACGAGCGCGAGCGTCTGCCCGGGCCGGGCGTGGAGCGAGACGCCCTTCAGCACCTCCTCGCCCGGCTTGTACGAGAAGCGGACGTCCTCGAACCGGACGTCGCCCCGGACCGGCGCCTCCAGAAGCGCGGGCCGCGCGGGCGCCACGATCGAGGGCGGCTGATCGAGAAGCTGGAAGATCCGCTCGGCGGAGGCCATCGCCCCTTGCAGGATGTTGTACTTCTCCGAGAGGTCCATCAGCGGGCGGTAGAACCTCTTCGAGTACTGGAGGAACGCGACGACCCCTCCGATCGTCATCGTGCCCCTCAGGACCTGCGCCCCGCCGTACCAGACGATCGCCGCCATGCCGAGCGCGGAGAGGAGGTCGAGCGCGGGGTAGAAGACGGAGTAGTAGAAGATCGAGTCGATGTTCGCGGCGCGGTGCTCGTCGTTCACCTTCGAGAACGCGCGCGCCGCCTCCCTCTCCCTCAGGAAGAGCTGCACGATCGCCATCCCGGACAGGTGCTCCTGGAGGAACGCGTTGACGCGCGCGATCTTCACGCGCACGCGCCGGTAGGTGTCGCGCGCGCCCTTCCGGAACCAGTTCGTCACCCAGATCATCGGGAGGAGGATCGCGAACGTGACGGCCGCGAGCGGGGCGTTCAGGACGAAGAGCAGGACCACGATCCCGCCGAGGACCGCGAGGTCCCCGAGGAGCGCGACGAACCCGGACGTGAAGAGCTCGTTCAGCGCGTCGACGTCGGTCGTCAGGCGCGTCATGAGTCGGCCGACCGGAGTCTTGTCGTAGACGGCGACGTCCGCCCGCTGGAGGTGCGCGAAGATGCTGGTGCGGAGGTCGTACATCACGCCCTGCCCCATCCGCGAGGTCCACTCGACCATCAGCGCCGTCAGGACGAACGTGCCGATCGCGGTCGCGACGTAGAGGAGCGCGATCCAGGTCAGGGCGGAGGGGCCCGAGAGCGGCGCGCCGGCCCAGGCGAAGAGGCGCTCGACGATCCGGCCCGCCGCGCCGGTCTTCTCCTTCGAGAAGACGAGGTCGATCGCCGCCGCGGTGAGGAGCGGCCCCGCGAGCTGGAGGACGGACTCGAGGAGGAGGACGACGACGGAGCCCGCCATCAGAGAACGGTAGGGGCGGGCGAGGACGAAGAGGCGCTTGACGAGGCGCGCGTCGTACGCCTTGCCGAGGGCGTCTTCCTCGTGGGGCGTGGCGGCGCTCATGCGGCTTCCACTTCTTGCTCTCCGGGGGGCTTACCTTCGGGCGCCCCCCGGACCCCCCGCGTTGTCGTCATGCCGCCTCTACCTCCTCTTCGAGACGCTGCCTTTCCGCGAGCTCCGCGTAGACGCCGCCTTTCGCGAGGAGCTCCTCGTGCGTGCCCTCCTCCGCGATGCGCCCCTTCTCGAGGACGAGGATCCGCTCCGCGTTCTGGATCGTCGAGAGGCGGTGCGAGACGAGGAAGACGGTCCGGTCCTTCACGGTCTCGAAGAGGTGCGACACGATGCGCGCCTCGGTCTCCGTGTCGACGGACGCGAACGCGTCGTCGAGGAGGAGGATCGGCGCGTCGAGGAGGAGGGCGCGGGCGAGCGCCACGCGCTGCTTCTGCCCCCCGGAGAGCGTGATGCCGCGCTCGCCGACGACGGTGTCGAGCCCCTTCGGAAACCCGCCGAGATCGGGCCCGAGGCCCGCGGCGGCCGCGGCCCTCTCGATCTGAACGCGCGAGGCGCCCGGCTGTCCAAAAGCGATGTTGGCGCCAATCGTGTCGGAGAACAGGAACGTCTCCTGCGGGACGACGACGACGTTCCGGCGGAGGACCGGAAGCGGGATCGAGGTGACGTCGCGGCCGCCGAGGAAGAGCGTCCCGGGCGCGGGCTCGTCGATGCGGAGGAGGAGGGAGAGGAGCGTCGACTTGCCGGCGCCCGTGCGCCCCACGATCGCGGTCGTGGTCCCAGGCTCCGCGCCGAACGTGACGCCGGAGAGGATCGGGCGCGCGTCGTACGCGAACGTCAGCCCGCGAGCCGCCACCGAGCCCGAGAGGCGCTCGCCCGTGTCGGTCTCCTCCGCCAGCGGCTCGGCCTCCCAGATGTCGAGCATCCGATTCCACGAGGCCGTGCCGCGCTGCCAGAGGTTGACGACCCATCCGAGCGCGATCGCGGGCCAGATCAGCTCGGTCATGTAGAGGTTGAACTCGACGTAGCGCGCGACGGAGAGCTTCCCCGAGAGGATGAGGCGTCCGCCGACGAGGAGCGTCAGCGCGAAGCCGACGCCGACGAGGAGCTGGAGGAGCGGGAAGTAGAGCGCGTTGAGCCGCGCGAGGCCGAGGTTCCGCTTCAGGAACTCCCGGTTCCCCTTCTCGAAGCGCGCCTCCTCGCTCGCCTCGCGCGCGAACGCGCGGACGAGGCGGACGCCCGAGAAGTTCTCCTGCGCAGCGGCCGAGATCTCGGCGAAGAACTCCTGGATCTTCGTGAAGCGCCGGTGCGTCATCTGGCCGACGACGCTCGTCGCGAGCGCCACGAGCGGGAAGAGCGCGAGGCATACGGCGGTGAGGCGCGGCGAGACGGAGAGCATCAGCGCGATCGACCCGAGCCCGACCATCACGGTGTTCGCGGCCTGCATGATGCCCGGCCCGAGGAGCATCCGAACCGCCGAGAGGTCGTTCACCGCGCGGCTCATCAAGTCCCCGATCCGGTTCTTCCGGTACCAGACGGGCGGAAGGCGCAGGAGGTGCTGGAAGAGGTCCTCGCGCATCTCGTACTCGACGTCACGCGAGGCGCCGATCAGGTAGCGGCGCGTCAGGAAGAGGTTGATCGCGTCGCCGGCGGCGAGGAGGACGATGACGGACGAGAGCCGGAAGAGCCGCCCCGCCGTCACGCCGGTCGAGAGCTCCTCGATCGCGCGCCGCACGACGCGCGGCATCGCGAGGAAGAGCGCCGTCGAGCACGCCATCGTGCCGAAGCCGATCACGAAGCGGAGCGGACGGCGTCTGAAATAGGCGAGGAAGCGGGGGACGTCTCTCACGGCAGGTGGCGCGCGGCGCGCGGTGGCAGCGGCACGCGGGCCCTCGATCTTAGCAATCGGGGCACGTCTCTTGAATGGGTGGAGGAGATGACGATCTCCCTCGCGCCGAAGCACCTCGCGCGCTACAAGGAGCTCGCCGGGCTCTTCCTGAAGTACGGCCACGGCGAGCTCGCGAACGACCTCCGCGCGAAGAGTGAGCTGCCCGAGCTCCCCGAGGAGACCGCGGCGCACCCCTCGCCGAAGGCGGAGGAGCTGGCAGCGGATCTCGAGCGCCTCGGGCCCACGTTCGTGAAGCTGGGCCAGCTCTTCTCGACACGGGCCGACCTGCTGCCGGCACCTTATCTCGAGGCGCTCTCGCGCCTCCAGGACGAGGTGGAGCCGTTCCCTTTCGCGGAGGCTTCGCGGATCGTCTCGTCCGAGCTCGGCGTGAGGATGTCGAAGGCGTTCCTCTCCTTCGACGAGGACCCGATCGCGGCCGCCTCGCTCGGGCAGGTGCACCACGCCCGCCTGCGCGACGGGCGCGAGGTCGCGGTGAAGGTGCAGCGCCCCGGCATCCGCGAGCGGATCGCGGAGGACCTCGACGCCTTCCAGGAGATCGCGGAGCTCCTCCGTCGGCGCCCGCTTCCGCCTCGCGTCGATCGTCGAGGAGTTCCGGAAGACGCTCCTGCGCGAGCTCGACTACCAGCGCGAGGCGCAGAACCTGATCCTCCTCCGGCACCACCTCGCCGAGTTCGACCGCATCGTCGTGCCGATGCCGATCGAGGACTACACGACCGCGCGCGTCCTGACGATGGAGTTCGTCGCGGGGCGGAAGATCACGTCGCTCTCGCCGCTGGTGCGCCTCGACCTCGACGGCGCCGCCCTCGCCGAGCAGCTCTTCCGCGCGTACCTGAAGCAGATCCTCGTGGAGGGCTTCTTCCACGCGGACCCGCACCCCGGGAACGTCTTCGTCACGGACGACGGGCGCATCGCGCTGATCGACCTCGGCATGGTCGCGCGCATCCCGGGCGGCCTCCGCGACCAGCTCCTCAAGCTCGTCCTCGCGATCTCGGAAGGGAACGGCGACGAGGCGGGGCAGATCGTGCGGCGCCTCGGGCAGGCGGAGGACGCGCACCACGAGGCGGACCTCCTCCACCGCATCGCGGACCTCGTGGCCACGTTCCGCGGCGCGACCGTCTCGGATCTCCGGATGGGCCGCGTGGTCCTGGAGCTCGCGCGCGTCTCGGGCGACGCGGGGCTGAGGCTGCCGTCCGAGCTGACGATGCTCGGCAAGACGCTCCTCAACCTCGACGAGATCGGGCGTTCGCTCGACCCCGGCTTCGACCCGAACGCCTCGATCCGGCGGAATGCGGCGGAGCTCTTCCGCGACCGCATCCGGCAGTCCGCGAGCCCCGGCGGCGCGGTCGCGACGCTCCTCGAGGCGAAGGAGTTCGTCCAGAAGCTCCCCGACCGCGTCAACCGCCTCCTCGACCTCGTGGCGTCGAACTCCGTCAAGGTGAAGGTCGACGCGATCGACGAGGGGCTCCTGATCGAGGGTCTCCAGAAGATCGCGAACCGGATCGCGCTCGGCCTCGTGCTCGCGGCGCTCATCGTCGGCGCCGCGTTCCTGATGCAGGTGCCGACGACCTTCCGCATCCTCGGCTACCCCGGCCTCGCGATGCTCTTTTTCCTCTGCGCGGCCGCCGGCGGAATCGCTCTCGCCGTGGACATCGTCCTCTGGGACCACAAGGCGGAGAAGCGAGAAAGGCGTAAGTAGGACGTCTTCGGGCACACCGATTGCTGCTTTCTTTGGGTAGGCGGCGTGTGCGACGCCGCGCCCCTCTCCGAAGGGACGAAAGGAGATGAAGAGAATGAGATGGAAAGGCTGGATCTCCGCGGCAGCGCTCGGGGCCCTCGTGGCCGGGGGCGCCCTCGCGCAAGACACCACCACGAAGAGCACGACCGTGGAGACGAGCGGGCACACCGTCACGGTGACGGGTCCCGTCGTCCGATACACGCCGGGACAGACGATCGTCATCCGGAGCGGTGACAACAAGGAGGTCACGTACTCGCTCGTCGGCGACGTGGACGTGCCCGCGGACGTGACGGTCGGACGCACCGTCACTCTCTACGCCGAGCCTGCGGGCACGACGACCCGCGTGACGCGCATCGTGACGACGAGCGCCACGGGCTCCTCGCCGCAGACGACGACGTACACCACCACGACCTCCGACGCGGGCGGGGCGATCACGAACGACGTCGTGACCGTGAGCGGCACCGTGCAGACGTACGAGCCGGGGCGTTCGATCACGATCACGAAGCCCGACGGCTCGCAGGTGACGTACACGATCGACGCGCAGTCGGCGCTTCCGCAGAAGCTGGTGACCGGCAAGACGGTCACGATCCGCACCAAGAAGGGGAAGACCGTCGAGCGCGTGACGTACACGACCACCGTCAAGTAAACGGCGCGCACGCGCGCCACATCTGAAGAAGGGCTCCGGCTCCCGCCGGGGCCTTTCGTTCTTTCTAGCTCTTGATGACGAGCCGGAGCGCCGCCTGCTTCAGCGGCTGGCTCGTCGCCGCGCCGCGCGCGATCGCCTTGATCTCCGATTCCGGGAGCGTCGGCAGGATGCGAATCGCCATCGCGACCGGCAGGCGCGGGTTGTGTACGAGGGCGGCGCGTACGTCGCCGTTCGCGAACCACTGCGGCGTCTTCAGGATGATCTCGGCGGCCGTGTACGACAGGAGGTGCGACTTCGAGATACGCACGACCTCCTCGACGCCTATGCGCGGGTTCTTCAGGAGAAAGAGGAGGACCTGCCAGCATCAGCTTCTCGACGTGCCCGAGGGCGCGGAGGCGGTCCCAGATCGAGGCCTCCTTCTCCTCGGGCCCGGCGCCCGCGGCGAGGAGGCGCTCCTTCAACTCCTCGGGCTTCCCTTCGAAGGCGAGGGCGAGCGCGCCGGGGAGAGGGGCGACGACCGTGGCGGAGACGGCGACCTCCGGCCCACCCGCGACCCGCAGCGTCAGCTCGATCGGCGTGAACGGGGCCAGGCCGGAGCTCGTCTCCACGCGGAGGCCGCCCGCGGCGAGGCTGTGTCGCCATTCGACCTCGAGATCCGCGGCGTCGTCGAAGACGACGGAGAAGGCCCGCGGACGCGGCATCGAGACCTTCATCTGGCCGTCGATTACAGCACGCGCTCCGGACCCGATCTTGCAGGTTCCTGGACGTGGAGACGCTCACGCTGGGGCGCTTCGTCCTCGAGGAATCGGTGGCTCCAGGGCCCTTCGGCGTGCTCTATCGCGCCCGGGACGCCGTCTCCGGCCGGGCGGTCGCGCTGAAGCTCCTCGCGGGAGGGCGCGCTCCAACGCCCGCGGCCGCCGAGCGATTCCTCGCGGACTCACGGCTCCTCGCGCGCCTGGGGCACCCGGGCCTGCTCCTCACCGAAGAGCTCGGGCACGACGGCGAGCCGTTCCTCGTGACGAAGTGGGTCCCGGGCGAGTCGCTGGCCGCGCGCCTCGTGCGCGGGCGTCTCGAGGTGCCGGCGGCGCTCGCGCTCCTCCGGAGGGTCGGAGGCGCGCTCGACGCGGCGCACGCGGCGGGCGTCCTCCACCGCGACGTCAAGCCGTCGAACATCCTGATCGACGAGGAGGGACGGCCCCTCGTCTCCGATTTTGGCGTGGCGCTCCTCCGCGAATCCGAGGGCGATCTCGCGAGCGGCGTTGCCGTCCCCGCGCCGCTCTTCATCGCGCCCGAGGTCGCGCAGGGCCGCGCGGCCTCGGCGGCGAGCGACCGGTATTCGTTCGCGGCGCTCGCATATCTGGTCCTCGCGGGTGAGCCGCCGTTCCAGTCGGAGAGCGCGCTCTCGCTCGTCCACCAGCACGCGTCGGTGCTGGCGCCGCCCATATCCTCGAGGGCGCCCGAGCTGCCGTCCGCCCTCGACGGCGCGTTCGCGAGAGCGCTCGCGAAGGACCCGGCGGAGCGCCCGCGCTCCTGTCGCGAAGTGGTGGATGCGATCGCCGCGGCGTTCCCCGGCTCTCTGGAGCTCGCCGAGGCGCCGATCGAGCGCGAGGACGCGCGGCGCGCGCCGCCGATGCCGGAGCCGAGGAACCCGTTCATGAGGACGGACGCGCCGCCGGTGCGCTCGCTCGAGGAGGTGACGGCTGCGCGCGTGGAGCTCCGCGAGGCGCCGGCCGCGGCGTCCGCATTCGCGCCCGGGGCGCGCCGCCGCACCGCCGGCGCGCTCGTGGCGATCGCCGCGGGCGCAGGTCTCGCGCTCGCCGCGCTCTTCGCCGCGCAGAAGACCGCGCCCCGCGGCGCGACGGGCGCGTCAACGCGACGTCCTTCGCCCCCCGGCTCCCGGCGCGCGAGGCGGCCGTTCCCTCGCCGACGCCGCGAATGTCCGCCCAGCCGACGGCGACGCCCGCAGCCCAAGCACGTCAGATGCACGGACGGAAGAGCTCTCCCGCCAGCTCCGGCCCCGCGCGCCCGCGATCGCATCGCCGCGCCTGAGGTAACCTCCCGCGCCCGTGAACCGGACGCTCGTCTCCGCTCTCCCCCCGCCACCGCGCGCGCGCGTCACGCCGCACAGGACGGTCGTCCACGGGGAGGAGCTCGTCGACCCGTTCCACTGGCTGCGCGAGAAGGACGATCCGGAGGTCGCGGCGTACCTCGAGGCGGAGAACGCCTACGCGGACGCCCTGATGAAGCCGACGGAAGCTCTCCAGGAGACGCTCTACCGGGAGATGCTCTCGCGCGTCAAGGAGACGGACGTCTCGGCGCCGTATCGCGAAGGCGGCTTCTTCTACTACGCGCGGACCGAGGAGGGAAAGCAGTACCCGATCCGCTGCCGGAAGAAGGGAACGCTCGACGCGCCCGAGGAGGTCCTCCTCGACCTGAACGCGCTCGCCGAAGGGCACACGTACCTTTCGGTCGGGACGTGTGCGGTGGCGGACGACGGCGGCCGGATGCTCTACTCGCTAGACCGGACCGGCTTCCGGCAGTACACGCTCGAGGTGAAGGATCTCGCGACCGGCGCCGTCCTTCCCGACCGCCGCGAGAAGGTCACGTCCGCGGCGTGGGCGACGGACGGCGAGACGCTCTTCTACGTCATCGAGGACGAGGCGAAGCGGCCGTACCGGCTCTACCGCCACCGCCTCGGGGAGGAGGAGGACGTCCTCGTCCACGAGGAGACGGACGAGCGCTTCTCGATCGGCGTGCATCGGACGCGGAGCCGCGCGTTCCTCGTCCTCCACGCGGCGAGCCACACGGCGTCCGAGGTGCGCTTCCTCCCCGCGGGGGATCCCGAAGGCGCGTGGAGGCTGGTCGCGGCGCGCGAGGAGGAGCACGAGTACGACCTCGACCACCGCGAAGGGCTCTTCTACATCCGCACGAACTCCGGCGGGCGCAACTTCCGGGTCGTCACCGCTCCGGTCGAGGACCCGCGGAAGGAGAGCTGGACCGAGCTCGTGCCGCACGCTCCCGACGTCTTCCTCGAGGAGGTCCTCTGCTTCGAGCGCCACGTCGCGCTGTTCCTGAGGGAGCGGGGGCTGACGCAGATCCGAATCCTCGACGTCGAGACCGGCGCCTCGCATCGCGTCGAGTTCCCGGAGCCCGCGTACTCCGTCTTCCCTTCGGCGAACCGCGAGGGCGCGACGCGCGTCCTCAGGTACAGCTACCAGTCGTTCGTCACGCCCGAGTCGGTCGTCGACTACGACATGGCGACCCGCGGCGTCACGGTCGTGAAGCGAACCGAGGTCCTCGGCGGCTACGACCCGTCGCGCTACGCGATCGAGCGGATCTTCGCCACGGCCGCGGACGGCGTCCTCGTCCCGATCTCACTGGTCTCGAGGAAGGGCACGTCCCGCGACGGCAGCGCGCCGATGCTCCTCTCGGGCTACGGCTCGTACGGCTATCCGAACCCGGTCGTCTTCTCGTCCAGCATCGTTTCGCTCCTCGACCGCGGCGTCGTCTTCGCCGAGGCGCACGTGCGCGGCGGCGGCGAGATGGGGAAGACGTGGCACGACGCGGGGCGGATGGAGCGGAAGACGAACACGTTCACCGACTTCGTCGAGGCGGCCGAGCACCTGATCGCCGAGAGATACACCTCGCCCGAGCGCCTCATCATCGGCGGGCGGAGCGCGGGCGGCCTGCTGATCGGCGCCGTCGTCAACATGCGCCCCGACCTCTTCCGCGCCGCGATCCTCTGGGTGCCGTTCGTGGACGTCGTCAACACCATGCTCGACGCTTCGCTCCCGCTCACGGTCGGCGAGTACGAGGAGTGGGGCGATCCGAACGACCTCGCGCAGTACCGCCGCCTGAAGGCGTATTGCCCTTACACGAACCTCGCGGCGAAGGAGTATCCGGCGATCCTGGTGAAGACGTCGCTGAACGACAGCCAGGTGATGTACTGGGAGCCGGCGAAGTACGTCGCGAAGCTCCGCACGCTCAAGACCGATGGCAACCCGCTCCTCTTCAAGACGAACATGGGAGCGGGCCACGGCGGCTCCTCCGGCCGGTACGACTTCCTCCGCGAGGTCGCGTTCGACTATGCGTTCGTGCTGAAGGAGACCGGGCTGGCCTAGTGTCGTCTATGGCCTGGTATCCTGGTTGCGAATGCCTTCGGGACCGATTCCTTGGTATAGAGCGCTGGGTGCCATTGCTGGGTTGCGCTCCTTGGGCGTTTCAAGTCTGGAAGGCGTCGAGGACGAGCAACTTCGCGCGGCCCTCATCGACACGCTGAGACAGCTCGCACCCGAGCGGCGCGTGGCAACCTCGCTCGAATGGATTCTCGGCTTTCGCCCCGACCAGGATGCACTTCGTTTCCACCAGAATGAAATGGAACAGCAGGCTGATGCCACCGCTTGGCTTGTCGACACGCTGTTATATGAGGAGGTCGCCCACCCCCCGGCCATGCCCCCGCCCGCAGCCATGAGCGCTCTCTTACAGCGGTCCGGCACGGTGCTCGCGAGCACTGTGCGGCCAGACGAGTCGCTTCCGGGGGAATCTGAGATCGCCTACACCACACTTCGCGATGCAATGCCCTTCGACCACGCAAGCTTCGTCGCGTTTGCGTATCGGCGTATTCTCGGACGCTCGGCTGACACGCAAGGCCGGGACTACTATGCAAACAGACTTGCGGCGCGCGAGACGAATCGCCCCCACGTCCTGAGGGAGTTGCTCTGGAGCGAAGAGCTGCGGACGGCCGGGGTCCAGTGTGAAGCGCTTACGGAAACCGAAAGCGCTCGCCTCATGGCCACCGCTTGGGACGAGCGTGCGCGAGACGACGCGCCTTTCTATATCGCGTCCGGCGCGTCCGGGCAGGAGGACGAGTTTCGGTGCTCTGGCGCACGCGAACTTCTGGATGTGGTCCTCGACGGCCTGGAGGTACGCCCCTCCGCGTCTGTGCTCGAAATCGGCTGCGGGATCGGGCGGATACTCGTACCGCTGTCCGAACGTGTTCGGCTGGCGTACGGCGTCGACATATCACCGGCCATGATCGAACAATCACGCGTCTACTGTGGGGACAGGCGAAACGTGCGCACTTCAGTCACGGACGGAACGCTCGCCGCCTTCGCTGATGAGTCTATAGATCTCGTGATCTCCTATCTGGTATTCCAACATATACCAGACGGACGCGCAATTGCACGATACGTAAGAGAGGCGGCCCGGGTACTTACTCCAGGAGGCGTCCTGAGGTTTCAAGTAGACGGTCGCTGGAGACCAGACTTCGTGCCTGACACGTACGACGGTATCAAGTTTCGCGGCGAGGATGTCCGGTCATTGGTAGCCGCCGCAGGCCTATCCATTTGCGGCGAATGGGGCGAGGACACCCACTACTACTGGATCGACGCACGGAAGGGAAATCTTGAGGGAGCTTCCGTCCGGGTCCTGCCACGCGTCGTAGACACCGAGTTCCTCTGTCGGCTCCTGGAGTTCGCGGGCGTTAGGGGAGCTGTCGCAATCGCTGAGCGGGTCGGGCGGACTGAACAAAGCGTGCGATCTGCTCTGGCGCAGCCTCTGAGCCGTCTCCCTTCCGACCCCGCTGACTTCCTTCGGGAGCTCTTCCTATTCTTGCTCGGAAGAGAGCCGCGCCCGGACGAATACGTGTTCCATGGCGGCGCGCTGGCCCGGGGATCGGCGGATCGCGACTCGATCATCGACTCCATTATTACGAGCGGGCAATTTCAGGCGCTCGCCAGATGCGTGCCAGCGGAGATACAGCGTCGTCAGAGGGCGAACGTGACGGCGGCGTTGAAGGGAACGCTGCGAGAGATCGGTATCGACGCCTAGCGCGTCGGCGCCGGGCTCATGTCGTAGACGCGCAAGGCCAGGCTCAGCGGCGCGTCCCACCTGAGCCCGCTCGAGAGAGCGATCGACTCCGTCTGGATCTCGATCGGGACGACGGGACGCAGCGCCGCGACCCGCTGGAGCGCCTGGGCGAGGAGAGCGACGCGGCCCGAGGGAAGCGCGCTCCGGTTGCTCTCGTCGATGAGGCGGTCGAGCTCGGGGTCGGCGAGACCCTGGTAGTTCTGGCTGCCGAGGAGGCCGTGCGACGGCGAGTGCACCAGGGCGTCGAGCGCGTCGCCGGCCTCGCCCGTCTCGCACGCCCATCCGAGGAGGTAGAACCGCGAGCGATGCGCGGCGAGGAGCGCGAAGTAGTCCGCCTTCGGCATCGCGTTCGGGGTGACGGAGATCCCGACGTCTGCGAGCTGCCGCGCGACCTCCTTCAGGATCTCGGCGTCGTTCACGTAGCGGTTGTTCGGGCCGTCGAGGCGGACCGCGAGTCCCTTCGCGAACCCGGCCTCGGCGAGCAGCCGGCGCGCCTTCGCGCGGTCGGGGCGCGTGAGCGGGATCGCGGGGTCGAAGCCCGCGACCGCCGGGGGCACGAGCTGCGACGCCGGCACGGAGCGCCCGCCGAAGACGCGCCGGATCAGCTCCTCGCGGTCGAGCGCGAGGTCGACGGCCTCCCTCACGCGCGCATCCGCGAACGGGCCGTTCGGCATCCAGAACGCGAGGAAGAGGACGCGCAGGCCGGGGCGCGAGAGGACGCGCACGCCGGGCGTCTTCGTCAGACGGTCGATCGCGTCGAGCGGGACGCTGTCGGCGAGCTGCGCCTCGCCGGAGAGGAGCGCGTCGACGCGCTCCTTGTCGCCGGGGCGGACGAGGAAGCGGACACGCGCGAACGCGGGCGCCGGCCCTCGGAACGTCGGGCTCCTCGCGAGGACGAGCTCGCGCCCCGGGGTGTGGCTCTCGATTCGGTAGGGACCGGTCCCGATGGGCGGCACCGGTTTCTGCGCGAGCGCCGCGGCAGGAAGCACGAAGCCGCGCGGGAGGTGCGCGAGGAGTACCGGGTACGCGGATCGGGTCCGGATGCGCACGCGGTCCGGCCCCATCGCCTCCACGGACTCGATCGCCTGGAGCGTGTCGCGCGTGACGAACGGGCGTTCCAGCGCGGTGTTCAGGGAGGCGACGACGTCCTTCGAGGTCACCGGGGAGCCGTCGGAGAAGCGGAGACCCTTCTTGAGCGAGAAGACGAACGTCCGCTCGTCCGGGTTCTCCCACCGCTCGGCGATCGCGGGCTCGGCGTTCAGGTTCCGGTCGAGGCGCACTAGCCCCTCGAAGACGTTCGCGTTGACGTCGAGCGTGAACGACTCGTTGATGATCGGCGCGTTCGGGAAGATCCCCGTGACGTCGGAGCGGACGGCCAGCGTCAGCGTCTCGTCCTTGGACGACCGCGGCGAGCGCCCGCATCCCGCCGCGAGCGCCGCGCCGAGGAGCGCGGAGAAGGCCGCCGCCCCCGCGCGTCGTCCGAGACGCGCGCGCGACCGGGCAGCATCCGGTCTCGCCCCGAGGCGTTTCACGTTGTGTCGATTATGGGCCGGGTTTCACCTTGCGGCGGGCGAGGAACGCGGCGGCGACGTCGGCCGCACGCCGGTGGGCGCCGTCCACCTCCTGGTTGAGGGCGCGCATCGTCGAGGCGTCGAGCATGCCGGAGAGCTCCTCGAGCGCGGCGCGGAGGCCGGTGTTCTCGCGGAGCGCGCCCTCGCGCACGATGTACGCCGCCTCGTATGGCGGGAAGAAACGGCGGTCGTCCGCCAGGACCACGAAGTCCTTGACGGCGAGGAGCCCGTCCGTCGCGTTCGCGGCCACCATG